>SDBU01003100.1_pt1 | contig 21396 bp, 22 predicted proteins | sample 2277071 | NCBI WGS metagenome assembly SDBU01 (sample SAMN10397929, study PRJNA504765) | marine sediment metagenome | isolation source: marine sediment core GS08_GC12, 126 cmbsf | place: Arctic Ocean: Gakkel Ridge, Loki's castle | collected 2008
CGGATGCTCACGCGACGGCCGGGTACAAACGGAACCGGGGGAACGCCACTCGATTGAAAGCAAATGAAAGCATCCAGACGCGTGTGCTTGAGTTGAGACGCGCTGTGATCGTTGACACCGAGCTCGAAGTTGATGATGTCCTGCGCGAGATGATTTGTCGGGCCTTCTACGATCCCGGCGACTTCTTCAAGCCGAACAAGGATGGCGAGCTCGAGATGAAGTCGCTCGACGAGTTGACCGCGAACCAGCGCCGAGCTCTGGTGATAACGCAAGTCGTGGGCCGTGGCGGCGAGGTCACCACCCGGGTTTCTTTCGCCGACAAGGACAAGGCGCTCGACCAATTGGCCAGGCACCTTCAAATGTTCAAGGACACGCTGGTGATTGAGAACGTGTTCCGGGTTGTCCAGGAGATGTCGGATGAAGACCTTGCTCGAGAATTTAGAAAGTTGGAAGGGGCTATCCGACTCACAACAGGCCTTGATCTTCGCCCGGGAGACGGAGCGACGCCGGTCAACTAGGCTGTTCCAGACATTCTATCCCGAGACGGGTCCGCTGCGCCGCGAGCTGTACCCCCGGCACATGGAGTTTTTCCGCGCCGGCGCGAAGTACAACGAACGCGCCGCCCGCTGCGCGAATCGGGTGGGAAAAACGATCGGCATGGGCGGCTACGAGCTCACCTGCCACCTGACGGGCGACTATCCGGAGTGGTGGGAAGGTCGGCGGTTCCCCGGCCAGATCAAGGCGTGGATGGCCGGCAGGACCAACGAGACGACCCGCGACATCGTTCAGGCGAAGATGCTCGGCCCGATCGTGTACGAGGGATCGCGCAAGCGCGTCGCCGGCACGGGCCTGATCCCAGGTGAACGCCTCGGCATCCCGACCTGGAAGCAGGGTGTCGCCAATATGGTCGATACCATCACGGTCAAGCATAAGTGTGGCGAGTTGTCGCTGCTGGGCGTGAAAGCCTACAAGCAGGGCCGTGGCAGCTTCGAGGGTGTCGAGCAGGATGTGATCTGGCTGGACGAGGAGCCGCCGATGGACGTGTACGGCGAGTGCCTGATCCGGACCATGACGACGAACGGGATCATCATGCTCACGTTCACCCCGCTGCTGGGCATCGACGAGGTCGTGCTGTCGTTCATGCCGAAAGAGATGAGGCCGGCGGCTTAGGCCGGTTAGGGCCCCGCTCAGTCATTCCGACTGGCGGCACCCTAGAAGGAGACGAACTTGAAGGATTGGAAGATCATAGCCTTTTTCGGCCCAATGATATTTTTGGGCTTCATCGCCATGGCAGCGCCAGCTGTTCTTTTCGCGGCATGGGTAGAGGTGCAGCTATGGGGCTGGTTCATCTCCCCATTTTTCGGGGTCAGGGAACTGACCATACCATATGCTTTGGGCATTAGCATGACGGTGAGTTTGATGTTCGGATTCTACCTCTTTGCCCGGGATGAAGGTGAAGAGGAGGGTTGGAGCAAAGCGGTCTTTATCCTGTCGAGGATGTATGTCGCACCCCTGTTCGCTTGGGGCTTCGGCTGGGTGATTTTTCAATTTGTGTAGGAATGGAGGCCGGCGGCATGAAACCGTTCGACCTGGACATCGTGAACACGGACGTTGGTGGGGCCGCGTTCCGAGCAAGACGAGAGGCGTGAACATGGCAAGTAACTTTCTATCTTTATGTCTGGAGATTAGTGCGGCTTCTTCAGTGGAACCCCTAAGTCCCGGGAAACTCCCGAAAGAAGTCCCCTTGCAGAATGAACGACTGGCTCAGATACTTCGGGGGTGTTTTCACATGACTGATGAATCCCCGACCAAGAGGGCCCCGTTCGGTCATCCTGATCGGCGGCACCCTGAGAAAGGAAAGCCATGAGCACGAAATATCTGTGGGACGTAAAGATGCGCTGGACGAGAGAAGACGGTAAGCTCTGCGGAATGCACAACAATTTCAAGGTGATCGTCGGGACTGACGGATTACAGGGGGCGACGGAGGCGATCGAGACAGCCTTTGCCCAAGTGCGGGCATTAGTCCTCGACCCGCTTGGGCAGCGTCTTTTGGGAGAACTCCCCAAGAGCTCTACGCCGCACCTCGTATCGCTGGTTATCTGCGAAGAGGTTTTCGATGGCGCGTGACCAGCTTCGCAGGGTGAGTTGGAGCGGTATTCAGGCCCCAGCGCCCGGTTCATACCCGGGGTGACGAGGGTTCAAGTCCCTCCCCTGCCACCAGATTGGCGCTCCCCGGACTAAAAGCGCCCTTCACGGAGGACGATGCTGGCTCAATAGCGGCATGGCCGGGGAGCGCCGATGCGATTGGAGGGGCAAGCCGATGGGCGACGGCACTGGTCCTGAAAACCAGCGAGCCTTAACGGGCCTTGGGGGTTCGACTCCACCCCCCCTCCGCCAACAAGGAGATGTAAAGCCATGAGGATCACGAGACGCGGTTTCTTCGGTGTGCTGGCGGCGAGTGTGGTTGGTCTATTCGTGAGCTTGCCGGCAAAGACCACCTGGGAAGCCTACGTCAACAAGGCGTTCATAGACGCCTATCGCGAGGCGCTCAGGGCAATAGAACCTGTGGTCGTGCTTGACAAGTTGGGACATCCTCGATCCATGCCACGAAACAAGGGGAGCACCGTCAAGGTCCGTCGCCCCACTATCTTCACCGTGGCCGGGTCTTGAAAGGAGACGGAGCATGGTGCCCGAGCATGAACTGTAGGATTTCAACCGGCGGCCCGCCAGGAGGCTCCATGAGGAAAGAAATCGTTGCACTCCATGGCGAGATCGTGACGTGCGAGGCAGGTCACGAGGTCTATCGAGTCGTGGTCGACCAGCTTCGCTCGCACAGGATGTTCCGTCATACCCACTATCGGTCGGTTCACCCGGAGGTTCCCAATCCCCGACCTGATGTGAAGATACCCGTGCGGTGCCCGTGCGGCGCCTCGCTGATCCGGAGTCTGTCGCTCGTCGGGATGCAGATGCACTTTGCCGACGGCTGGAGGCCATCGTTCGGTGCCTGAAATAACTGAATCGAAATACCTGATCGAGTGCGGCTGGGAGCATGTGCCGCACCTGACCGAGGAGGCCAAGGAGCAAATGTTGCGGGAGACCCAGCCCTACCTGCGTGAGGCCCGGTCGACCGGCGAGCCTGGCCTGTCGGCCGGCGCGATCTACCCGATTGGGCTGGAGCACGTCACGGTCGAACCGTTCGCCATCCCCATACACTGGCCGAAGGCCTACGCCCTCGACCCCGGATGGAACCGAACGGCGGCCCTGTGGATTGCCCTCAACCGCGACGACGGAACCGCCTACCTGTACGCCGAGCACTACCGTGGCCAAGCCGAGCCGACGATTCACGCGACTGCCATCAAGGCGCGGGGCGACTGGATTCCGGGTGTCATCGACCCGGGGAGCCGGGGCCGCAACCAGAATGACGGGAAACAGATTCTCGCTGACTATCAAGCGGCCGGGCTGAATCTCCAAATGGCCAACAACGCCGTCGAGGCCGGCATCCAGGCGGTGTGGGAGCGGTTGAGCACCGGCACCCTCAAGGTCTTCAACACCCTGGCCAACTTCCAGATCGAATATCGGATGTACCGGCGCGACGAGGACGGCAAGATCGTCAAGAAGTTTGACCATTTGATGGATGCGCTGCGCTATCTCGTGGCGCCGGCAACGAGCTCGAAGGACCGGACAAGCGGGCTGGCGATTGCGATTGTCCAGCCGAAAAAGGCGTTCCCCGCCGTCTCGGCGTCGGCAGGTGATTCGAGAGTTGGATATTGAGGAGGCGACAATGAGAGAACTAATCGTACCGCGGGGTAGTGACTTTCTCCCGCCCCCAGGACTGATGCGTGCGCCGTCGAACGTGATGGCTCGCATCCTGGCCGCCGATACTCCGGAATCCTTCTCGGTCCCGACGGGTGCCGAGTATGTGATGCTGACCTGCACCTCGTTGACCTACGTCCAATTCCTCACCGGCGCCGAGGACAATGACCTGGTGAGCAACGGCGACTTCGCCCTGGACTCGGGCTGGACGAAGGGCACGGGCTGGACGACGACCGGCGGTACTGCGTCATGCGATGATAGCCAGGTCGCCGACTCCGATCTGACGCAGACGCCGGCGACTGCCTTGATCGAGGGCCAAGCATATCAGACGATAATGACCACGTCGGGCCGAGGCACTGGCAATGTGACCGTCGTGCTCGGCGACACCGAGGGTTCGGACAGGGCCGGCAACACCACCTACACGGAGACGATCATCGCCGGGTCGGGCGCCGACATCGACCTGCGCGCCGACGCCACCTTCGACGGCAACGTCGACGATTTCTCCGTGACGCCCGTCGCCATCGTACCGGCGGCCGACCGGACCGAGGGCTACGCCAGCCTGCCCATCACGCCGGAGCATCCGCGTCTCTTCCAGATTGGCAGCATGGCGACGATCAGCATTTGCGCCAGCGGGACACCGACCGTCTCCGCCGAATTTTGGGCCAAGTAGGGGAAGTCAATGGCCCGCGAAAGCGCATACGCGGAGAAGTTCGACGAGGGCGAGCCAGGCCCGAATCCTGATCTCAAGCCGGCCTTGTCCATCATTGTCGACCGCCTCGAGAAGGATGCCGAGGACCGCGTCGGCAAGCGCAACGTGATAGAGAAGCGGTGGCTCGACGATCTACGCCAGCTCCACGGCCAGTACACCAAGGACGTGCTCAACGACCTGACCAAGGCCAAGAAGTCGAAGCTGTTCATCAACGAAACCAGGCCGAAGACGACGACATGCGAGTCGAAGCTCTCGGACATGCTGTTCCCGACCGACCAGGAAAACTGGGCAATCGAACCGACGCCGGTCCCGGAACTGGCGAGTCAGGCCGACGAGGCTGCCGCTGCCGCCGAGGATCTCGCGGCCCAGGCCAACAAGGCGCTCGAGGCGGACCAGCCCGGGCACGAGGCCCTTGGCGCCGCCGCCCAGGCCAGCAACGCTACCGCAGTCGAGCTCCGGGGCATCATGGACGAGGCCAAGACCCGCTCGAAGGCGATGTCCGCCGAGATGTCCGATCAGTTGACCGAGTGCCAGTATGCCATCCAGGCCCGCGACGTTATCCACGATGCCTGTGGCCTAGGCACCGGCATAATCAAGGGTCCGGTGGGCAATAGGGATCGTGGCCGCCGCGCCTGGACGAAACGCCCGCCCCCGGAGCCCCAAGAGAACCAGGAAGAAGAAGTCCAGGGCGACTTGAACGACACCCCTGCGCTTACGCCCGTTGCCGACATCTACGACATCGAGTGGGTCGAGGACACGCGGCCGGCGTTCTACCGTGTCGATCCGTGGAGCTGGTTCCCCGAGACGGACGCCCGCACCCTGGAGGAAAGCGGCAGCTTCTTCGAGCGGCACCTGTTGTCCAACAAGGGGCTACGCGAGCTCGCCAAGCAGCCCGGATTCGACAAGGACGCCATCCGCAGGTTGCTGACGCACGGCAAGCCGAAGAAGTCGGTCCCGGCGTTCGTGTCCGATCTTCGCGCCATCACAGGAGAGAACCCCGCGCCGACGGACGCCCGGTGGCAGGTTTGGGAGTACCGCGGGCCGCTCGAGATGGAAGAGATGAAGACGCTCTGCGAGTGCCTCGGGCGCCAGGACATGCTTCCGGAAGAGGTCGACCCCCTTGAGACGATCCAGGTGATTCTGTGGTTCTGTGACGGCGAAGTCCTGCGCTTCAACAAACATTACCTGGACAGCGGCGAGTCGATTTACTCGGTCTACAACCTCATCAAGGACGACACGAGCATTTGGGGCAGCGGAATCCCGTATATCATGCGGGACGCCCAAGCCGCTCTGAATGGCGCTTGGCGCATGATGATGGACAACGCCGGCCTGTCGTCGGGTCCGCAGATCGAGGTCAATCAAGCCGTCGTCGAGCCCGCAGATGGTGATTGGGCGCTGACCGCTCGAAAGGTTTGGCTGCGCCTCAAGACTGCGGTGGGCAACGCTCCCGGCATCATCACCTACAACATCGAGAGCCACCAGGCCGAGTTGCAGCAGATCGTCGAGATGGCCAAGGCGTTCATGGACGACGTCACCAACATCTCCATCCTGGCCCAGGGCGAGCAAGGAGCGCACACCACGCAGACCGCCGGCGGCATGACGCTGTTGATGAACGCCGTCAACGTCATCTTCCGGGGCATGGTGAAGAACTTCGACGACGACCTGACCATTCCGGTCATAAGGCGCCTCTACGATTGGAACATGCAACTGAGCCGGAAGGACCACATCAAGGGCGACTTCGAGGTTTCGGCCCGGGGCTCGTCGGTGCTCCTGGTCCGCGAGGTCCAGTCACAGAATCTCCTGGTCCTGGCCAACATGACCAGTCACCCCGCGCTGGGTGTCCTTCTCAAGGCCGTGCCGATCCTGCGGAAGCTGGCGCAGTCGATGATGATCGAGGCCGACGAGATCGTGGTCACCGACGAGGAGCTCAAGCGCGAAGCCGACAAGGAAACGGCCGAGCCGCCGGACGAGGATCCGAAGCTCCAGGTCGAGAAGGCGCGGGCCGAGAAGGACATCTACCTCGCCGAGCTCGAGTACGACATCGAGGTAATGAAGCTGGGCCAGGATCGCGATCTGAAAATGGAAGACATCCAGGCGATGATGGACGGCAAGAAGCTCGACCACGCCGCCAAGGAACGGATGCTCATGGCCGAGGTCGCCGCCGAGAGCCGCAAGGCCGCTTCCGGCAACACCACTGGATCAGGAGGGTACATCTAAAATGAACCCCACCTGGGCCGAGGTCAAAGAGATCGTGTCGACCCGCCTCGAGGAAAACCGTGTGGCCCTAGAGGCGACAAGCGAGAACGACGAACAGGCCAACATGCTGAGAGGCCGGATTGCCGAGGCCAGGGAAATCCTGGATATGGCAAGTCCGAAAGTGGAAGTAGAGAGGAGCAAGCTGGCCGATTCTGAATAGGCATGGCCACCCCGCACGGGGCCGCCAGGAAAGGATCGGACAATGGCGAAGGCGAAGAAGACCGACGATACCCCCGCCGCTACCCCTGCACCCGACGCAGAGGCCGCAGCCGAGGAATCCCCCAACGTGACCGCCGCCGAGTCGGCCGACGACCAGGCCCAAAAGGACTGGGCCGACTTCGAGGCCGTCGACGCCGCCAAGGCGAAAGGCGAAGCCCCCCCTGCCGCTAAAGCCGAGCTAGCCGAGGAACCGGCTGCGGAACCGCCCGCCGAAGCGACTAAACCGCCCGCCGAGCCAGCCGAGGAACCAGCTGCCGAACCAGCCGCAGAGGAGCCCGTCCCGGACATATGGGAAGGGTCGACTCCCGAGCAGAAAGCCGCCTTCGATGCCGTCACTACATCGGCCGCCGAGGCGACTACCGCGATGAAGCGGGCTCACGGCACCGTGGGCGGGTTGCAAAGGACGATTAATCAGCTTAAGGCAAAGCCGCCCACCGCCGAGCCGGCCGGTGGCGATGTCGAGGATCCGGAGGCCGCCGAGATATTCGGCAGCGACGCCTTCCGGAAGGCAAAGGAAGACTACCCGGAGGTGCTGGCGCCCGTCGAGGAGGCCTTCAAGGCCCTCGAGACGAAGCTCGAGAAGAAGGTTGCCGGTATCTCGGACCAGGTCGACGGCATCACTAGCCGCCAGGCCGAGGTGAACTCCGACGAACAGTACGCCCTCGTAATCGAGAAGCATTCCGACTACGAGGCCGTCGCAGCTTCGCCCGAGTTCTCAAATTGGTTCGAGAACGCCCCCGCGTATGTACGAGAAGGCGTCCAACGGAACGCCGAGGACGTTGTTGATGGCGCCGAAGTCATCTCCATCGTCAGACAGTTCAAATCCGAGACCGGGTACAAGTCGCCCGCAGATTCACCCGCGCCAGATGGCGCGAAACCCAAAGCCAAGCTGTCGCCCGAACGCCAGGCCCAGCTCGACAGCGCGACGTCGCCGAAACCCAAAGGGGTTCCCGCCGCGTCGCATCCCGAGCCTCCGGAAGACGCATCTCCGCAGGAACATTGGGATTATTACGAGCGCCTCGACGCGCAGAAGGCAGCAGCAGCGGCGAACCAGCGATAAGGAACCTGAAAAATGGTACAGACTGCATCAACGGACGCTGGCATTAGCCAACGGACAAACACCTACGCCGCCCGCGAAATGCTCAAGTGGGCCGGTCCAGTGGTCGTGCTCGACAAGCTCGGCCTGTCCAAACCCATGCCGAAAAACAAGGGCGTCAACATCAAGTTCCGGCGCCCCAACGTCTTCACCAAGGCCGATACCCCGCTCCAGGAAGGCGTGACCCCGTCCGCGACCGCTTTCTCCTACCAGACTGTCACCGCCATTCTCAAAGAGTATGGCCAAGTCGTCCAGATCACGGACGTGATCGAAGACACTCACGAGGACCCCGTCCTAAACGACGCGACGGTTCAGTGTGGCGAGAACATCGGCCGCACCATCGAAGCGTTGACTTTCGGTATCGTCAAAGCCGGCACAGCCGTGTCCTACACCAACGGCTCCGCCCGCACCGCGGTCAACACACCCCCGACATTGGACGATCAGCGTGGCATCACGCGCACCCTGATGGCCAACAAGGCGATGATGATGACCCGCATCCTGGACGGCTCGCCGAATTTCCAGACCACTCCGGTCGAGGCCGGCTACATCGCCGTGACGCACACGGACATGGAAGCCGATCTTCGCAACCTCACCGGATTTACACCGTGCGCCGAATACGGTTCGCGTCGGACGATTCACGAGTACGAGCTCGGCACCGCCGAGCGGGTCCGCTACATCTGCTCGCCCGACCTGGGTCCGTTTATTGACAGCGGCGGCCTCAAGGCTGGCAGCGGCACCACCATGGTCTCGACGGCCGGGACGAGCGCCGATGTCTACCCGATCATGTTCTTCGGCAAGGAAGCCTACGGTTGCGTCCCCCTTCGGGGCGTCGGAAGCGTGGAGCCAACCATTATCCCCGTCAACCAGAAGGACAAGAGTGACCCCCTGGGGCAGCGCGGATACGTGGGTTGGAAAACGTGGTTCGTCTGCAAGGTGCTCAACGAGGCCTGGATGAACCGGCTCGAGTCTGCGGCCACCGCGCTTTAGTCGCAGGGGAAATCTAACACAAGGAGAGGGGGGCACATAGCGTCCCCCCTCAAGAGGAAGAAGGAACAAGATCATGGAGAGCTACAAAAGGGATTTCTTCTACGGCACGGGCGCTGACATCAACATCCAGTTGGGTTGGATTCCCGACCGCGTCGAAATCTTCAATTTCACCGATGGTTCGCCGGCTCTCGTCGGTTATCCCTCGGCCAAGGTGATGGCGTTTACCGGCGGCGGCACCAACGAACTCAAGGCTGGCCACAAGATCATCGGCGCAACCTCCGGGGCCACCGCGACGGTCCTCAAGGTCATGGCCGACACCGGGACGTGGGCAGCCGGCGACGCCGCCGGCAACATCATCATCGACTCCGACACGGAAACCGGAACCTTCACGTCCGAGTCGATCTACTACGAGGACTCCGATGGCACCGACGATGCCACCGGCGCGGCCACGGCGAACATGGGATACGACTCCGATACGGAGGTCGGCTCCTTCACGAACATCACGCCGTACCTCGGCACGGCGGCAGGCAACAACAAGGGCTTCACCTTGCTGTTGGCTGCGAGCACGAACGCCAAGATGTTCATCTACACGGCTTGGCGAGAAGCGAGGGATTAGTGCCATGGAGGACTTTCAAAGAGGCTTCTTCTATGGCACCGATAACGACATCAACGTCGAAGTGGGGTGGATTCCGGATAGGGTTGAAGTCTTCGACTTCACCCTCGGGACTTCATACGATGTCGGCTATCCCTCGGGCCAGGTTCTGGCTTTCACCAGCGGTGGAACAAATGAGATCAAAGCCGGTCACACGCTGATCGGTGCGACCTCGGGAGCACGAGCCACCGTTTTGCAGATCATGGCGGACACCGGCACCTGGGCTGGCGGTAACGCCGCCGGAAACATCATCATCGACGCTGATACGCTTGTCGGCACATTCGAGTCGGAGAACCTGTACTACGACGGCTCGGACACCACCAACGACGCCCAAACCGCCGCCGTCCAGGCCGAGATGGGTTACGATCTCGCCGGAACGGTTGCTTCCGCGACGGACATCTCCGCGTACCTCGGGTCGCAAGGCGGCAACGAGAAAGGCTTTACTTATGCCGCAGCCTCGAACACCGACGCCTCGATGTTCGTCTATTCGGCATTTCGACGTGCTGGGGATTGATCCCTGGTCGTAATCAGGCGGAGGGGCGGGCTGTGATCTCGTCCCCCGCAGACGAGGAAGGAAAAGTAAGATGACTTGGAATCCGACCGTCATGCCGAAGCTCGCCAACCGGGCGGGCCGAGGCGATTTCACGGCGATCGAGACGGCTATCCGTCAGATCACCAAAATGGGCAACAACTCCGCTCTGGTCCCCACCAACATCGCGTTCGGCTACCACGCGCTGATCGCCAATACGACCGGTGCCAATAATGTGGTCATCGGCTACCAGGCCATGGACGCCAACACGCTTGGCGACCAGAACATCGCCGTAGGGTCGAACGCCCTCGGGGCGAACACCACGGGGGCTCTCAACGTGGCCGTGGGCGACAGCGCCCTCGATGCGAATACCATCGGGACGCGCAACGTGGCCGTGGGCGACGAGGCTCTGGGTGCCCTGACCACCGGCAACGACAACGTCGCCATCGGTGCGAGCGCCCTCGACGCTGCCACGACCGCTGTCGAGAATGTGGCGATCGGCACCGACGCGCTTGGCGCCAACGTCTCTGGCGTCGGCAACGTCGCCATCGGTGACGACGCTATCAATGTCGCGACGGCACCGGCCCGAGACATCGCTATCGGTGTCGACTCCATGGTCGCCCTGACCACCGGCACGGACAACGTGGCAATCGGAAACGCGGCTTTGGACGCGGCCACAACGGCGGTCGAGAACGTCGCCATTGGCACCGATGCTCTCGGAGCCAATGTCTCGGGGGTCAGCAACGTCGCCATCGGTGACGATGCTCTCTTGGTGGCAACGGCCCCCGCCCGAGACATCGCAATCGGCGTCGACGCGATGGTCGCTTTGACCACGGGCACCGACAATGTCGCCATCGGAAATGCGGCCCTGGATGCCGCAACGACAGCCGTCGAGAACGTGGCCATCGGTACTGACGCGCTCGGCGCCAACATCTCCGGTGTCGGCAACGTCGCGATCGGTGATGACGCGCTCCTGGTCGCCTCGGCCCCGGCTCGGAACATTGCCATCGGCGTCGATGCCATGGTGACTCTCACCACGGGCACCGACAACGTGGCAATCGGCAATGGGGCTCTCGATGCTGCAACGACGGCGGTCGACAACGTGGCCATCGGGTCCAATGCCCTTGGTGCCCTGGTTTCCGCCATCGACAACATCGCGATCGGTGACGACGCTCTGGTGCTCAATACCGCAGGCGCCAACAACATCGGCATCGGCAAGTCCGCCATGGCGGCGCTTACCACGGGCACGGACAACGTCGCTGTCGGTCACTCGGCCCTCGACGCCAACACGACTGGTATCGAGAACGTTGCCGTTGGCTCCAACGCCCTCGGGGCGAATACCGTAGGCGATAGCAACATCGCCATCGGCGATAACGCCCTGCTGGTGAATACGACAGGCATCGACAACGTGGCCATCGGTCACAGTACACTCGACGCCTGTATCTCAGGTGTTCGGAATACCGCTGTTGGCAACGACGCGGCTTCCGGTCTGACCAACGGCGACGACAACGTGGCAATCGGTGACGACGCTCTGCTCGTCATGACCGTTGGCGACAAAAACGTGGCCGTTGGGAACGCGGCGCTTTCCGTCCTGACGACCGGCACCGACAACATCGCCATCGGCTACGCGGCCCTCGACGCCGCAACGACCGCCGTCGACAATATCGCGATCGGGTCCAATGCCCTTGGTGCGAACGTCTCCGCGATCAACAACGTGGCCATTGGTGACGATGCCCTGGTGCTGAACACTGCGGGCGCCAACAACATTGCAATCGGCAAAGCCGCAATGGCGGCCCTGACCACCGGCACGGATAACGTGGCGGTCGGGACCAACGCCCTCGACGGCGCAACCACCGGCATTGACAACGTGGCCATCGGCTCCAACGCTCTCGGGGCTCTCACGGTGGGCACGGACAACATCGCGATCGGCGACGACGCGCTTCTCGTCACTACGACGGGGGTCGACAACATCGCCATCGGTGGCGATACGCTCAAGGCGAACTCGGAAGGTGTCCGCAACATCGCCATCGGCAAGGATGCGATGCTCGCCAACACTTCCGGCGACGATAATGTGGCCGTGGGCGACTCCGCCCTCGACGCCAATATCGACGGCATCAACAATGTCGCGGTGGGCTCAAGTGCTCTCGGGGTGAACACCACCGGCACGGACAACGTGGCGGTTGGCTCAAGTGCCCTCGACGCCAACACGACCGGCATCGACAACGTCGCGATGGGCAGCGACGCGCTGGGCGCCAACACCATCGGGACCAGCAACGTCGCCGTCGGCAACGACGCCTTGTTGCTCAACACAACCGGCATCGACAACGTCGCGGTTGGCGCTGATGCGTTGGATGCGAACACCATCGGCACGGACAATGTCGCTGTCGGCAAAGACGCCCTCGGAGCCAACACCACCGGCATCGACAGCGTGGCGGTGGGGACTGACGCACTCTTGACTAGCACGATCGGCATCAACAACGTGGCTCTCGGTAAGGGTGCCCTGCAACTCAACACGACCGGCAACGACAACGTCGCGGTCGGCGCGGCTGCCCTCGACGCCAATACGACCGGCATCGAGAACATCGCCATCGGCTCCGATGCGCTCGGCGCCAATATCAGCGGCACCAACAACATCGGCATCGGCAACGATGCTTTGCTGTTGAACACCTCCGGTGACAACAACATCGCCATCGGTACGGCCGCGCTCGACGCCAACACCGTAGGCGTGGACAACGTGGCGATCGGGTCGAACGCACTCTCGACTGCCGCCGACGCCCTTCGCAACACGGCGGTGGGCAACGATGCCCTGACCGCCTGTACGACGGCCGACGACTGCACGGCGGTGGGCGACGACGCGCTCAAGCTGGTCACCACCGGCATCTCGAACACGGCCCTGGGGGCCAAGGCGGGCGATGTGCTCACCACCGGGTCCAACTGCACCTTACTCGGTTTCGAGGCCGACGCGACGGGCAACGCAGCGACCAACGAAATGATCCTTGGCAACGCCAGCGTGACCGATCTGCGCTGCGCGGACACCACGATCACCGCTGTCTCGGATCGTCGCGACAAGAAGGACATCGAGCCCATTCCGATCGGGCTGGACTTCATCAGGGATCTCGATCCCATCCGGTTCAAATGGGACCGGCGCGATGGAGTCTTTCGGCCGGCTGGCTTCCACGCCGGTTTCGTCGCCCAGGATGTCCAGGATGTCCAGAAGGCTTTCGACGCCAAATGGCTCGGCGTGGTCAAGGACAAGAACCCGGACCAGCTTGCGATGGCCGGCGGACGGTTCATTCCGGTGATGGTCAAGGCCATCCAGGAGCTCGCCGAGAAGGTCGTAGCCCTCGAGGCACGGGAATAGCCCCGTGACGGGCGCTCAACTCAGTGTGGCCCCCGGCACGTCGCCGGGGGCCATCCCGCCTCTCCGCCTCAATCTCGGCTGCGGTCGGGACATCCTGGAGGGATGGGTCAATATCGACCAAGTGGACCATGACGGGGTCGACATTCTCTGGAATCTCGACAACCCAGGCCCAGGAAAATTCCCCCACAGTCCGCTTGTTCTCCATCTTCCTTATGAGGATCAGATCGTTGACGAAATGCGGATGATCCAGGTTCTTGAGCACATCAACAACCCGCTCCCATTGATGCAGGAGCTTCACCGGATCGCGAAACCCGGCGCCATGCTGACCGTCGAGGTGCCCTACGGCTCCAACGACAAAGCATGGGAAGACCCCACGCACGTTCGTTCATTTTTCCTTAAAAGTTGGGGGTACTATTCCCAGCCTTTCTACGAAAATGCAGATTACGGATACCGCGGCGACTGGCAACCCGATTGCGTCAAGCTCATGGTCGACGGCCCCACCTACAAGGGTCTCGACTTCGACCAGTTGATCGACCGGGTCTACCACCAGCGCAACATCGCTCTCAGCATGACGGCGGAACTCCGCGCCATCCACCCCATCCGCAAGCCGCTCCTCAAACTCGTGGAGCCGCCAGACGTAAGGATATGCCTCGCATGGCCCAACAAAATACCAGACGAGTGATGATCGGAACGCCCGCCCATGACTGGCGGGCCGACGTGCGGTACGTGGATAGCTTGATCCGAACCATCGAACTGTGCTCCGAAAACAGCATCAAGATCATTCCGGTCTACTCCCCCGGCGACGCGCTCATACAACGGGCCCGGAACCACCTGGTGCAGATGGCCGTCGATGGGGATGTCGACGACCTGTTCTTCATCGACAGCGACCAGTATTGGGAACCGGAGTGGGTGCTGAAACTGCTCGAGTTCCACGTCGACGTGGTCGGAGCCCCCATCCGCAAGAAGACCGACGAGGAGCTCTACAACGTCAAGGCCGCTGGCCCCTTCATCCCGGTCGACCCGGATACCGGGCTGTGGCTTCCCGTGGCTATCGGCACGGGGTTCATGTGTCTTTCCAGGACGGCCTTGAGGATCGCCTGGGATGCCAGCGACGAGTACAGAGGGTCGGACGGGTCGGTAAGCCGCATGGTGTTCGACGTGAATGTCATCGACGGTGAACTGTACGGCGAGGACACCCTGTTCTGCGCGAAGATGACCGCGGCCGGCATCCCCATCCATCTCGACTGGACTATCAACGTGCCGCACGTCGGCCAGAAGGTATATGTGGGCGACTTCGCGGCCTATGTGGAGGGGCTCCAGAAGGCCACCAAACCCATGACGATAGTCGAACGCCACAAGAACTTGCCTACCATGGACGAGGAGGTCGAGGTTCCCCCCAACCCCGGCGATGCCCTGCCAGTTGGGCCGGTCAACATCTCAGATTCCGCAGTTGCCGAGGTGACCGCAGCTATGGAGAGCGTCGGCGAGGCCAACAAGAACCTCGCCAGAGGCGATCTAGCCGTTGAAGATGTCACAACCAGCCCTCAAAACATTACGATTGCTGACCCACTCCCCCCCATCTTCATCGGCGGCGCCGGCCGCAGCGGGACGACGCTGCTCCGCGTCATGCTGGACAGCCACCCCAACATCGCCTGTGGGCCCGAGATCAAGACGTTTCCGGGCGTTGCCCTGCAAATAGCGGCGATGGTGCAAAGCGACCCATCCAACAAACAGGATGTCGCCCAGCGATTCAAGGCCGTGCTCGACGAGATGATGGCTCCGTATTGGAAGCAAAGCGGCAAGCCGCGAACGGCCGTGAAGGTGCCGCACAACGTCCTCGTTTTCGCGGCGTTCCATCTTCTCTATCCCGAGAGCCCGTTGATCCACGTCATTCGCGATGCCCGCGACGTCGTCGCCTCGCTCCTGTCGAGAGAGGGCTGGGGAAACATGATGACCGGCGAGCCCATGGAGTGTACGTCGAGCGCCGCCGCCGCCGCCAAATACTGGGTTGAGTGCGTCACGGCTGGCCTCGAGGCCGCCGAGCTCCTTCCCGACGGCATTGTCATCGCGGTGTTCTACGAGCACTTGGTGCAGCAGCAGAAGGACGCTCTCAGCGATCTTATGGCCCGCATCGGCGAGCCCTGGGACGCCGCCGTGATGACGTACTACGAGACCGAGCGCGATTTCGGCGACGAGGAGGCCGAGCAAGTCGCGAAGCCGGTCTACACCCATGCCATCGGCCGCTATCGGCAAGACCTCTCCGGTCCCGACCTCGAAACCGTGATGGAGATCGCCGGGCCGCTCATGCAGCAACTCGGCTACGTTACCGAAGACGTTCTCGATTTCAGCGCAGCGAAAGAACGAGCCCAACCCGCTGCGATTTAGAAGGTATGCCGCATGTCCAAGCGCAATGTAGTCATCGCCACGCCCAGCCACGACTGGAAGATCGACATCCGGTTCGCCGATAGCCTGGTCCGGACCATGATGGAGTGTCCCAAGAAGGACATCTACATCCTTCCAATTTTCTCCCCCGACGACGCGCTCGTGCAACGGGCCCGAAACCGGCTGGTGCGGATGTTCCTCTCGGGCGATGCCGGCGACATCGTCTTCATCGACGCCGATCAAATGTGGGAGCCCGAGTGGGTCATGGCGCTGTTGGAACACCCGGTTGATGTGGTCGGCGCCCCCGTCCGCAGGAAGAAGATCGAGGAGGACTACAACGTCAAGAGCCGGGACGGGGTTCTCAGTTTCGACGAGGAGCTCGGCCTATTCATGCCCGAGAGCGTCGGGACGGGATTCCTGCGGGTCTCCCGGAAGGCGCTCCAAGCCGCCTGGGATGCCAGCGAGCCGTATGACGACAACGGCACGGCCTGTCGCATGGTGTTCGATGTCCGGGTGGTAGGCGGCAAGCTCTACAGCGAGGACACGATGTTCTGTCTCAAGTTGCGCGAGGCCGGGTTCCCGGTCTACCTGGACCCGAAGTTCACGGTCCCGCATATCGGCGAGCACATCTACATGGGCGACTTCCAGGCCTACGTTGCCGCCCCGTCGGTAGAGGCGAGACAGCGGGCCACGAAACCGTAAAGCACGACCAGGGCCCCGATCGGCCAACCCGGTCGACGGCACCCTCCCACCGAAAGGAAAGACAATGACCAAGCACGTCACGAAACCGCTTGCCGACGCCACACTGGACGAGCTGAAGACCTTCGCGACGGTCGTCCTCGGCCTGGAGCTCCCCACGAAGGGGAGGAACACGCCGAACAAGCTGATGGCGTTGATCAAGCAGGCATACGACGGAACCATTCTCACCATCCCGGCCGTCGTGCCCAGCAAAACCACCGCGACCGTTCTGGAGGAGACCACGACGGGCGCCGTCGACGTGAAGACGTCCGTCGCGACGGGCAAACGGCCGGCCCCCGAGTTCGGCAAGGAAGGATACCAGGATATGGAATCCAACCCCGATGATCCCAATCATCCGTCGAACAAGATGGTGGAGATTTTCATCGACACTCGCGAAGAGCCGGGTGGCGACTCGCCGGTATGGATCAGTTGCAACGGCCAGGGAATTTGGATCCCCCGGGGTCAGAACGCGATGATCAGATACAAGTTCGTTCACATTCTCGAAAACGCCGTTCAAACGGTGTACGAGCAGACCGAGGAAAACGGGCCCATGGTCCCGCGTGAGGTGCCGGCCTATCCGTGGCGCCTCGTGACCCAGATCGCCGCGTAGCCGTGGAGGGCGGGAGATGTCGACGTTTCTGCAACTTTGCCAGGGCGTGACCCGGGAGAGCGGCACGTTCACCGGGACCACGCCGACGGCGGTCACCAGCCAGTCGGGCCGCCTGTTGAAGGTGGTCAACTGGACGGCCGAGGCCTGGCAAATCATCCAGAATCTCCACAACGCATGGCGATTCATGCGGACGGAGTTCACTCTGTCCGACACCATCACCATCGCCAACACCGCCCGCTACACCCCCGCAGCCTGGAACATCACCGATCACGCCGAATGGATCTTCGAGCAAGAGCTCATATCCATGTACAAAACGGCGACGGGCGTCTCCGACGAGGGCAACCTGATTCCGATCCTCTGGCACGAGTTTCGCCGGATGTACACGAAGGGCACTCAGACCGCGACCAGGCCGGTCCACTGGGCGATCTCGCCGGCTAACCAGTTCTGCCTGGGCCCGAAGCCCGATGCCGTCTACACCGTCAACGGCGAGTACCGCAAGACGTCGGTGATCATGGACGCCAATACCGACGAGCCTGATCTCCCCGTTCGCTTCCACCCCATCATCATATGGAAGGGCGTATTGCTCCTGGCGGAGCATGACGAGGCGCCACCGGATGCCATGATCACGGCGAACAGAAAATACGCTGAATACCTGGGGGGCCTTGAGCGCGACCAACTGCCACAGATACGGATCGGATCGGAGCCGCTGGCATGAGCCAGAAGACGAAATTCTACGCCCTGCAAGGGGGCCTCAACCTGGTCACGCCGGCGATCCGGACGCCGCCCGGCCACCTGATTGAGGCGGTGAACTACGAGCCCGTCGAGCGCGGGTATCGGCGGTTTGGTGGTTTCGAGCGGTACGACGGCCAACCGGCACCATCGGACGCGAGCTACTGGATCCTGGAGTTCGATGTCGGCACCGAGGCCATCGTCGAGGGCGACATCATTTCGGGAGCGACCAGCGAGGCCTACGGCGAGGCCCTGGTCGACGCGGTTGTCGAAAGCGGCTCCTTCGCCGGCGACGACGCTGACGGCTACTTGGTCCTGACCAACGTCAACGGGACATTCGTCGACAACGAGACATTGCAGCTCAACGCCGGATTTTCCGACGGTTTCAGTTCCGGCTTTTCGTGAGGTAAACCATGGCTGACACATCAAGAACACGGGCGGCGCTCCTGACACTCCTGGCGAACAACTCCACCGGGGCGATCAGCGAGCAAGACCTTCGGGATATGCTGGTTTCGATCATGGGCGACTACGGTAGCGTCTTCTGCGAAGAAGCCAGCACAGCTCAATCGAGTCTGAGCGCCACGCCGGCCAAGCTGACGTGCTTCGATGAAGACGGGCCAGCGAACGGCATTACGCCCGCCCACGGGTCCGACCAGCTCACGATCGGTACTACCAGCGTGTACGAGGTCGGTTTCAACGGCACGTTCACCGGGAGCGCATCGGCGACGTTCGACTTCCACTTCTATGTCGACGGGGTGAAGGCCAATAAGGGTGGGGTCGAGCACGAGTTCACGGCCGCCGTCGAAAAGGCGTCCATCGCCGTGACGGCGATCCTGTCGCTCACGGCGGCCGAGGTGTTGACCGTGTACGTCAACGCGGACGCTAGCTCCAAGAGCGTAACATTCACCCAAGCGCAACTCTACGCGAGAAGGATTGCCTGATGCCAATCGCTTGCGCCACAGCCGATGGGACCACGACCGCCCGGGGCGCCGGGACGGACGCCAACGATATCCTTTGGCTACGCGATGCCATCGAGACTACCCGGGACGACATCAACACGGTGACCGGCTCCGGTGTCATCCGAAGCGTCTGGATCTACAAGGGCGACCGCTACACGGTGCGCGACAACGCCGGGGGAACCGCAGGGGTACTCTGGAAGAACACGTCAAGCGGCTGGGAGGCCCAGAGCCTCGGCTACGAGCTCACCTTCACGTCGGGCGGCACCACCGAGGTCGCCGAGGGCGACATTCTCATAGGGGTCACCAGCGCCGCCAGGGGCACGGTCGGCCGGGTCATCCTTACCTCGGGCACCTGGGCGGGTGGCGACGCCGCTGGGCGCTTCATCCTGACCAGCCAGACCGGCACGTTCGAGAGCGAAATCCTCAACACCGCGGCGACGGCCAATATCGCCACCATCGCGGCGGACTCGAGCGCGAACACCCTGCCCGCCGCCGGCCGGTACGAGTTCATCAACCACAATTTCTCCGGCGCCAGCGACTTGGTGCGGATGTACGGAATCCAAGGCGTCGGCAAGGCGTTCGAGTGGGATGGCTCCGTGTTCGTGAACCTGACCACCGGCATGACCACCGACGTGCCCACGCATATCGGCGTCTACAAGAACCACCTGTTTCTGTCGTTCGCCGGCGGCTCGAGCCAGCAGTCCTCGATCACGAATCCATACGAGTGGTCGGTGGTCACCGGGGCGAGCGAGATCGGCATGGGCCAGGACATCACCGCCTATGTCCGCGAGGTCGGAAAGTCGATGCTGGTCTTCTGTCGGAACAAGGTCGGCCAGCTATTCGGCAACGACTCGACCGATTTCGTGCTGGATACCCTGTCCGAGGAGGCCGGCGGGATCGCCAACACGATGCAGGTCATCGGGAAGCCGATCTACATGGACGACCGGGGGCTGCGCGACGTCACCACCACCCGGGAGTACGGCGACTTCAAGATGGGCACGATCTCCCAAATGGTCGAGCCTCTATTCCGCGGCAACAAGAAGAACGGCATCACGCCGGTGGGGAGCCTTCGCTGTCGCGAGAAGGACCAGTACCGGCTGTTCTGGTCGGACGGGACCGGGCTCACCTGTTACCTCGGCCGCAAGAAGCCCGAGTTCATCCCCTTTGACTACGACAAGGTCATCTCCTGCACCTGTTCGGGCGAGGATTCCAACGGCAACGAGATCATGCTATTCGGGTCGTCGGACGGCTATGTCTACCAAATCGACTCGGGAACCAGCTATGACGGCGAGACGGTCACCGCGTATCTCCGCTTGGCGTTCAACCACATCGGGAGCCCGAGCCACAACAAGCGTTGGCACAAGGCCGCGCTGGAGCTCGACGCGCAGCCGTCCACCGCGATCGGCGTCCTCGCCGACTTCTCCTACGCGGACGACGAGCTCGCCGCGACGACCCAACAGGATTTCACCGTCTCCGGTGGCGGCGCCTTTTGGGATGAGAACACTTGGGACGACTTCTTCTGGAGTTCGCCGGTGGAAGGCGTCGCCCACGCCTACATCGACGGCATCGGCAAGAACATCTCGCTCGCGATCATCTCGGACGTCGCATACGAAGAACCCCATGTGATCCATGGCGTCACGCTCCACTATTCGGAAAGAGGGCTAGTCAGATGAGTAACCAAAAGAGAACCACTCATGGCGAATGATTATTTTGACAGTGGCGATTTCACCACGCTGACGGCCCACACTCTTGCACGGGCCTCGGCGGTGCTCGCTATCGCCTCTGCGGTTGAGGCGGGGTTCGAGCTCCTCCCTGACAAGGCGCTCATACTCGAGGGACGGATCACCTACGCCGCTGACACGGGCGCGGCGGACGCCTACTTGGTCGCTCTGGCCACCGCGCCGGCCGCCTACACGGCGGGCCTGGAAGTGACCTTCCTGGCGGCTAACGTCAATACGGGTGCGAGTACGATCGACGTCAATAGCCTGGGCGTGAAGTCGATCACCACTCCGTCCATCGCGGCACTGTCCGCCGGCGCGATCCCGGCCAGTGGGGTCGTCACGGTCGTGTACGATGGAACGCAGTTCCAGCTCGTCTCCGTCGACATCTCGGGTGTGACCGCCGCTGCGGCCTCGGCCACCGCCGCGGCCGCCGATGCCGTTTCCACCGCCGCCGACGCGGCCAGCACGGCAGCCGATGTCGTCAGTACGAATGCCGACGTCGTCACCACGACCCAGGATGCCATCGACACCGCTGCGGATGTAGTCTCGACGAACGCCGATGTCGTCCTTACCGGCCTGGATGTAGTCTCGACGAACGCCGATGTCGTCCTTACCGGCCTGGATGTAGTCTCGAC
>SDBU01003101.1_pt1 | contig 21387 bp, 31 predicted proteins | sample 2277071 | NCBI WGS metagenome assembly SDBU01 (sample SAMN10397929, study PRJNA504765) | marine sediment metagenome | isolation source: marine sediment core GS08_GC12, 126 cmbsf | place: Arctic Ocean: Gakkel Ridge, Loki's castle | collected 2008
CTCGAGCTAGGCTCCGGCCTATACGAGGATCAATAAATAACTAAATGTGTTACCTATGTCCTGAGAATAATGTGTTACCTATGTACCGGATTGCTCACTGTGTGTCTCTCCCTCCCTCAGTGAGGGAGGGAGCCGGAGGGTGGGTGGTTTCGTAAGGAGCCGGTGCGGTGGATCGAGGCGGGGGAGCAGGCCGGAGCGCTAGGCGCGGTTTGAGTTCGTTCTGCTCACGATCATTGATTTCAGCACGCGCGAGGGTACCGAACGTCCCGCTGCTTAGCGACGGTGAGCCAGCGCCGTCCGTTGAGGCAGAGTCTTAGACCGACTTACCTCACTTCGTAATATACCAGATCAAGAGGCTCGACATGACTCCTGTTGCGAAGCCAACGAGAATTCCTTCGAAAAGCCCCCGTACGCGCCCTTTTGCGCTTGCGCGAGTCAGAACTCGCGTGAAAGATTCCTCCGGCAGCTTGAGAAGCGTCTCTACCGTGTTCTTCTCATCCTCTAGCTTCTGCACCGTATCCTTAAGGTCGTCAGCCTCCATCTTCCGGGCTTCCGCCTCTTGTTTGAGTCCTTCAACCGCCACAACAGCGGCTTCAAGGTCTTCTTTGATACTGCCGAGCTTTGCGATCCGCTCATCTGCGCTTGCGGAACTAAGTAGCTCATCCAGCTTGACCTCATACGACAGGAAGGGAAGCGCGACCCGGAGGCGCGCTGACTTGAGTGTTTGCCTCAACTTTGACATGAATTTCTCCTCGTGGGCCTAACGCCTGATTTCACCCGCGTGGCTGGCTGCGAATGAATTCCAGACTCTGGGCAGTTGCAGCTATAAGGGCATCGTGAATAGCAGGGATTCCCGATTCTGAGGGAAGTTCGAGGTCATCCGAGAAAATAAGCACCTCGTGCCCCTCATAATTGCGAGAGGCGCTGTACTGGAGAGGGTACAGAAATTTGCGACGCTCATTGTAGAGAGTTACAACATTAGGATGCCCGTCATACGAAACCACCCATGGTAGGGCTAGGTTCTTTTGAATGATGTCTGCGAGTCGAGCGTGATCAGACGGCTCATACCAATTAAGGTAGAGGCCCTTTGCTTGCTCGTAGTACGGAGGATCGCAATAGACCAGAGAATTGGATGGCATCGAATTGGGGGCGTGTTGTAGCATAAAATTCTCGGCATCCATGTTGGTAACCGAGATCTGATCGGCCTTCGTAGCAATAACCTCGACGCGACGTATCAACTCGTTCCTTGGGAACCGCGCGTCGATTCCCCAACGGCCCTTTTGCTCTAAGCCGCCAATCACACCACCAGTCAGAACTCCCGACCGATTGCAACGATTTAGGTAGAACGTACTGAAGCCGAGCTCGAACCAATCGTGGTCCTTCGGATTGCGAACGATATCTCTGTGTACCTTCCAGTCGTCCACACTTAGCGAGGCACTCGCAATTCGCCTACAAAACTCGTCCGGGGATGTGGTTACGGACTGCCAGAAGGCGTATATTTGGAGTGATAAGTCGTTCAGATGGATTTGCGAGACATGTCCATCGAGGAGCAGCTCAAGGGCTACGCCTGCCCCACCGGCATAAGGCTCTGCATAGTGCCCTCCGATGAGGCCATTTGTCTCGATCAACTCCGCGATGAATGGGGCTAATCGTTGCTTTCCACCAGGATACCTCAAAGGGGATCTGAAGCGTGACAATTAGTGCACCTGGTTCTTAGAGCGTGACTGTGCTCGTTGCCGACGTTTATACATTCATTGCATTAAGCAATGGGAACACACGCCAGAACAGTTTGGAGACCTCGGCCCCTGACACAAGAAAGTTGGGATTATGGACCAGCTGGTTCATAGACGTCACCGAGAGCAGACCCTCTGGGTAGGCCAACTCGGCCATTGCACCGTGTAGCTCTTTAACCTTTGCTTTGTCCTTTTTGTTGTTGGTCAGGTGTTTCGTAATCTCCCGTAAGAGCTCTAATAATGTTTTTTCGTTTCCTCCTTTCTTCATGAGAGTCGGTCCCCCCTTCGAGGCCATATCAGCGCAATACGCTTTGGCCGATATCTCGAACATGCATCGGAGGAGAAAGCAGAATGCGAGCGGGTTGTCATTCAATTTAAGTCTGCGTGCTTCATCTCTCAGATCAACGACCTTCTCTCGCTCCGAGCCGATCGGTGAGAATGTACGAAGTAACCGTTTAACGGTCTGTGTATCGGTAGTCCCGGTTGCTTTTGTCTTCTTTTTTGCTGATGATTTTTTCTCAGTTGTATCGCTCTCGTCCTTATCCGCCTTTCCGTTCTCTTCCTTGTCTTTCCCACCTTTCTTGCTGGGTTTTCCAGCAGCAGCGGCAGGAATACCATATTCCACTGCAAAGTCCTTTCCCCCATTGCGGATGTCCCCGAAACCGATCTGGTTGAGGCCGATCGCCAAGAGGATTTTTTCTAACCCCCCTATGTGTGACAATTTCGGATATTTGTTGGCCAACTCCCGAGCACTTTCAACGCCGACTCGGGGCGCAATCCGTTGCATTGCCTCTCCGAGAACTGTCAACGGAAAGTCGCCCGCCCAACGAGCTGATTGGCGTTCTGTCAAATTTCTCCCTTTATCTAGATATCCTTCTAAGAGATCAAGGGCGAACTCGTTTCCACCTTTTTCGTCCCGGTTATGGCGTGCGCGTGCAACCGCATTCCACTGATCTTTACCCGCCTTCTCAGCCTTGCCATGCGCGCGTGCCACTATTCTGTCTACCAACGCGCTCTCACTCAGCGGGTAGACAACGCATGGGACCTTCGAATTGGTATCATGCCAATTGGTGTCCAGCTCGTTGATCTTAAGTAACAAATTATCTGGAACATCGATTATTGATTTGTCTATTTCACCAGAGATGAGCTTCAGAGACGCGATACGGCGGTTGCCTTCCTTGACAGTAAGCACAGGGCTACTACCCTTCCCTTTCAGTACGAGGATACTCTCAGTCGGCAGATATCCATCATCAAGAATGCTCTCCATGAGTGCCCAAAAGCGGTCTGGGCTAGTGGATACGATAGAAATAATAGCTTCTTCTTCCGAGCTTTGCGGTATAGTGCGGAAGTTCGCAAGGTCTAGGGATAGCTTGCTAACTTCAATGTATTGTGTATCAGACATCAGTGATTTCTCCGATCCGTCTTAGGGCTCACGATTCCACCATCCAGGGGCCATTTCTGTGTCATTTAATTATCACTACTAAAGAAACTTCCCCAGCTGTTCAAACCAAATATTGGGTCGGCATTCGTGCCGGAGGTTAATATGTCTACAGGACTTATCCAAGGTGGAAAATTGTAATGTAATGATATCACTTGGATCGCAGGCGCCGACAGATGGGGCAGCCCCGGACTGAAAGTTAGCCCGGGGCCGCCCAGCCCGACCAATGCATTGGCGTCCGCGGGCAGGACTTGTAACTTCTCCCCGGGTGGAACGACCGGGATGAAGCTGATCAATCGCAGGCATACGCGGCAGGTGACGGTCCGGGAGCTGCCCATCGGCGGCGGAGCGGCTATACCGGTGCAGTCCATGACCACCGCCAAGACCGATAACGCGGCGGCCACGTTGCGGGAGGTCGAGCGCCTGGAGGAGGCCGGCTGCCAGATCGTGCGGATCACCGTGCCCGACCAGGCCGCCGCTAAAGGCTTCGCGGAGATTCGCAAACACACCAACCTGCCATTGGTGGCCGACATCCACTTCGACTACCGCATGGCGCTGGCCGCCGTGGACGCGGGGGCTGATAAGATCCGTATCAACCCGGGCAATATCGGCTCCCGGGAGCGAGTGCGGGAGGTAATCACCAAGGTGCAGGGGGCGGGGCTGCCCATTCGTATTGGTGTCAACGCCGGCAGCCTGGAGAAGGAGCTGCTGGAACAGTACGGCTATCCCACGCCGGAGGCCATGGTGGCCAGTGCCGAAAAACATATCGAGGCCTGCCGGGAGCACGGCTTCGAAGACATTGTGGTGTCACTCAAGGCCAGCGATGTGCCGTTGACGATCGCGGCCTACCGCCTGTTCGCTGAGCGATACGATTATCCCCTGCACCTGGGGGTTACCGAGGCCGGGCCGCCTAAAAGCGGCACCATCAAGTCGGCCATCGGTATCGGCGCCCTGCTGGCTGACGGCATCGGCGACACTATCCGGGTGTCCCTCACCGGCGACCCCGTGGAGGAGGTGCGGGTGGGGTTTCAGCTGCTACGGTCGTTGGGGCTGGCCAGCCGGGGCGTGACGCTGGTGGCTTGCCCGACCTGCGGCCGGATCGAGGTGGACCTGTTCAAGTTGGCCGCCCAGGTGGAGCAACGATTGGAGGGGGTTGATAAGACCCTGACGGTGGCCCTGATGGGCTGCGCGGTGAACGGTCCCGGGGAAGCCGCCGACGCCGACCTGGGGATCGCCTTCGGCAAGGGCGGGGGACTACTTTATCGCCACGGCAAGAAGGTGGGCCGGGTGAGCGAGGCCGACGCCCTGGACCGGTTGATGGCGGAGATCGAGGCCTTTAGCAAAAGTGGAAGCCCATGACCCAAGATAATAATAGCCGGCCGGCCGGCACGTCAAAGGTTAGACGCCGCCTGCGCAGGTTCCTGGTACCCCGGATTATCGCCACTGAGGTGGCTACCTGGCGGAAGTTGGGCCTTAGGGGCTACGTGCGCAAGCGGGGGTTTCGGTTTTTCGCGGCTATCTTCATCTACTACCTGGTGCGGGACACAACCCTGTATATCATAATCCCTTACCTGCTATTAAAAGGGGTGATCAGCTGCCCCGGTGCGGGAGCGGGGCCATGACCCACCGGCACTACCGGGGAACGGCCCAGTCCAGGGCGGCATGAGCACCACCTTTCTCTCCCACACCTATTCCGCCGCCGTGTCGGGGGTGGAGGCTTACGTGGTCAAGGTGGAGTGCCACCTGGAAAACATAATTCCACCCTCATTCACAACTGTAGGCCTACCCGATGGCGCCGTGCGCGAGAGCAAGGAGCGGGTGATGGCGGCCATGAAGAACTCCGGTTTCAAGGTTCCCCAGAAGCGCACCACCATCAACCTGGCCCCGGCGGACATCCGCAAAGAGGGCAGCGCCTTCGACCTGCCCATCGCCGTGGGGATCCTCTCAGCCCTGGGGCATGTGGCCCGCACCAGGCTGGACCGCACCATATTGGTAGGCGAACTGGGTCTGGACGGGGCCTTGCGCCCGGTCAGAGGGGTGCTGCCGATCGTGATGGCGGCCAAGGAGGCCGGTTACCGGGCCATCCTGGTGCCTGAGACCAACGGCACCGAGGCGGCCCTGGTGGATGGCATCCTGGTGGGGGCGGTGGCTAGCCTGGTTGAAGTGGTTGACCTGCTCAATGGCGACCAGCCTTTCAAGCCGGTTACGGTGGACCGCCACGCCCTGCTCAGCCGGGAGCGCCGGGCGGAAGTGGACTTCGCCGATGTCAAGGGCCAGGAGCACGCCAAACGGGCGGTGGAAGTGGCCGCCGCCGGGGGGCACAACGCCATCATGGTCGGGCCTCCGGGTAGCGGCAAGACCATGCTGGCCCAACGCCTGCCCACCATTTTGCCCGCCCTCAGTCTGGATGAGGCGCTGGAGGCAACCAAGATTCACTCGGTGGCGGGGCAGTTGCCCCGGGGTATGGGGATCATCGGCCAGCGGCCCTTCCGCTCACCCCACCACACCATCTCCGACGCGGGGCTGATCGGTGGGGGGACAGTGCCCAAGCCGGGGGAGGTGAGCCTGGCCCACCACGGCGTACTGTTCCTGGACGAACTACCCGAGTTTCGCAAGAACGTACTGGAGGTGCTGCGCCAGCCGCTGGAGTTGGGGGAGGTGACCATCGCCCGGGCCAAGGTGTCGGTGACCTACCCGGCCAACATCTAGGGCTTTCCGCTTCATCAGTTTATCCCGTCGAGAACCTCTTTTACCGTCGATAAATTTTTGCTAACTGCATCAAAGTCAATTGGTGGTGATTGGTGCCCTTTGGGGTTATTATAGCAGATGTGTAGCAGATTTCGGCTTAGCACGTCTTCAAACTTGCGGGCATTTTCAACCTGTAGGGATTGAATCAAGCCTTGGTAGTGGCTTTCTGTCACCGTAACACTTGAATGGCCTAGAAAGCGGCTGGCAGCGAAAATGTCCCTAGTTGCCAGGTAGAACAACGAGCCCGCCGTTTTTCGCAGTGTATGAGGCGAAGCATCCTGAATCCCGATCCGCCGAAAGAAACGTTTTATACGAGCGTAAGCAACCGCCGTGGTAAACGGGAATGGCCCTTCGGGAAGGTGCTTTCTCGACTCCAGAATTTCCCGTACCTTTTCAGGCATCGGGATCGTTCTGGACTTTGACATTTTGGTATGGGGGAAGTGAAGTGCCTCCTGTCCGACGTTAGCCCAGGTGAAGATCGGGACAAGCCCCTCGGACAACCGCGCTCCCGTATACAGGTAAAACAGGATTAAGTCGCGGGCATCGACTAGGTTTTGATATGAGGTATCTATGCTGGAAAGGTGGTGGTCCAGGGTTCGCAATTCATCAGCGTTTAAGATTCTCACATCCTGCTGCTTGATTTTGATAGGGGAAACACCTTTCAACGGGGACTTTTGCAGGAAATCATTATCGACCGCGTAATTGAACAGAGTCCGCAATCCACGCAGTTGTGTGTTGATTCCTTGCGGTTTGAAGCCCCGTTTTATGCGGTACTCCATGAAACCCTCGAAGTCGCTTCTCCTAAATCGGTCTAGCGGCTTGGCTTTCAATCCCGCATCAAAGTCTATCAATGCCTTATAGGTGTATTGAGCACGCTCAAGGCTCTTAGCATCCATCGCCCCGGTGCGGATTTTAGACTCCCTATCAGCCACAAAGTTTTCCCAAAGTTGGGCTAAGGTCAAAACTTTGGCCTTTTCCTCAGGGGCAATCTCAATACCGGCCTTGATCCGGTCCACCTTGGCTAGTATAGCCCGGCGGACCTTGCCTGCATCGGCCTCGGAACCATAAAAGGTTTTACTATGCCGGGCGGAAAGGTGGTCGTAGTAGTCAATAATCCAACTTCCCGGCTTTTTCCCTGGCCTTATCCCGGCATTTCGGTGCGCCTTGCGTGGTGACATAATCCCTCCCTAGAGTTTTTCTCGTTTCCGGTCGGCTTTTTTCATGTACTTACGCCTGACAAGGAAGTCCTCAATCAAACTCCAAACAAGGTGATTAACCGTAACGTCACGGTCCGTGGCGGCCTGCTTAATAAGCCCCCATATTCGGGCGGGTAGCCGAATTGCTGACACCTTCGTAGGCTCCCTTTTCTTGCGTCCAACCATGTATTAATGTAGTACATATTTAGAGCATAATCAAGGGTTATCTCACCGCATTTTCCGCCACTTCACCGAGGGAAGGCCAATTAATTGTCATCTTTTTAAGTTCCGTTGCCGGTATACGCCGGAGTCCGCCAATCTTAACCGATCCAATCGACCGATCCTTGATCCACCCCCGGACGGTCTCGACGGAGCAGTCAAGTATCCCGGCCACAGATTCAACCGAGTGAAACCGCTCCTGGTTCGCACCGCAGTACGAGCAGTATTTCTGCTTCCCCGCTCTCACCGACTGGTCCCCATGCCAGGCAACGCCTTAGGCTCAGCATTTCTAGTGTGTCTCTGTTTCTCCAATCTTCTCATATAGTACCATGCATTGCCACAGACCTTGCCACTCCTACGGGTAAGAATGTCCATCCTAAGCCCCTACCCATTATCCGGCTCCAGCGCCAAAAGATTCAGCAATCCGGGTGAAAGTCTCGCGCTCTTGTTGTTCAATAACCTGGGCCATCTCCCATTGGTATTCGTTAACGTGCTGTGAGATGCAAGCTGCGACCATTTCTCGTAGCTGGATCGGTGGTATAGCGTCAACCTCTACGCTCCCACCTATAAAGTTCCTGGCCCGTGAATCGGTTGTCTTTGTCGGGCGTGTCTGAAGATTCAAGTCGCTTATCTGTTCACGGGTTACCGCTACCCGGTCGAAATGAATCTCAGCATCAGGTGCGTATTTCCGCAGACCCTCTTCAATCTGGCGCGGTATATCCAGCCCGGACGGGTCATAGTCCCCAAAGTGGTAAATGTAAGCCGGTCTTTCTTCCCATTGAATAGCCTCCGCTGCGGAGTGGAGAAAGGTTTTACTCGAATATCCCCTGGTGACCATTAAGGGTACTCCCCACTTCTCCGTTTCCTCATAAAGCACACCGGCCAGCGCATCCTTTTCCAACCATATTTCAACATAAGCATCCTGATCGTCCCACAAGTCCCGGCGGTAATATTTGGCGCTGTCCTCTAGGGCCGCTTGTAATGATGAATGAGTCCGCGGCTTGCGCATCCAGCGGGTATTGTCTGCAATCCAATCAAAGGGAATATGCCCCGCGTCGCGCAACTCCCCCAACAACCGAACAATGGTACACTTGTATTCGGACTCCGTTTTTTCAATAAAGCCCCGACTAACCATCTGATAAAACACCTGTCGGACGGTCATAGGGTGCTCTTGGGATAGCAAACCAATGAGCCGTTGTCGAAGGTAAGTCATCTCTTCTTTTGTCCGCCGCTGCCGTTTTATGGGCCTAGACATATAAATCAGTTCCGGCTGTTTCTAAGACAGTGGCGCTCACTGGCCCCACTTTGAGACAATACCCCCCTGGAACTCTGGGAAGTCTGGGAACTCTGGTGAATTTCCCCGCCAGTATTCCCAGTATTCCCAGTATTCCGTAGGGGCGTTCTCATTTATTCGCCAATCCAAGTGTGTAGTAACCTGGGATTTCCGCCCCCCTGTTCCCGCTCCCGGTGCTCACTCGATACTTCCAGAAATCCTTTGTCTTGCAGAGTGCAGATCGCTTCGTCCAGTTCCCTGCTACTGTGCCTAGTTTCACGGATCAAGGTAGTCCGGTCCAGGGTACCGCCCGCCGCTTTCAGGGCCTTTTCTACTTTCTTCTCAGCCATTCGCTCACGCCCGTAAACTATTTCCTCCTCCAGCAGGTAATTCACCGATGGGAGAAACAGGCTCTCAATGAGCATTTGAGCACACAGCAGGGAGTCAGTGGAAAGGGTTAGGGTTGTTTCAGGGTTATCCACCTCCAGGGACTCACACAGCATAGCCAGCTTTAGACAGCCCGGAACCAGCCGCTCAATGTGGGGGCCTATCCGCTCCCCGTATTTTCCCCTGGCCCCGGAAACGAATCCTGTCTCCCAGGCGCTAAAGGCTTCGGTAGTATCGGGTGGTATTTCAATTTCCAGATCCCCAGGGTGATCCAGCCAAGCCTTGATTTGCTGTGCCTGAGTCTGGACGTAATCCGGTTCCATCTTTGAGCGTTGCAGATATAGTTTCCGTCTCTTGGTGGGTGTAGGGATAGCCACCGGGAATACTCGCTGAAAAAAGCCGTTTTCCGTCTCCGAGGCTCTAAACACCTTTCGGAAATTCTCAAACGTTGTGCCCCCCAAGATGCTGAAGGTAGGTTCCTCTATCGTTTCTAGTTCATGGCTTCGAGTCTGCCGGGACATTCTTTCATTATCGTAGGCCGAAAGAAAAGCGTCCGCCTGGGCAGTGTAGTCCCGGTTTAGCTTCCGGTGAAAATCCGCAAATTCAGGGGCAACAATCACACCTGAAACAGGATTGTTTTTCAGGGCCTCATAAAATCCCGCGTCTGAAAAATCGGCGGGTAAAAGCAAGCTGTGAATTGTGGGCTTTTCAGGCTCGGGGGCTTCCGCCCGCTCAATCCTCGGCTTGGAATCCCACCGCAGTAATGCAACCTTGTATTCCGCCCAGGCCTCTTTTAATCCTGCGTCAAATCGTTTCTGGACCACTTTAGCCGCTCCACCGGCCAGGGTGAGAGCGGTTGATTTTCTTACCTCACTTGATCCCGCAAAAAGCACAGTCCATAGATTCGGGCGTAACCCGCTCGGCCCCAGCAGTTTGTTACCCACCGCCCCTGCCCAACAAGTCAGATAAGCCGTAATCAGGAATTCATCCGGGGCGTCTGTTGTGGGTGACGCCTGGCGGAGAAATTCCCGCAGCGCCGGGGTAAGGCTATCCAGGCCTAGACGCGGAGAAAACGGCTCAAAGACGCGGGTCTCAGGGACTACTTGAACGGGGACATATCGCTCCGCCCCATCAAGCATGAGCACCTTAAAATCGGTGATTGATTGACCCCTGGCAAAAAAATCAGTCACATCAAAGCCTTTGTCCTCACTCTCCGACCAGTGCGAGATATAGATTTCACTATCAGGACATTGACGGCTCAGGGCTTTGGCCCACTTGAACGCCCCTTCCCTTCCGGCTTTGTCGTGGTCAAAGCAGATGTAGATTTTCTCGAAGCGCCTAAGGGCGGATAAGTCCTTAGGAACGCTCCCGGCCCCAGCGGTTCCTGTGGCAGCCGGGAAGTCTTTGGAAATCAGGCTTGTAACGTCTTTTTCCCCCTCAGCTAATACAATATAGTCAGAGTCGTATTCTCCTAGTAGATGGCCTGGATATAGGCCATTGTGTCCATGCCCTTTGACGTTGTAGGGTGCCAATCCGCCGCTGCCTTTCCCATGCTTGATATTCAGTACGTTCCCCCGGCTGTCCCGGTGGACGTAGATAAAACGGCCAGCGTCAGGATCGTAACCAACGCCAGCCTTTTTCACCGCTTCCTTGGTCCAGGGTAGGTCTTTAGTGAGCTTGCTGAAATTGGCTATCAGGTATGAATACCAAGTTCGCGCTTTCTCGACTTCGCCTTCCGGCAGCGGTGTTTCCTTTTTGGGCTGGGTGGTTACAGGGGGTGGAGAGCCGTTGCCACCGCGATAATAGGGTTTCGGGTCGAGGCCCATCTTCTCCGCAAAGATGGCCGCGTCCCCCTCCCCGCAACCGGCATGACATATCCAGTAGCCCGTTTCTAGGTTCACCGAAAATGAAGGGTGCTCGTCGGGGTGAAAAGGACATCGGCCCTTGAGTTGGCCGTTGGAACCGGAGCGCTTCAGGTTGCGAACATGAGTCTGGAACAGGGTGGTGATGTCACCGGTCACCGTATAGCCCTCCGCTGGACGGCCTTCCAGAAGCAAATAACGAAGGTAATCGGCGGGGTTCGCCCCTGGATCAGGTAAGCCACTTCCTGGCGAAGGTTATGCGGCCGTTCACATTCAAGGAACTTTCGCTCGTCCGGGAGAAGCCGTCGGAATCGTTTGAGGGGAAGATTGTCAGCCATACTGACGTATCCTAGATTGGGTAAACCTCGCCAATTCCTTCGCCTTCCTGAATTCCTCTCCAGTAAACCTACGCTCCCTCCCAGGTCTACGCCCGTCGGTAATAGGCTGTACCTTACCAGTCCTTATCCAGTATTCAAGGGTGTAGAACGGAATTTTCAATTCTCTAAGGATTTCGCTGCTGCGGTAGATTCTCATGGTGATGAATCTATCAAAGGGTGAAACCCCCTGGCAAGAGATAAATACTATAATAACATCAACTTAGGAAGTTAATATGGGCAAAGTGGCGGTATTAAATTCCCCTTATTTTTTAGTTGTATGAGTGCTGGGTTAGTTAAAAAGGATTGGGGGGCGGGTATGATATGTAGGGGAGATCACAGGATTACAGGTCGTCAGTCATTATTCCTTGTATGGTGTAAATATGGCCCCTCTCTCTTCCGCCTTCTTCTTCGTCTCAGGCGTTAGCTCTGGTATGATAGAACTTCTTTCTGATGGTTTAGTCTTGCGCTGTCCAGGGCCAAGTATCTTTAATCGTATCTTCGTGATTGACTCGAGGGCTTTCTGCATGTCCTTTCTCGCGTAGTCCTCAAAGTCAAATATCTTGAACAAATCTAGGATAATATAATGCTGTGCTTTTACTGGCACCTTACGATCCGTGAGATTCAAAAACAGGAGACGGAGACCCATTGCTAAGCCTCGATTTTTCGCTGGTTTCTTGAGGTCTTTTTGCAATACCACTAACTGGCGGAAGCGATCAAGGGTATGGCACAGTTTGGCCTGATTGAGTCCTAGATAGGCCAATAAGAAGCCCTTGTCAACAATAGCTTCAAGCCCCGCAACGGCCTCTTTCACTGCCTGCTTGTGCGAACCTCTTTGTTTTCGGTCGTCTTCATACCTTGTATCCGCATTGGATAATAGCCAGGGAGTCACTATAGCTGCTATTACTTCCATTTTTTCCCGGTCATCCTGGAGTTCCTCATTGCTATCAATCCATTCCAGTATCTTGTCATAAGCTTCATCTTCCCAGCCCTTCATTTCCCTTAAAATAAGCGGGGGGGCAGACTCATACATAATATTTTTCAGATCCTCGGGTATTGGGCCAGCCATCATCCCCTCATGCTGCGTCCCTCAGTTAGAAAAAACAGGCGACAAACCGTGAGGGACCGGCCTGCCCCTGGGGTTACGATCCCCAAGTTAGCCACCGCCAGGATTAAGTTACTGCCCCCCGGACGTATGTTCGTGAGCCTATACCTAATCTTTACGGTCGTGTCTTTAGTGCCAGGCATGGTAGAGCGGCCCGTTGCATTTATTATTTGGACAACACTGTCACACCCTCAAACACACTCCTGCACTCAATTCGCGACTCTGAGCGGGCAGGCTGAGGAACTTTAGGCAGGCAAGGGGAGGCGTATATCTCATCCAGGCGTCGCTTCTCGCGCAGGGCCACTTGGCGGGTGGAGGTGTGCAAGCTGCGGTGTGTATGGTTCTTGTGGGTGTTGGAGTCGTAGTGCCATGTCTTGCCGCGCTTACGGAGGACGGAGGGCATTTATTCAGTGGTCGGCATAATTAGATTCAGAGTCCTGCCTCGGTCAATCAGCATTAGTATAGCCCCCAAAGTGAGTGAACCATATTGCAGGTTGGCCCTGCTTTTTAGATCATTCGCAAAATCTTCCAGCGTCATCCGACAACATAACTCTACTCCCTGATTGCCTTAGAAATATTAGCCATCTGAAAGCCAACTCTCAGTCAAATCCGCTTTGAGGCCATATCGCATTCCATGACCAATAACAGACCTGCGTAGAAGACCTCTCTATGAAATGCTTTGTGTCTCCCCATTCGCAATATACCCACTGAGAATGATTTCTTAAGAAATGGTTCGACGCTTTCCCTAAAATGCCGTTCAGCGATGTCGTTTATGACTGGTGGCATCTTCCCTACAACATTCGAAGCAACAATCGCATCAAGACGCCACCCTGGAATAATACTATCGATTTCAACGCTTGGTATCTTGTCCCTTGTCGGGAAGTCGAAGAGAAATAGTTGAGTCATTACTCCCATGTAGAACGATGTATTAAGAAGGTTTATTACTTCATCACGCACCTGACTAGCAAGTGATTGAATAGGAAGAGGCAGGAGGCGGTTATAACAGATACCTTCTGATGTATTATCTTGAACTTTTCCCGTCACAAAGTCCAAGAAGTCTGTGCACGCAAGTAGAAGATGATCATAGACCATCTCTGCGATTCTTAGTTTATCCCTAGACTCCAGCTCATGGCGAAGATCTGAGACATCAACGATAAAAGAAGACGCTGTGGATATCCAACGTTCTGTCCAATGCTCAAACATTTGATCCATCTTACCGGCTCCTAATCTGAGATAATATTGGCAGCGATAATTGAGAGGCCGATATTGTACCTACTAGTAATTGTGCCTTGGTGGTTTACCCCACTCGTCGCTTAACCAATGATATGCAAGAACACCAAAAACAAAAATAAGCACCGCTAAGCCTAAATAGGAATTTTCATATGCATTGTCCCCATACTCACTTGGATCGCGGACAGGTATAGATGCCGCAGCAATAATAAACGCTAGAGCCATTGAAGCTGCTCCAGTTTCGAATCCCCCCTGAAGGCTAGTTCCGTAATCCTTGATTGAAGAGATTGGGAACACTAGAGCTAGTACCAGAAATAAAAGAGGCACTAGAATCCGACCACCCTCAGCAATTAATAACATTTGAAGGATTCCCCACGATCCCAACACATAAGAGATAAAAATGATAATGTACTGGAAAAGGTGTCTAGTACTTGGATTCAGCAGTTGACGGAAACGCTCAATGTGGTCAGCGATTTTCATTATATCAGTTGTCTGCGTTATAGATCATCCCGTCCAACAGATGCTTCACAGCCACGAGGTCATGCCAATGACCGCGCCTGAGGGAATGGCAATAGTTCATTCCAAAATTGGTGGCTTGCACACAGAGCAAGAAGTATAGCCCCTATCAACCGCCTCCAATAAAGTGATCTCGATTTTACTTCGTCGTAGGTAGCGGCACGTCTCGCGATGGTACTTTGATCCTGTCCGAGTTACATAAACGGTGATTCCAGCCTTGCTTGGCTCATAAGTCGGTGCCTTGAGAGATGCAAAGGGTTGAGGTTCGGTCTTTGCCAGCAGCGGCAAGATGTAGTCAGTAGGATATGCGAAATTGAGGTTCTGCCCACCAGTGTGAAGGAATGAGGTTATTCCTATGAGCTCCCCTTGATCGTTGAATAAACCACCGCCCGAGCTGCCAGGTGAGAGCGGGGCAGTTGTCTGTATTACGGAAGTACCTTCGTCAAATTCCCTGATCCCGCTGATTATTCCTTCAGATACAGTATTGGCTAGGCCCTGAGGACTCCCTATTGCGATAACCTTCTGTCCAATGCTCAAGTCCTCGAGCGCTGCCAAATCAGGATAAGAGCCACTTTTGAACCTCTCTGCAATTTGGATACAGATCAAGTCTCTCTTTTCGTCCATACCCATGTAACCAACTGCTTCAACGGTTCGGCCATCCTCTAAATGAACAGACACTTTTGAGGCTCCGGCAACCGCGTGGAGATTAGTTATAATAGTTCTCCCATCATTGATTATCACGCCACTTGCTTGCGAATCCGGTGTCCGTCCTCGCCCTTCCGTGGTAAGTACTACAACAGCCGCTGATACCTGTTTAACAACTTCAGGCGTGGTCTTGGGTGTAAGCTCCTGAGATAGTGTGGGGGAAGGGAGGAATGCGCAGAGACTTAAAAATATGGCAGAGGCGAAGATTGACTTAGAGAAGACATACCTAGTGTTGTGGCAGTATTGATTGTCGAATGTGATTTGCCCGATCATGAAAAAAATACCCTGCCGGATTCCAAACGCTTAATTTGCTATCGAATATACTTAACTACAAGTCGTACCGTTGCGATTATCATTTTTAAAATGAGTATACGTTTTCAAATAGTTGTGCCACTAGCCTATTGCGCGGTCGTAGTTCAGGCCCAAATTGAGATTCCCCGATCTGGGCCAGCAGGACAAATTGTTTCTCACATCGGGTATACTCTCTCATACAACGAAGAGCACGAGCAGGCCAACTGGGTTGCCTATGAACTCACAGCCCAAGAGGTACAGGGGATCGTCAGCAGGAGCGATGACTTTAGGGCCGATCCGGAAATCAGAACGGGTTCGGCTACCCTGGTGGATTATCGAGGTTCGGGATATGACCGGGGACACCTTGCCCCAGCTGCTGATATGAAATGGTCTGAAAAGGCAATGAGTGAGTCCTTTTACATGAGCAATATGAGTCCACAAGTACCGGGATTCAACCGGGGGATATGGAAAAGCCTTGAAAATAAAGTCCGTGATTGGGCAGTTGAGAATGGGGCGGTTTATATCGTGACGGGGGGAATCCTTTCTTCTGGATTACCTACAATTGGCCCAGATAGTGTTTCCGTGCCAGAGTATTTCTATAAAGTCATCCTGGACTGTCGAGAGCCTGAGCTAAAGGGAATTGGATTTATATTACCCAATCAAGGATCGAAATCCAGCCTAGACACTTTCGCTGTGAGCATTGATAGTGTAGAGCATAGAACCGGCATTGACTTTTTTCCATCACTGCCTGATGATGTGGAAGAAATACTCGAATCATCTATCGACTTGATACTATGGGATTTTCCTACAAGTGCAACTACTGTGGGGCGGGAATAGCCTCAAATTGAACAACTATTGAAAGGGAATTAGATGCCTCTCAATCGAATGGATACACCAATAGTATTTGTTGCAATGGCTATTGTCTTGTCTTCGTTTGCCCTAGTATCATGCTCGACTGAATCAACATGGACAAAAGAAGAGAGAAAGAACGCTGATCATTTCTTCCTATCAATGGCGGCTGACGTCGCTGCAGCTCGGATAATAAATAAGGAACAGTCTTCTGGAGTTGTATCTCAGATAGATATTGATAAGATTATAGAATATCGGAAAACAGCACTCAAGGAATCTAGGCTAGTTACAGATAACGTTCTAGACAAGGCCCACCCTCATTTGAGAGAACATTGGCGCAATGAGTACGAGAGGGGCCTACAACTATATATCAAGACATTTGAATCGCCAGATTCTTATGAGACACATGATAGGTTACTTTTTTATCAGATGCAGAGCCAGTTGCTTCTTGACGTTTTCATAGATTGGTTCAATGATCACAACCATGAAATCAAATTTCCAAAGAATCGATGATTCTTGATCCAGAGGTGAGAGTTATAACCTTTATACCTGACAAACACGAGGCATAAGAATGGTGCAAATAAGAGAGTTTTTGGGCAGACCCGTTCAGGCTGTTGGTTGCCTATTATACGTTGTCGTTGGGCTGGTTGGCCTAATAATAGTACTTGATATCCTAATTGAGGTCATAGGTTTCTGGGGTGCTGTATTAGCATTCATGTTTCTTCCAATAACCTTAGTAGCGACCCCCTGGTATGCACTTGTTGCATGGGGCAATCCTTTCCCCTTGATTCTTATATATGGTGGTGGGATTGTGGCTGGTATTTTAATGTGGATTGGCTCCGCAGTTTCTGGCGACTAAACGTACTAAGAAAACGATGTTGCATAAAGCCCCAAGCTATCCAAAAGGGTCTGAAGACCTACGGTCAATGAATCATACCAATTATTGCTCCCCTATCTTTCCACTCCAGAAAATGTCCCTAAACCTATAACCGTCGTGAAGCCCACCGATATATCCACCCATTGCCCTTACTCCCCAAGGGTAAACGACGAACGGGATTCCAATTAGAAAACCCCACTCATCATACATTTCAACAAGTCCAGAGAATCCTATCATAACCTTTGCGATCCCGTACACACCCCCAGGTATCGGGATGAAATTGATTCTGATTGTCTCGTTTAAACGGAATATCACATATAACATCCCCGAGTAGACAAAGAAAGTAATCCACAAGATCATCCAGAGGGCATTCTCAAGAATTGTCCCGATTTCCATTATATGTCCTTAGTCTGCACCTGACCTGTCCCCATTGTTTGGCCAACACCTAAAGTATGGAGCAAATCACCCTTGCCATTTAGTAGCCAGGTGAGCCCAAATCCAATCCTGTTCAATTCACCCAGCACCCGATTGGGAATATCACACAGGCCCCGCTCGTAGTTGGCAATATCATCACGTGAGCAGTCGAAGCGCTCACCAAAGACCGTTTGAGTCTCCCCCAGGTGTTCCCTGATTTGCCGGAGCCGGTTGCCGATTTCTGCTTGCTGGTTCATGTCGATAAAGAATGCCCAGGGCCCCCGTTTGAGCCCGGCTCCTGGGGTGGAGCCAGTGGAAGCCCCAGGCAAGATAGTGCATTCCAGATTAAATGTTCGGGAAGAGATAGTCAACTATTATTAGGGGTAATTTATTATTGGGGATAACAAGGTGTAACGAGGGGTTCCCACCCCCAAACTAGGGGTTCAAGTCCCTCTATCTCTACTAAGGAAAGGGAGTGAAAAATGAAGGTAGACTTAAAATCATTCTTGCTTGGAGCCAGCCTTGTGGCGGTGGGCATGATTGGTACTTTGGCGGCAACCAGTCCACAACGTGATTTCAACGAGGTGGGCAGGTATGTTCCTGGAGGAATTGGCAATCATATTAGTACCTACGACACAAAGACCGGGGACATTTATATGACGGTATACACAAAGGGAGAGGGAGCCCCTATCCTGTTGTTGAACCCAATCACACTAAACAGCCGGACTGTGGGTACCATCCCTCGCGCAAAGTAATCGGGAGCTACGAATCCAAACGAAAACGGCTCAGGAAAACCTCATCGGTCATTGAATCCTGGTGGTTAAAGCCTTTTTTATAGGGTGGAACGATGCGTTGCGCCTATGCCCCCCTCGTCAGTCCTCAGCCGGAATCAGCGTCAAATATTGCCACAGACCGACGCAATAGAGGTAGGTGACTAGTTTGAGACTTCGCTTACACGGTTTGGAGGATGCGCGTATTAAACCTTGGAATAGCGGAATGTATCCTTTAGTTTTTAACCCTAAATTTCCAAAAGGTCCTAATCGATACGGTCGCCACCATGATCGGCGATTAGGGGAGTGGAACTTGAGCCCAACTGGAGCCTTGATAGTCCAATGAGACCTTTATATTGGCGTGAAATTAATTAAGATGAGCAAACTATAACAGAGTGCACCGATGACGATGAATCAAAATAGAATGATATTGGAATGGCTTACCGAAATCTGCGAAGGTACTCCAATTGAGGGTGAAGGGGACGATCTTGAATGGTTAGTTCAAGGTAAACTTGGTGAGATGGGACTCGTAGTGCTCAAGCCTAGATCAAAAAGTTATTTGCAAATCCAGCGATTAATAACAATTGACCCTGAACACCAAGCAATTATCGGTAGGCGAGGCCAAGAGCGCCAAGTAGAGTTTATTTATAACATGAAGCGAGATCTTATTCTAACTGGTGTACGATGGCAATTATTGTTCACTGACGATACGGAGACCAGTATTACTGAAGTTCGACTATCTAATCGAATTTATGAGGATGGGCTTACTAGAGATTCATTCATTCGGAGCATTTATAGACTACATGATGCTTCCATCCTGTTTGTGGTAAATGTTCGACACATGGTAACGGGTTAAACAGAAGTTATGGATTATAAAGAAATTGAACTCAGAGAACCTGCCCGGGCAAACCTGCGAAGGATGCCACCTCAAACCAGATGGAAAGATTTGCCTCCAGCAGCAGCCTTGATATTTGATACAGATTGGTCCACCATATTTCAGGGTCCGAGGTTGTACATCGTGTATCGTCAGAATCTGGATCAGATGGATCCGCAACAATTGCTGAATATACCGGTTGGCAATAGCTTCGCTGATCCATCATGGCACCATGATAAGCAGCAAATTGGGCTATTCAGTGATATACCTTTGCGCCTTACTGAAGAACAACTCCAGACGCTGGGGAGTATTTATGATTTTGAAGGCGACGAGGAAGTAATTGATTTTCTTAACAGCTTTCCTTTCTTATATGAATTACTCATGGACGCAATTCCTGTCTTCCACTCGTGTTTTACCCCCGACATGCGGATAGACCTCGTATTGAGGACCGATCCAGATGAGGATTTCCAGGAACTTTTTGGGTATATACACCAACCAGGATCAATAGACGAAATAAGATCAAGCCTCGAGCGTTTCGATGATAGGTGGTTCCTTGAGAATCTTGAAAGAACACAGGGTAGATTGAATTTTAATATTCTCTTTTAGATAATAACATGGATTGGAATGACTACATACAGTTAGCGAAGGAGGTCTATTCCCAGAGAAACTCGATGGCCACCGAAGAAGCATGCTGTCGATCTGTCATTAGCCGTGCTTATTACGCAGCTTTCAATATCGCCGAAATACGTCAAAGGACCAAAGAAAGGGGTTACAAGCCATTTGGGCTAGGAACCCATAAAAATCTCATTAAATATTATATTGATCACCCGGACAGAAAAAGAAAGAAGATCGGAACAATGTTAGACAGGCTTTTGGACGTCAGAAATTTTTGTGATTATGATTCGTATTCGGGGAAAATAAGTATCAGCGATTATCCAACACAGGCAGAAGATACCTTGAATAAGGCTGAGCAGGTCATCGCCAGGGTAGCGGTTCTGAAACCCCGCTGAACTTTTCTTACGCTAGAAGAGACTCATCGTTTTATATGGTTAACGTAGGGACTTGAGCTGACCTGCCCCCATTCATTGTGCGCACTAAATTTGAGATTAGAAGCCGCAGCTGGTCACACCGGAATAAAGCAAATCCATCAAGATGATGATGCTGAAATAGGTAGTGATTTGCACATTTATCAGGGCCACTAGTGCTTGTCGAGCATCTTCGTTGACCACATCTCCATCAATATGGCAATGGCAGAAGTCCTACTAAGGGGCCTCTTACCTTCCTTAGCTCGTTCGTAGTTTTTTACTGCCACTGCCTGCTCAAATCGCTCCCATACTTCCCGAGGGATGTAAATCCCCGGCCGCACGAGGTTATTCTTGGTCAGCCAACGGGTCTGAGTTGATTCAGTGGGGCTGCTTTCCATCAGAAATCCAGATCCTCATCACTGAGTATGTCACTGTCTGCCTGCCGGTTTCTGCCATTGGTGGGCAGCACTTTTGCTGGAATCTCCATTTTCTGCTCATCCCTGCCGCTCATCGTGAAGCCAAAAACTATGTTAATTCCACCAACCTGGAGACCCTGCTGTCTATCACGATAGCTTGGGTCGAATCTCTTCATACGGAACGCTCGCTCAGGAAAACAGCCCGGTTTCATTGCCTGGGCAAGCGAAACATCCTCCAGCAGCGCCAAATGGTGGCTGTCCCATTTAGCCTTTATCTGTTCCACTTCCCGAGCGAGTATTTCACACTTCTGCCGGGCATAGTAAACCTGGTCGTACGATTTGCCCATGAGCTTAGCAGCACCAACGTAACTACCTTGTGCTTCATCGAGAGCGGCCAGATACGCTGGCCCCCATTCTGGCATCGGTACAGCCATGCGTTCCTGGGGCAAGCTTTGGATTGTGTCATTCATGGCAAAAGCCTTTTACTAGGCCATCGGTGAGAGCTCATATATACATATCCTGAAGTCGGCCGGGGCGACCTACCCCCCCCGTCCGCCTGCTGGTACGCTTCGGTGTCTTGTCTGCCGGTGTCTTACCTGGTGCTGCTTCCGCCACTGGTACCACCTGGGCCACCCTGTACGCCGCGATCTTGGGCCTAGTGGCTTGTACCCTTGCTACTGCATTGGCCGTTGCGGTATCCCTTGCCACCTTAGACGCCGTTACCTCTCTGACGTTGGTCATTGTGTGCCCCCATTATCCGCTCTGCTGCTGAAAACATCCACCCGGTGAGTACTGCCAGGAAGCCTTTGTTTGGCCGCATTTGTAGGGGTCAAGCCCACTTTTTTGAGATAGAATAGCAGATGTATAGCAGATTCGCCTCTCTCTCTCGTCGGTAAACACTGACCTACCCGGCCAACATCATGCTGGTGGCGGCCATGAATCCCTGCCCCTGCGGCTTTGCCACCGACCCGCGTAACGAGTGCAGTTGCACACCGCTGGCTATCCAGCGCTACATGAGCCGCATCTCCGGGCCGTTGCTGGACCGCATCGACCTGCACGTGGAGGTGCCGGCGGTGAAGATCGAG
>SDBU01003102.1_pt1 | contig 21384 bp, 40 predicted proteins | sample 2277071 | NCBI WGS metagenome assembly SDBU01 (sample SAMN10397929, study PRJNA504765) | marine sediment metagenome | isolation source: marine sediment core GS08_GC12, 126 cmbsf | place: Arctic Ocean: Gakkel Ridge, Loki's castle | collected 2008
CTTTCTTCTTTGATTTTTTTTCTTCTTTTAAAAGTTCTTTATATCTTTTACTTTCCAAATCACTGACTATAAATAATAATATCAAAAGTAACAGCATCCATGTTTGAACATAAGGTGGTACTTCATAGAAAAGAGTTTGATAAATAGAATAAATTAAAACATAAGCGGTGAATATTGTACACTTATTAAACCATATAATTTCAAGTATCTTTATAAATTTAGATTCTAATTTTTTCTTTTTCATTCAACTATTTCCTCTTGATGCTCTTTAGGCTCTTTAGGCTCTTCTTCCTGATCTTTATTGTTCTTCTTTTCTTCCTTGTAATTATCCTCTATAGTTTTGATTTTTGAGCCCATAGACATTAATCTGAATAAAACATTAAAGGGAATTGGTATTGCCCGATTGCTCCATCTTTCTTCTATTGGCTGCTTGGGATCATAGCTTGATTTTGTCAGGTAAGGATCTAAAATCTTGAATTTTTTATCGTTGATAGTTCTCTCATTCTCCCAAAATACTAAATCCCAGTTTCCAAAGATTTTTATTTTAATGTATGGTTTTGTCATTTTTTCTCCTTGAAGATTTTGTCTAATCCTAGAAGAACCTTTTGTTTCTTGAATGAATGCCTAAAATACACTTTTTTGATTAACTTCTTCAATTCTTCAACCTGCTTTCTTTTCTGCTCTTGACATTTTTTCTCATATGAATCTAATGCTTTTTTTAATTTACTTCGAAGTTCTCTCCTTCTTGAAGTAGTATAATCAATCTTCCCAATAACTTCTTTCAAAATTTCTTCCTTTATTTTTCCCTGAAGGCTTTTTTCTAAAAAGGCTTCTTTCTCGTGAACGTCTTTTTCTAAAAGAGGTTCTTCCGAAGTTTTCTTTTTATTTTTCATCTTCTTAGTGCTAAATAATCCCTCTCATCTACATAAGTTATATCAAGGAAAGATCTTAAAATAGTTATATCGTCTTCTCTATTATATTCTAAGCATTCTTTTGTTGGATAAATTATAGTTATCTGCTTCATTAACTTATCAACCCAGAAAGAGCCGATTGTTCCAGATTGGTTATATAAATGTCTGCAAACTGTAGGTTCATCATATCGATAAAGCCAGAAAGTAGCATTTTTGATTATTTGATTTTCTGGAATCCTATCAACAAAGTCTGTAAAGTTAAATATAAATGTATAAGTATTCTCCTCTGGAATAGTATCTTTGATTGGAATTGGTGTCTTTCCATCAATTTTAGTAGTTCCATTAGCGTACTTTATCACGGTATGTCTTATTTCAGAACCTAAAACATTACTCATAACAAAAAGAAATACAAATAGTCCTATTATTATTTTATTTTTCACTTTTTCTTTGAGGAGTGCGGGGAACTTTCTTTTTCTCTTTCTATAAAGCTCTCGCAACTAACAAGATTAGGACACGAGCATTTAGCTTTGTGGATGCAGTTATCGCATAGGGTTTTATCTTTCATTTGATTTTTCTTCCAACAGCTTCTTATCTCCTGCTTCTATCTGCGGAGCTGCTTCTTGAATGTCTTTTAAGTAAGCATCAATTTTTTTAGCAGAATTTATTGTTTTATTAATATTATTTGCAGATAAAGATTCAATTTTTATTCCTTTTGTCATTTTATTATCTTTAGGGGATTTGAAATAATTTATCGATTTATACCCTATATTTAAAACCCCAATAGGTGTATCTAACTCTTCAATCCTATCTTTGAGCTGTTTCTTTGCCTTTTCAACATCTATCTTTTTTATTCTTCTGGCACATTGGAGTTTATCATAATTAGAAGTTGGCTGGTCTTTTTCTCTAAATTCTAATTTTCCAGCCTCAAAAACAGAAATATCTGATCTTACTGGTTGTAGATTTGGCGGTCTGATAAATATAGGATAGCTGTATTTTGGTACTTTATCAACAATCAAGGCTATGTATTCTTCTTTTACTATTGGCATTAATTTCTTTTCTTTTCTTTTCTTAATGCAGTTTATACAAAACTGCTGCATATAGCTCTTCTTTGACCAGTTAAACTGAAATATTACTAATTCTAAAATATCTTTATTGCAATGATTACAAATTAACTTATCATCTGGAATATAATAATGCTGTTTATCTTTTGGATCAAAAAATAATTTTAATATCTTCATTTTAATCTTCGGCAAGTATTCCTGCTGCCTTGATACCTTTAACTAGTTGTTTTGCCTGTTCTAATCTTCCTTTCTTAGTTTTTTCTTCTTCTTTGCTAGTTTTTTCCTTATCTTCACCAAATTTAAATTCAATCATAGAAATTTTTTCATCTATTTTTGTTCTATCTTTTTTTAATTTTCTTAATTCTGCTTTGAGTTTAAAGTGAGGATTATCCTTTACATAGTGATATTTTAAGAAATTATTTATCAATTCAGATATATTATTTGGCTTGTCCATAAGAATTTGTAAGCGAATATCTTGATCAATAGATATAGTTATATTAACTTTAGTAGGGACTTTAGGCATCAGAAACCTCTTCTTTTTTATTATCCTTATTTTTATTCCAATCGTATCTCTTACATTTAGGGCATTGTTTTGGTAATTTTAGCCAACTTCCCCATTCATATCCACATCTCTTACATTTCTGTCTCATTTTAATATTAATTAATATTATTATAATATATAAATATTATTGTTCTAAAAGATATATAAAAGAAGTATGTATTATACTTATGTATTATACTTATGTATTATACTTATGTATTATACTTATGTAGGTTTTGATGTTATAGTAGAAGGCTTGTAGTGCCATTCTTTTAATATCAATATATAAATATATATATACTATATACCTTACATAAGTATAATACATAAGTATGGATACTTTTTATAATTAATTTTCAGAAAAAGAGATCATAAAACACTAGTCAGGATGATGTAAAATTGAGGTAATAAAACAAATAATAAGTGCATTATTGTTATGAACCTGACCAATGTTATGAAAAAAAAGAGTTCAGGTTAGCCCTGAATACTTTAATTTTTTTTACTTGTGTATGCTCATTTCAATCGATCCCCTAAAGTGCAATACTATAGGTTCATTGGTGTTTTAATGTTTTGTAATAATAAATAAAGATAATTTAAGAATCTTTAAATGTTTATCGAATATTTTTACCATATATTACATTATCATAATCTTTATATATCTATATATATACATATATACTAAGATGATACGAACAAATAATAGGTATCTAACAATAGATGAGTTCAAAGCATTAGTCAAGGCTTATGCTAAACTCAACAAACTTAATATTTTTAGGAGAAGATCAATCTTCTCTTTTTTTCTTTTGATATTGTGGAGGCAATTAAATGACAAACTATTATAGAATGAATAAGATTTTAGAAGAGGAGAAAACTTGTGAGAAAGCAGTGGCAGATGAACTAGTTTTTTGTGAGACAGAAGCAGATAGGTTTATCAGAGAAATGGAAAACCAATCAGAGGAAGATGCTGGATGGCAGTGGGAGTGGTACAAATGAAATTAAAAACTTTAAAAGATTTAAAAGAAAATATAAATGGAACAGTTTCAAAGAAATTATTAATGGAAGAAGCTATCAAATACTTAAAAATTCAAATGATCCAAATGAATGTATCCCCAGATGTATATGCTTGGGTTAAATGGTTTTTTAACATAACAGAAGAAGATTTAAAATGAAACTTAAATGCCCAAACAAAAAATGCCTATATGAATGGGACTACAAAGGAAATAGTAAGTTCTATGCTTGTTGCCCTATATGTAGACACCAAGTTAAAATCTTGCAGAAGAAACTCAAAGGTAAACCACTATGTTTTGGAACATGTAGCCTGAATATGGTAATGTGCAAAGAATGCAGATTTAAAGAGGCATGTAAAAGATATAGGGATAAGATTCAGGAGAAGAAATGAGCAAAGAACAATTTAGAACAAAAAAATTTAGTTCGCGAAAAGAAGTATTATCATTTAAGAAAATAAGAAAAGCTGTTATTAAAGAAATGTATAGTATAAATAGACCTATTTTAAATTTAGCTGGTTTTGTTATGGTACTTCTTCTTAGTGTTTTATTCTTAAATGGTGTACATGTATGGGAAAATAATGTATTAAATGATTTTCAAACCTATGTAATTGTATTTATAATGATAATATATATTCTTCTTATAGTTGCATATTTAAATCTTTCAGAAGGATTTTTTCCATTCATAGGAATATTCTGTATATTACTTTTAGCTTATAAAAATACTGTTTGGATAAATATTGCAATATGGTATGTCTGTATTAATATAGCAATTTATACTTTTATTATATGTAAAAAAGTATTGAAAGATTCAAAAAGAAAAAAGAGTAAAACAAAAACAAAGAGTAAAACACTTAGAGAATATCTATTAGGTAAATGATCCCGCCAAGCATCATACTCTTATATGGAATAATCTGTGCAGCAATAATTGGCTTGTATGTAATAGCTGCAATAATAAAGAAATTCAAAAAGAAAAAGCTTAATGAGGATATTAAAAAAGAAGAAGATCAGCAAAGAGAACTCTGGAGCTTTTGGGGGAAGATCTAGATGAAAATTAAAAAAGATGGTAGTGTTGAAAAAATAATGCTAGAAGTAACCATGAAATTAGTAAAAGGGAAAAAAGTAATAGATTGGAATTATGGGGACAGACCTAATTGTTATTTTTTAATCGGGGTTTTAGATGTTATTAAAGCTGAATTAATCAATGAAATAGAAGAAGCTACAGATGAGGAAATAGGAGAATAAAAACACTATAAAAAATGAAAAAAGAAAAATTTAAAATAAAAGCAAAAGAGGATTTTGGGACTTGGTTAAGAAAAGGAGAGATAATAGAAGTAACAGAAACATGGGCATTATTCTCTTTGGATAGAGATTATGCAAAATTGTTGAAGGGTGAAGCAAGAAAATTAAAAGGAGTTACACTATTAAAGAAATATGGATTGCCACCATATAAATCAGTATATACAAGAAAACAAATGATGGAAATATTATTGAAATTTAATGATATGAAGAAAAACACCATAGAAGATGCAAACTAGATTAGAACCATTAAAAGTAAAATATTATTCAGAAGCTTATAATAAATTTAATGATCAAGAACAATGGATTAGAATTAGTGATGGTTGCCCATCTAATTGTCCTTTTTGTTATTGTCCTACTGAATTAAAATATTATGGAATCCCTAAATTAGTCAGAAATAAAGTTCATATATTAGATTTTAATTTATTAGCACAACCAAACATAAAAGAGATCCTGAAAGAATTATCAGAAGTCAGAGTTAATAATAAGAAAATAAGTTTTTATTGTAAGGGTGGATTTGATAAACATTATGTAAATAAGGAGATTGTTAGTTTAATTAAGAAAGCTAATATTAAGGAAATAATCTTAGCTTGGAACTGGAATTATAAAGATGAATTTCTAGCTTTATTTGATGCAATAAAATTATTTCTTGATGAAGGTTATAGAAGAGATCAGATTGCAGTTTATATTATTTGCAACTGGAGAATATCTTATGAGGAATGTATAAAGAAATTAGATGTTTTAAAGGTCTGGAATATTAAATGTTTTGATTGTTATTATGATAATCAAACTTTTCCTAATGTTCAACCAATATATTGGACTTATGATAAATTAAAAGCTTTCAGGAGAAAATGTAGAAAGCATAATCTATTAATATTATTTAAAGGATATGATCCTAAATTAACACCATAGAAAATGAAATATAATCTAAAAGAAAATCCTTTGAGACTTCAAGATATACATTTAAGGAATGGAGATGAAATAACTGTAAGTTGGAAGAAGAAGATTAAATGCAAATGTGGAAAAGAATGTTGGTTAGCAGTTAAAAATATGAAGGTGATTTTAATAGAGCTTGTAGGATTAGCAGAATGGGATAGACATTTATGTTTAATAAAAACACCATAGAATTACTACTTCTATTGGATATTGAAGAATTAAAAACGCAACAGTAGGAACTAATTCTCTTATTTTTATAGCTAAATAGAAACATTTATGTATAATCTAATACCTAATAATAACTATAATAATAGCCTTTATATAAAATGCCAAAGATTCAATTAGCAAAAAATGGACAATACAGAATTACAATTCCAAATTCAATAGCATTAGCTATGGAGCTGAAAAAAGGAGATATATTAGAATTTATATTTGATAGGGGGGATTTAATTTTAAAAAGAAGGAAATGAGAGAATATAGGACTAAAAAATATAATGTTTATTATCTTCAAATAGATAAAGTAAATAAGATAATAGATGCAGCAACATCATTAAAAGAGCAAGTAGCTATAAAGATACTAGCCCGAACTGGCATGAGAAGATTTGAATTATGCAATCTTAGAATTCAGGATGTGAACTTTGAAGGAAAAAGCATTTATATACCAAGAGCGAAAATGGGTGGAGTAAGATCTGTACCTATAGATGATGACACATTACAATCAATTAAATTTTATATTGGGAAAAGGAAAAGTGGAAAATTAATACAAAGTAATTATAAAAAATCTGATGGAATTGATGTGAGTAGGATTAATCATATTGTAGGAAAGCTTGGAAAAATAGCAAAAGTAGAGAATCCAGATCCTAAAAGAGATAATATTAATCCCCATATTTTTAGACATAGTTTTATTAGACATTTACTAAAAGTAGGTGTATCTGCTAATTATATTCAACAATTAGCAGGACATGCAGATATTAAATCAACATTACAAATATATGGTACACCTAGTTTTGTAGATCTTCAAGAAAAATTCAATGAGATATTACCAACATTAAAGATTAAAGAAATTAAAAGAAGAAAGCTGGAGAAGCCAAAATGAGAACTGAAAAACAAATCCAAGAGCAATTAAATAGGATAATAAAAGAGATAGTTGTAGAATATGATTTATTAGTAATAAAAAATAAAGTTTATACAAAGGAAGAATTTGAAAAAGAAAAACTAATGAAGTGGGAACATTTTGGTGAGTGGGCTTATGATAATTTAAAATAGAATTCAAAGGGGAATATTAATATGAGTTTTCTAAAATCTTTATATTATCCAACAATAGCAAAAATATCTATTAATAAAATACTAATAAAGGTTTTTAAAAAAATTAAAGAGAGTACAATATTAGATATAGGTTTTGTAGATGGAAAATACAAAAAATATCTTACTTATAATGAATATATAGCTATGAACATAAAGTACGAACCAGATTTAAATTTGATTGGAACGGTGTATAATATCCCTTTAAAAAATAATTCTATAGATTTTATTTTAATGGTGGATGTTTCTTATTGTTTAGATAATATCAAAAAAGCTCTAAAAGAGATTTATAGGGTTCTTAAGCCAAATAAAGAAGCTATAATTACTTTTATCTTTATGTATCCTTATATGAAACATGAACAATATGATACTATGAGGTATACTTATCAAAAATTAGTAGATATATTAAAAGATTTTAAATACAAAATATATCCTGCAAATGGGATAGTAGGATTATTTGCACATAGTTTCATTATCTGGACAAAAGAATTTCCAAAATTTATCCAAATTTTATTTATTCCATTTGTAATCTTTTTTAAGATAATTTCTTTATTCGATATACCAAATAAATCTTTTGCTATTAATTATGTTGCAGTATTAAAGAAAATTTAAAATAGAATTAGTAGGGGAGCAACTGCAAAACCCCCCTAAAGCTATAAAAGGAGCTAGATTAAAGACTATTTCTTTCTCAAATGACCTCTAACTCTAATCTTCTTCCTAGAGTGAGGTTTTTTTCTCATATATGATTCAATACGATTTTTAGACATGATTATCTTTTCCTCTTCTTAGATTTTTTCTTTTTCTTACCCATTATTATATTTCAGCAGATCCAGAATCTCCACTTCCGCCTCCACCGAATCCTTTAAACTTAAATTTCTCTCCCCCGCCTACTTTTCCACCACCCATAGATGGGAAGGCAAACTTATAAACTATAAATAGCAGGATTCCAACCAAAAACATTATTACAATGATTCCTAACCACTCTTGGATTTTCTCTGTTGCATTTACAGTTTCTTCCATACCTGCACAACCAGTTGAATTACTATATTCAAATCTATAATTTACCATCCAAGTATGAGGTACAAGAGCTGTTACATCAGGGGTTAAATTCCAAATTTTACCAGTAGTTGCTTCATAACTATAATTTGCTGCTGTAATTAATAATTCTCCTGTTGCATTAAAAATCTGGGTTACAGAAAAATCATGGAAACAGTTCATGTTAGTATGATTATGAGCTACATAAACTCCATTAGCAGTTAATGAGCCAATAGTTTCATTTATGGCAGAGCCATCATAAACAGTAGTACCCATAGTATCAGCAAATTCCCTTAATAATAAGAAGCCAACGCCTAATACTAAGCCAATAATCATTACAGATATAACTAATCCTTTTAAATTCCCTAGCTCCATTATCTTCTAATATAAATGAGATTCACCCATTAAATGGGAAACAAAAACCCCATTTATACTGTTGCTCCACCACGTGCTCTTGGAAGAACAGCGAAGACGATTGCCAGTAGGATTCCAACAATAGCAAGTATTACAATGATTCCAAGCCATTCAGGTATTTTCTTCAATGCAAAGATAGTTTCATTTACTGCATCTTTTGCTTCTGATCCAGTATCCATCTGATCTTCAAACTCTTCTAACACTAAGAAACCAACACCAAGAATTATACCTATAAAGACTAATGTTAACACTATAGATTGTAAAGTTGCTAATTGCCCTTTCTTTTTTTTAGGCAAAAATCTCATCTAAATTAACTCACCTCCTTTTCTTTTTTTAATTATGATGAGAAAATAAGAAATATTTATATATATAAAGGTATGTAACATTTATGTTTCAAAAAAAGATGGTATTAAAGAGTACGAGTGCAAGAATTAGTAAGGATATGGATGATAGTATACGCCGAATACAAAAAATAATTCTAGATAAATTTGGAAAAAAGGTAAGTTATCCTATTGCTTCTCTTGTTGTTGATTGGAAGAACAGGCAGAATAAGGCACAATTAACTGCTGAAATTTTAAATAAAATTATTTTAGGATATAAATATTGATGCTAAATAAAAAGGGTGATATTCAGAGTATAATAATTATGATAGTAGTTGTTGTAATGATGGCTATAACGGTAATCATATTTTCAAAAGCTTTCTTAGATATAACTGGCGAGTTAAAAGCTTCTGGTCAGTTTAGCAATACTACAAGAGATGTTATAGAAGGTGTTGAAGAAAAGACTATACCATTGCTTGATTTTTTAGTATTTTTCAGCTTAATATCATTGATAATAGGATTGATCATAAGCTCAATTTATATAAAGGTTCATCCAGCATTAACAGTAATCTTTATTGTTGGAATTATAATAGCTGTATTTATAGCTGGGCAACTTGCCAATGTTTTTGCTGAAATATCTGAAACTCCTGAACTGGCATCAACAGCATCACAATTTACATTCACCAATATAATATTAGGAAGTTATTTTCCTTTAATAGTTTTAATAATTGGAATAATTATAGTAGTTATACTTTATAGCAAACGTCAAGGTGGTGAGGTTGTATGATAAACAGAAAATCACAGTTGTATAAATATTCAGGATTATTTATTGCATTAATAATCTTCTTGGTTCTCATGTCCAGCTTTGAAACTTCTGGTAGCATAGAGAATGATAATTCATTAGATATTTCTAAAGGTCAGAGTTATGGAAGGAATTATGATGATATTCCAAATCCAGATGGCTCTGGAGTCATGTATATTTATTCTGGTACAAGAAATGTCTATGAAGATGGCAAATGGAAAAGAGTTGAGAAAGCTAAGAGCTTGAAAAATCAAGATTTTGAATGGTCTTATCTAAATGATGATCCTGATTATGAGATTGAGATAGATGATTATAATTATACCCATATCAAAAAATTCAAGTTAAAATCTAATGTTGGGGGAGTAATTCCTTTCAAGCATCATAACATTACTCTTTTTAATTATAATTATCTAGAAGCTGAAGAAATTGAGTTTGAAAATATTTATGTTGGAAATATCTTTGCCAGTAATTTTTCTTTTGGTTTAACGAGTGATGTTATATACCTTAATGAATCAAACACAGAAGTTATGGAAGATACTTATTTTGAGGCATCTGCTACAGGTAATAATTATGGAGCTTCTACTATTGTCCAAGTAGGTACAGATTCTGGTACAAGTCAAGGCAGGATGCAGCTTAAATTTAATATAACCCAGATTCCTGCTGGTAAAATTATTCTTAATTCAACTTTATGGATTTATTTAAATTCTGCTATTATTAATGAAGCAGGAATTGTAGATATATTTCATGTTAAAAACCAGACTTGGTATGAAGGTGCACAAGATAATAGTGCAGGTATTCCTAATTGGAATGACCAATTGTGTGGTACTGGATTTGATAATTCAGTTCAATGTAATTTAACTGCTCAAGACAGCGTTTCTAATGCTGGTATGAGTGCTAATAATCGGTATCAATGGAATGTTACTGAAATTTTAGCAATAGATTATAATGTTGGAAATGATAATTTCTCAATGATTTTAAAATGTCAGGATGAAGTAGGGCAAGGTCAAGCTAATCTTATATATCCAAGAACCAAAGAACATGCTACTGTTTCTTCTAGACCATTTCTTCGTGTAGAATATGAAGTATCAGATACAACAGCACCTTATTTTGATTCACATTCAAATAATCAGACTTACCCTTATTACAATGAAAATATTAATTTAAGCATTAATGTTAATGATGGTTCAGATATAGATTTTATTTGGTTTTCAACTAATGATTCTGGAACTTGGACTAATTATTCTTTTCAGCCAACAGCTACCACTTCATATTTTAATTATACAAATCTGCAAGTTAAGACTACTAGAGATAAAAGATCATTTTATGCTTGGTTTGCAAATGATACAGTTTCTCTTTTAAATAGAAGCAAAAATGGAACTGTACCTTATTATTTTTTCAGGGTTAAAGAATCTCCACCAGTAATAAATGTAGTAGCTATTAATCCATCAACAGCATATTTTTATGATGCTCTTGATTGTGGAGCTAATATCACAAATGATGATGGATGGGCATACACTAATTTTACATGGTTCTGGCAAGATGATGGTGCTGGTGTCTGGCGTTTAAATGCTACAGAGCCATTGATAAATATTACTTCAAATGCCTATGGAAATACTACAATAGATATTAATGATACTTGGTTAAATAAAGATGATGTATGGTTATGCCAAATTATAACGTATGATAACATTGGAAGTAATACCCTAAATTCTTCAAGTGTTACTATTTTAGAGCCAACACCAACAATAGAAATTATCTATCCTGTAAATGGCACAAACTATGATGATAATATAACTAGATTGGATTATGTTTACACATCACCAAATCCAGATAAATGCGTGTACAGCTTAAATTATGAAACTAATATTACTATAGCTTGTGGAACTAATGTAACTGGCATAACTTCTATTGATGCTACTAATATATGGAAGATTTTTCTGAATACAACTTATGGCACATTAGCTAGTTCGTCTGTTACTTTTAATATTATCAACTGGACAGAGAATTACCAGACATTTAATAGTCATACATTAGAATCAGAAAATGAAACCTTTATCTTAAATGTTACTTTAAGATCAGGGGCTGGTTTGTCTGATGCCAATCTTATTTATAATGGAACATCATATCCAATATCAGATATAGAAACTTCTGGAACAAGTTTTGTCTTGACAAAGTCAATAGATATTCCATTAAATCCAACTCCATTTATGAACTCAAATTATTCATTCTATTGGAATTTTATATATAGTTTTGGCGGCTCACAAACCATAGAAAATACAACTATAAACTATCAAAATTCAAGTTATATTAATCTGCAATTGTGCAATGCAACTTTTACAACCGAAGCTTTAAATTTTACATTCAGGAATGAATTAACAGGGTTAGAAATATATGCCCACACAAATAAGACATCAATAGAAGCAGCATTTAAATACTGGCTTGGGAGCGGTGGAATTTACAGGAATTATTCTTATGCAAATATAACTTCAAATGGAAGCCAATATCAATTCTGCATACATCCTTACCGAGAAATTCTTATTGCTGATATGGATATGGATTATGAAGCTGTTGATTATGCCCCAAGAACATATCTTTTTAGATCAGCTCCTCTAGATAATGTTACAAATTTAATAGATCTTAATTTAATAGTTATTGGAGATACAACCAAGTTCTTCTTTGAAGTAAGAAAAGGTATGCTGCCATTTGCAGAAGCAACAGTTACAATATCAAAATATGATGCTGGAGAGGATGTCTATACTACAGTAAGCATAAGGGAAACTGATGTAGATGGCGAATTTATAGAATATATGGAGCTTGATAAGAAATACAGATTTTCCTTTGTTAAAGATGGTGTAAGCTATGGATATATAGACAAAGTAGCTTCATGTACAGAATCACCATGTGAAGTAACCTTGCAGATTGAGGAAGCAGTAACTCATCTATGGCAGGGATATTATGATGTTTTTGCTACAAGAATTTCTTATACTTTAGAATATAATGATACTGCAAAGTTAGTAACTTATTCCTTTAATGATTTGACTGGACTAGCCCAAAACTTCAGATTAAAGGTAACAAAATTATCCTATAATCAAACAGGTTCTAATATTTGTGATCAGACTCTTTATACAACTACAGGAACTATGACCTGCAATATGACAGGGCAAACAGGAGATTTTACTGCTATTGGATATGTAAGCAGAAGCCCAGAAAAGATTGTGGATATTCTTAACTTTATTATTTCAACAATAAAAGATGCTCTTGGAATTACAGGAGTTTTAGTCAGCTTGTTTATCATAATTACCATTGGTCTTATCGGAGTATGGAATCCAACAGTTGGAGTTATCCTAGTTTGCTTTGCTGTATTTATGATGAAGCTATTGGGATTTGTAGCCTTCGGTTATACTAGTGTAATTTTGATATTTATACTTGGAGGGATATTAGCTTATCAGATGAAGAAATGAAACTATCAATGTTTATTTTATTAATATTGGTTGTTGGTCTAAGCTTTTCTTTAGTCGGAAGTATAATACATGATTTTGAAACACAGTATCCAGAAGTTAATGTTAATACAACTTGGGAAGATGATTATGATTATTCTAGTGAGATAAATGAATCTGTTTATGGTATTAAAACCAGATTTGATATTATCGGAAGTGAGGAAACAGGATGGTTTTCTAAACTTACTGCTGGAATTTCAGCAGTTCCATTAGCTATTATATTTATCCCAGTTGTAATATTTAAAACAATGGCTTATGCAATAAATATAATTAGCAGTATTCCTAAAATAATAAGTGTGCCACCTTATGTTATAATCTTTGGAATTGTAGCTCTTATAGTTGTAATTCTATTCGGACTAGTCTCATTTTGGCACAGATCAAAAATATAAAATGATAAATAAAATAAGAAGGAGCAAGATATGATATGGGCAATACCTTTTAATTATCCACCAGAGAACATGACAGGAATAGTTCCTTTCTTCACTTATGTAAATACATTAGTTGATGGGTTTCTTGGAGTTGCTATTTTAATCATAGTTGGTTTCATAGCTTTCTTTTCAACAAAGAATTTTAGTACAGACAGAGCTTTAGGTTTCTCTACATTCTTATTGTTAATAACAGCATTATTCTTGAGATTTTTAAGCCTGATAAATGATGCTGTCCTGTTAGTGGTTATTGTATTATTCATTGTAGCATTAATCTTTTTGATAAGGGAGAGGAATGTTGAATCTTTTGGGACATGAGAAGGGGGTGAAAGTATTGAAAACAAAAAAAGCTAAGAAAATTAAGAAAATAATACTTGGAAAGAAAAGAAGCGGTAAGAAAGTAGCAAAAAGAATAAAGAAAGTATTTAGTTAAATTATTTTTCTAGCCCCTACCTAAAGATTGCAAATAGGCTATAAGAAAAGAATTATTTATATGTTTTTGTCTTTGGATCATAATCTTCTCCATGTATCTCAAGATCTCTTTTTTTCAATGCTTCTTTTAAAGTTTTGATTATTAAGAATAACATACTAACAAATGCTACTGCCATCAAGCCCCACATAATCCCAAGATACATTTTAAATTGAGCTCCTTCTCCTGCTAATGGATATAGAATATCTCTGGTGAAAATATATCCCATATGCAGCACATAAACCCCAAGAAACAATGAGATAAACATAAAGAACAAAGCTATGGGAAATAAATCTTTTATTTCAGAAAACTTATGTCCATAATAACAAAACATAAATGCCAAGAAGATTATACTCATAATCAAGCCAATGGAAACTAATCCCTGACTTGAAGTTATATCCTGACCTGTTGGTGTAACCTTAAAAAAATAACTAAGAAATCCGCCTACTATTGTTGTATTGCATTGAAACAAATAATTATAATCCCCTGTTTCTGAAAAATTACCAGCAGTAACAGAAACAACAAAATCTAAACCTCTTTCAAATTCAATATCTTTATTACTGATTATTGTTACATGATCTCCAGTATTATTAAACAAATGAAAATAACAGGTTGTAGTTTCATTTGTCATTGGAAAACCATCTGATTTGTTAAACACATGAAAAGCAAACTCAAAATTATTATTAACTCTTATTGCTGGAAATAATGTTGATCTTATTTCTAATCCTTTAGTATCACCAATAAAAACCTGAAGTGGTGGCTGGGATAATACTATTGGAATAATCAATAAAATTATAAACAATCCAAGCAATATTATTTTTCTCATGTATTTTGTAATAACAAAACATAACTTACAATATAAACAACTGCACAAATTGCAAGACCAAAGTAAGGCAATACTTTTTTCCATGTTGGCTCTATAGCCAGAAGCTGCTTGATTCTTTGAGTTTGCAAGATTGCACCATATCTAATATCTGATTCTATAGGGGTAAAATGAATATTCTTATCCTCGTCAAAATATCTTCTGACCTGTTGGAAAGTATTAACATCTGTCTGTTGATAATAAACACGATCTTCTTCATCCATATATTTTACTTGTGGGGTTGTTATTAAATCTATTCCTTGATGAGGCAATCTTCCTGTCTTGATCCTAAAGTATGGTGATGATCCCTGCCTGTTAATAAATCCCCCCATAAAATTAACTTCTTTGTGTTTGCCATTCTCTCTTATCCTAAAGATTCTAACAGGATGTTTATAGAGAGCCCTATTTCTAAAATACATGATAAGAGCAATCACAATAATTACTATAGGAATAATATAAATTAAGGCTTTTAATCCAGTAACAAATCCAGCACCAACACCTGAAAACTGCCCGAGAATATCTACCATTATTTCTGCTCCATAAAGAATAATCTAAGCTCTATTAATCTTGATAAGATTTCAGCTTCAGCTATTGTCTTGCAATGAATCCTGTTGCCTTCTTCATCTATAACTTCATAATCTAATTCTTTAGCATATTTTATTATATATCCTGCCTGTAACTGCTCCTTCCCAATCTCTTCTTCTCTCGTGCCTTCTGGAATTTTGTTTTCTTCTTTTTCATCTTTTGGTGGAATAACTTTTGCAACATTATCTTTTGTTTGTTTTGCAAATCTGCCTGTAACTTTATCTTTCAAAACCTTTAATTTTGATAGATCTTTTTTAAGTTGTTCAGTAATTAATTCTCTCATTGTAACATCTCCTTTTATCTTAAAACTTAAAAACCTAAAGCTTTGCCTAATCTCTCATCATAAGTTTCTTCTCTTGGTGGTTTTCCTTTTCTTCTCTTTTGTTTTTTTCTTTCTAATGCTTCCAATCGTTTTTCTCTTTCTCTTAATTTCTTCAATGCTTCTCCACCAACTTTTGCTGCTCTCCTAACTCCTCTTCCTATTCTCCCTGCTACTACTGCTGCTCTTTCTCTTGCTTCTATGAGCTTACGATATTTTAATTCTTTTATTCTTCTTCTTATTTCAGTTTCTCTTTGTTTACCTTTGACTATCCTAAGTCTTCTTTGCTCTATTTTTTCAAGTATTTTAAGCTCTTTTTCTAATTGTTTTATTTTTGACATTTTATTTTAATATTTTATTTAGATTATTAATATAATTATTTGAATATGATTTCTTCTTTTTTCTTTTCTTGCCCTTCTTCTTTTTTATAACAGGTCTTAATTCTAAGCCAGTTAATCTTACTCTTGGTATTCTTGGTGCTGTAATTCCTAAAGTAACTGCTCCTACTGATGCTTGATATTTGAGTTGTTGTTTCCTTGCTATTGCCTCTGCTCTTTTTCTTCTTTTCTTCTGTGCTTTTGTTTCTTTTTCTATTAATCTAAAAGGTCTTCTTAATCTTGGTGGTTCTGGCATTGCAGGAACTGCCATTGCAGAGATACCCAATATTTGAGCCATAGGACTTATTCTTGGAACTACTTTTGGTCTAGGTATTATTGGACTTATTAATCCTAATGCTGGTACTGGTTTGTATGGTGGCTTTACAGCTACTCTTGGTCTAATTGCAGGTATTGGTGGAACTCTTCTTACTCTTGGGGGTTTTGTTATTACTGGAGAAATTCCTAATAGTTTTGGAACTCTTAAAGGATCATAATAAGGTCTTCTTTCTAATGCTCTTGAAACATCAAAACCAGTTTCTCTTCTTAGCTTTGTTTTTAATAAAGCTAATTCTTTAGTTGTAATAGTTCCTGCTCTTCTTTTCTTTAATAATTTAGCTGCTGCTTTTGTTGGCTTTATTACTTCAGCTTCAATTATGGAAACTCTTCTGCCTCTGATTAAAGTTACTCCAACAACTTTCTTTCTCCTGATAATTTCACTAGGGGCTAAAGTTATTTCTGGCTCTCTTGTTACAAATCCCAATGGCTTAAATTCTCCTGTCGGCTCTAACTGAAATTTTAATAATTTAGCTTTTTCTGCAACTGTTAAAGGTTTTCCTGCTTTAAGTTTTGCCTTTACTTTCTTTAAGGCTTTAGGAAACTTTGCTACAATCTGATCTGGAAATATTATTGCCTGTGGTCTTGGTCTTCTTAAAACTGCTCTACCAGTTACCAATTCTGCAAGTGTTGCTGGTCTTGGTTCTTTTAATTCTAATCTTCCAATTCTTAATCTTGCAAATGGATCAGCAAACAAAGCTCTTTCCAATGGTGGAGCTTTTGGTACTTTTGGTTTTTTGATTACAACTCTTCTTTTTATTATCCTTCCAAATAAATCTCTTGCAGCAGTAACAGCAGTTATTCTCTTACCAGCTAATGCAATTTGTTTTTCTATTGAAATTCCTATATCTTTAATTGGTCTTGCAATTCCTATTTCTTTAATACCTTTAGCTGTTGGGATTCTTGGTATAACTCTTCTTCTTCCTACACCAACTATTCCCCTAAATTTTGGAGATATGCGTGTTATAATTGGGCTTACTCTTCTTCCAATAATTTTACCCACTTTTGGTAATTTATAAAGAGCAATCATTCCAGCAACCTCACCAACTGCTCTTGGTTCTGCTGCCATTACTCCTCTATAAATGCGTCTTCCAGATTCTATCCATGCTGCTGGAGAAAAAAGTCTTGCTAATGTTTCTTTTGGTTTCTTGTATATTTCAACTGGAAGCTTGGCTAAAGCAACTGGAACAGAAACAGCACCAGCAATAAATTCATAGGCTGGTGGAGTTATTGCTCTAATAACTTTAACTTTTGCTTTTTTAATAGGAGTAATTTTTTCAATAGGTCTTATCCCATATTCTAAAGGGGGGAACTCAAATCCTCTTGGTGCAACAGCAAGAGGAACTTCTGATATAGGTCTTTTTTCAAAGACAGGAATTACAGCAGCACCATAAGGTCTTGTACCCATAAAAACTTCTGCTGTTGGCATTGGTGGTGGAATAGCCCTAGTTACTCTTAATGGCTCTTCTGTTGGTAGCGATGGTATTGGTCTAAAAGCTTCACGATAATATTCTTCTGGTGGCTTTCTAAATACTTCTGGGATTGCTTCTCTTGGTGGCAATAGAGTTGTATATCTTATGGCTTCTCTTCTTGGATCAAAAGGACTAATTGGTTCAGTTGGTAATACTCTGGCTGCTGTTCTTTGTGCAGTTTCTAATTCTGCTTTAGCCCTTTCTAATGATGTTCCTGCTCCCTCTCTAAATTCTACAGATTTTTCTCTTGATGTTAAATATCCTTTTTCTATTCTTGAAACTTCTCTTGCTTTTACTGTTGCCCTTGCTATTGCTTGTTTTTCTGCAAAAGTTCTTTTAACAACCATATGACCTATTAAAAACAAAACTTATATAAATAAATTTGGTTTTATAATATCATGGAAAGATTTGAGGATCATGTATTTCCAAAAGAAGAAGACTATGAAGGAGATCTTGGAAAAGCCCCGCCAATAACGCAACAGTTTAGTCCTGCCGAAGTTGGAATTATAAAAGAGCTATCTCCATTAAAGGTTCTCAAAAGAATAAGAGAGAATCTGCGAGGGAGATTTTGGGATGATGATGAGAAAGAGTATAAAGAAATAGAAGGGTTTGAGCCATTGATGAATGATTTTGGCATTAATAAATTCTTAACAATTCTAGGATCTGTTTTGAATGATGTTGTTACTATGTCTAATATTCCGCCAGATGAAGTTAATAAATTAGTATTGCATGTCTGCGATAATACAATTCCTGTTATGTATATTGATTATAAAAGATGGGGAATAAAAGATAAAGGAGATCTTGAATTATTATCTAATCAGATATTTACGATAACTTATGGAGCTTTGCATAAAGCTAGTGGTGCAGGAGATAGGGCTGTAATTCGAGGAACATTACAGGAACAGATTGTGCAGAGGACTTCTAATATTCCAATGCCAGAGCAAGGAAAAAAAGGTTTTCTATCTAAACTAAATCCTTTTGCTAGATTGTAAGATGTATTCTAAAGATAAACAAGAAGTTCAAATAGAAAAAAGTGAGTTCAATATGGCTCTGGCTACTTCTGAAACCATAAGACAAATGCTAACTGCTGCTGCTTTATATTCACAGCAAAGAGAATTGCATAAATGGTATGATTCTTTATTAGTTCTAATGAAAGAAATAGAATATCTGTTCGATAAAGATGAAGTTAAGATTAATAATGAATATCAAAAAAGAATTAATAAAATTGATCAAGATTATGAATTATACAGATCTAAAAATAAATCAATAAAATTTGAGAAATTTGGTTATCTTTATGAGCTATTAAGATATTATGAGAAATTTCTTAGAAGTAGTTTGAATAGAAGAGATATGTTATTAGCTGTTAAGGATGATCCAAGAAGAGCTATAAGACATTAAGAATGGTAAAAATTCTTAAAAAGAGATTTAAAAAGGGCTATTTTGTAAACCAGAAATCAGATGGAATTTATATGGATGGTATTCTAAAAGATAATCTTGATACTGTTAAAGTAGAAATAAGAAATGATTTTGACATGGTCTTTATAGTGGATGGCAAAGAGGGTGCTGGAAAATCTATGTTTACTTTTCAAATAGCTCTTTTCTGTGATCCTACTTTTAATCTAGATCATATAGCTTTTACTCCAGATCAATTTAAGGAAAAGGTTGTTAATGCTAAAAAGTATCAGGCTATAGTTTTTGATGAGGCTTTTTCTGGATTATATTCAAGAAATGCCATGACTTACATAAATATCCAGTTAATAAGTATGTTGGCAGAAATAAGACAAAAAAATCTATTTATTTTTATTGTTCTTCCAACTTTCTTTGATCTGGACAGATATGTAGCAATCTGGCGTTCAATATCTTTAATCCATGTCTATTTAACAGAGGGATTTACAAGAGGCAGCTTTCTCTTCTTTGGTTCTAATAAAAAGAAGGATCTTTACATGAAAGGGTACAAAATTTATAACTATCGTGTTGAAAAATCTAATTTTTATGGGAGCTTCCATAAATATTGGGTGATTGATAAGAAAGAGTATGAAAAAAGCAAATTAAAAAATTTAAGGACTTATGCTAACAAATTTGGTAGTGAAAGTGCAATAGAACAAAGAAATAAATTAATTAAGTTATGTTGTGATGAAAAAATCTTAACACAGCGTGAATTAGGCAAGATAATCGGGTGTTCTGATAGGTTAATAAGGCAAATCCTTAGGGAAATGAGGTTGAGAGGGTAGGTAGGGGCAACATATTATATAACTTCTATAGTAAACAAACAACAAAAAGCGACTCTGGGAGAAAAAACAACCTTTTTATTTTATTAATTACTACCAATAAGTTTATAAAAGCACATAATTTAGATAAAATACATGGAAAAAGTAAATAGTAACTGGAAAATATGGGGCATTGTTGCCTTCGTTGTCATTGGATTCTTGTTTATATTATTAATAGGATCTTATAATGCTGTCATGCAGCTTGAAGAAATGTATGAAGATTCTTTTGTATGTGCTTATGATCAAGTAGGTTACTGTGCTGACAAAGATGAAGTGCCTGTAGTAATGGAAGAAGGAACTGTAGCTGTGTCTGAAGAAGATTGGGAAGAATCTATAATCTGTCCAAAGAACACCGAAGCTGTTTGTATGCTTCCAGAAGATTATAAAGAGATATATGGTTAGGCTTTCATACGTTAGTTTTAAGCAATGATTATTTTAGGGTAGTTATGTATAACTGATATTAAAAGTCGAAGAGAGTGTATCAGTAATGCAGGTGCAGGTACATCCTGTCTTGTTCATACATATTTTACATACGTCATAGGCAAGAATTTTAACAGCTTCTATTTCTTTTATCAGGATGATTATTATAATAATAAGTATTGGAATTAATAAGATTCTGCAAAGGTCTATGAATGTGTTAAAATCAAATGGCTTTAATATTTTTTCTTTCATCTTCTTTTTTATTTTTGTTCCCTTTTTAGGATTATTAAGTATATCTCCCCCCATACCAAGTATTATACCTATTATTGCAGCTTTAAGTATGAATTTTCTAAGTTTGATTCTCCTTTTAATTTTTTCATTCATCTTTTTCTGCTTCCAAAAATGCCTTATAAAACAAATACAACATAAATAATACAATTAAACAAATTACAAAACCAAAAAGAAAAGTGTTCCAACTCCAATTCATCAAGCTCTACTCCTTATCAAGACCATAATAAATATAGCAGCAAGAACTCCTATAGCAAAGCCAACTACAAAGCAGATTATATAATTTCTATCTGGAATGATTGCTTTTTCTTCTGATGGTCTTTTATTTTGTTTCACTTTTTCTTACCTTTCTTCTTTGATTTTTTTTCTTCTTTTAAAAGTTCTTTATATCTTTTACTTTCCAAATCACTGACTATAAATAATAATATCAAAAGTAACAGCATCC
>SDBU01003103.1_pt1 | contig 21381 bp, 30 predicted proteins | sample 2277071 | NCBI WGS metagenome assembly SDBU01 (sample SAMN10397929, study PRJNA504765) | marine sediment metagenome | isolation source: marine sediment core GS08_GC12, 126 cmbsf | place: Arctic Ocean: Gakkel Ridge, Loki's castle | collected 2008
GTGCCACCCACTATAAAACCAGAAGAAACAGTTGAGAAAAAGACGGCTGAATTGGCTGCTACTGAGAGCGTAGAGGTGCCACCCACTATAAAACCAGAAGAGACAGGTGAGAAAAAGACGGCTGAATTAGCTGCTACTGAGAGCGTGGAAGTGCCACCCATTACAGAACCAGAAGAAACAGTAGCTAAGCCACAGGCAGACATAAGCTCAGAGGAGAAGGATGTTACAACCTAGACGGGTGAAACACCGCAAGACTCATAAAGGACGCCGCCGGGGTACAGCTCAGGCGGGGAGTACAATTGTTTTTGGTGATTTTGGTCTGCAGGCACTGGAGCCGGCCTGGATTACTAATCGACAAATTGAAGCAGCCCGGCGGGCTATTACTCGTCATGTTCGTCGTGGCGGCAACATCTGGATACGTATTTTCCCTGATAAGCCAGTTACCAAGAAGCCAGCAGAGACCCGTATGGGTGGGGGTAAGGGTTCCCCGGACCACTGGGTGGCTGTAGTCAAACGGGGAAGAATTCTATTTGAAATGAGTGGTGTCAATGAAGAAGCAGCCAAGGAAGCGATGCGTCTAGCTTCGCACAAACTCCCAATAGGCACCAAATTCGTGGTGAGGGAGATTTAAGTTGAAGGTTGAGGAAATTCGAGCTCTCAGTGCTGAGGAATTGGCAAAGCAACTGGAGACGGCTCACCAGGAGCTGTTTGACCTTCGGTTTCGCTTGGCTACCAAACAGTTGGTGAACCACCGCCAAATTCGAGCGGCTAAAAAGAAGATTGCCCAGATGAAGACCCTGATGAGGGAGAGGGAACTAGAGATAAGGTGATATAAGCTTAGCATTTTATCTTGATTATATCTAGGCTGAGCTTAGGATAGAGGGATTTGACCATGGAGAGAAAGCGCAAAACCAGGATTGGTAGGGTGGTGAGTGATAGGATGGATAAGACAGTGGTTGTGGCTGTAGAAACACTAAGGCATCACCCGCTATACAAAAAAACTATCAAGAGAGCGGTTAAGCATAAGGCTCATGACGAAAGAAATGAGTGTAGGCTAGGAGATATGGTAAGGATTGTGGAAACTCGCCCACTCTCAAGGCTTAAACGGTGGCGAGTAGCTGAGATAATAACCAAGGGAAGGGTAGTGGAGGTTCAACCTAGAGAAATAAACTGAAGTTTGAAGACCTCTGAAAAAACGGAGTTTTCGGCAGAGACTAAACCTGAGAGTGGTGGGGGAGTTTGCCAAAAATTCCTTCAGAGCTTCTTCAGCAGTAAATTGAGGATAGAATTGTATGATTCAAACGTATACTAGAGTTAAGGTGGCAGATAATACCGGTGCTCGCCAGATTATGTGCATTAACGTGTTGGGTGGCACCAGGAAAAGGTATGCTCGGGTGGGTGACACTATTGTGGCTTCAGTCAAACGGGCAACCCCAGGGGGGGCAGTGAAGCAGGGAGAGGTAGTCAGAGCAGTCATCGTTCGCTGTGCCCAGCCCTATCGGCGTCCCGATGGCTCTTATATCAGGTTTGATGAAAATGCGGCTGTGATTCTTACCGATAAGAATAATCCTAAAGGAACCCGAATATTTGGACCAGTAGCCAGGGAGCTGAGAGAGAAAAATTTTACTAAGATTATCTCACTGGCACCTGAGGTCCTATAAGGGCAATAAGCTATGAAGATTAGAAAGAACGATAGTGTGCTAGTTACCGCTGGTAAGGATAGGGGTAAAAAGGGTAAGGTGCGCTTTGCCTACCCCAAAGAGGAACGGGTATTGGTCGAGGGTATCAACTTTATCAAAAGACACACCAGACCAACAGGGGGAGCCAGGCAAGCAGGTATAATAGAGCAGGAAGCACCAATTCATGTATCGAATGTTATGCTATTATGTAATAGGTGTAACCACCCAACTCGAGTTGGTTCCCGCCTTTTACAGGATGGCAGAAGGGTTCGAGTTTGCCGCCGATGTTCAGAGGTGATTGATTAAATGTCAAATCTGAAGGAAAAATATAGAAAAGAGGTTATCCCAGCCCTGATGAAGCTTCGTGGCTATAAGAATATAATGCAGGTGCCGCGTCTGGATAAAATTGTGCTTAATATTGGCGTAGGCGAGGCAATTCAGAATGCTAAGGCTCTGGAAGCAGCCGAGAGAGATCTGGTTGCTATTTCAGGGCAACACCCGGTAACTACCCGAGCTAAGAAATCTATTGCTGCCTTCAGATTGAGGACAGGGATGCCTATCGGGTTAAAGGTAACCCTACGGGGGGAGCGCATGTACGACTTTTTTGATAAGTTGGTAAATGCTACCTTACCCCGCATCCGTGAGTTTCAAGGGCTTCCTCAAAACTCCCTTGATGGCAGGGGCAACTATACCTTAGGGATTAAAGAACAGATTATCTTTCCCGAGGTTGACTACGACAAGATAGACAAAGTCCGAGGACTAGAGGTGTCAATTATCACTACGGCTAAGAAAGATGAGGAAGGCAGGCACCTTCTGGAATTATTAGGTATGCCTTTCACCAAAGACTGAAGTGGGGTTATGAATGGCTAAGAAGTCAAAAATTGTAAAGTCGGAGCGCCCTGCCAAATATAGGGTGCAGCAGCACAATCGGTGTTATTTATGTGGTCGACCTCGTGCCTATATTCGTAAGTTCGGCTTGTGCCGCATATGCTTTCGTAAGCTGGCTCTCGCCGGGCAGATTCCCGGGGTGAGAAAATCAAGCTGGTAATAACAAATCCAGATTAAGGGGGCAAGAGTGACTGTCTCTGACCCAGTTGCAGATATGCTAACTCGAATACGCAATGCCATTATGGCAAAGCATGATTTTGTGTTGATGCCATCCTCAAGGATGAAGCTTTCTATAGCTAAAATCCTTAAGAGAGAGGGCTTTATCAATGATTATGAAGTGCTTAGGGATAAATCACATAGGGCAATTAAAATTTACCTCAAATATAGTGATAAAAATCAGCCAGTCCTTTCTGGATTGGAACGAATAAGTAAGCCTGGGCTAAGAGTATATGTTCAGCGGAAGGAGATTCCCCGGGTTTATGGTGGCCTGGGCATTGCTGTTATTTCCACACACAAGGGGGTAATGACAGGGCAGCAAGCCTGGCGCCAGGGGGTTGGTGGTGAGCTTCTATGTTATGTATGGTAAAACATCACCAAGCTGAGTGGGAAGGGAACAAGAGGATTAAACTATTATGTCCAGAGTAGGACGAATGCCGATAACTGTGCCAGAGGGTGTGGCGGTAAGTATTAAGCAGGATGAGGTCGTTGTAACCGGCCCTAAAGGAGAGCTTCGTCGTCATTTCAACCCTGATATGACTATCGCCCTGAGTAATAACAGCTTAACAGTGTCGCGACCCAGCGATAATAGAGTGCACCGCTCCTTGCACGGACTGACGCGAAGTCTTTTGGCTAACATGGTAGAGGGAGTAAGTAGCGGCTTTGAGAAGAACCTTGAAATAGTAGGGGTAGGTTATCGGGCACAAAAAGCGGAGGATAAGCTGATAATTCGCGTCGGTTATTCACATCCGGTGGAGGTATCACCGCTACCAGGTGTGTCCCTGGCTGTAGACGGAACAAATCGGATTAAAATTACCGGGATTGACAAGGAAGTAGTCGGCGAGATGGCAGCTAAGATTCGGGCTATTCGTCCCCCTGATACTTATAAAGGTAAGGGTATTAGATACGCTGGGGAATTGGTTCGTCTAAAAGCAGGCAAGGCTATAGGCAGGAGAGCGTAATGGGAAAAAGTGAGCCAAGAATCGCCCGTCACAGAAGACACGCCCGAGTCAGAGCCAAGGTGAAGGGCATAACCTCCAGACCTAGATTGTGTGTTTTCCGTAGCTCGAACCATATTTATGCTCAGGTTGTTGATGATTCACAGGGGCATACGCTGACCTCAGCCTCAACCCTTGACCCAGAGCTAAAAGATGAAACAGCGGGCAAAATGAAGACCGGTAAGGCAGAGCTCGTTGGTTCTCTAATAGCTAATCGGGCACTGGCTAAGGGGATAAACCAGGTAGTTTTCGACCGTGGTGGATACAAATATCACGGCAGGGTTAAAGCGCTGGCTGAGGCAGCTCGGCAGGCAGGATTGAAATTTTAACAGGGAAGGTTTTAGGTAAGTGAAACAGCCGATAAGCAAGATAGACCCAACAGAATTAGCACTAAATGACAAGCTGATCTATATCAATCGAGTGGCTAAGGTAGTGAAAGGGGGCAAGCGCCTCAGGTTTAGCGCCTTGGTAGTAACCGGGGATAATAATGGACATGTAGCTATCGGCATTGGTAAGGCTAATGAGGTACCAGCGGCAATTAACAAGGCTAATGCTATTGCCAGAAAGAATTTGATTAAGGTAGCATTAGCTGGTAGTACTATTCCCTATGAAATAAGGGTTAAGTTCGGAGCAGCTAAGGTCTTGCTAAAACCAGCCGCACCAGGTACCGGTATTATTGCCGGGGGTAGTATTCGAGCTGTGCTCGAGGCATCTGGAGTTAAGGATATTCTGACTAAATCGTTGGGCAGCTCAAATAAGATTAATATGGCTAAGGCTACGATACTTGCCCTTAGCCAGCTTAAAGACCCAAAGGAGTGGCTAGCTAAACGCAAGCCTGTTGAAATTGAAGAGGAGGCAGCTGGTGGCTAAGCTACGTATCACCTGGGTCAAAAGTGGTATTGGCTATGCCGAGACTCAAAGGAGAACGCTGAAGGCTCTTGGCTTTAAACGGCTGAATCAGAGTGTTACCCATGATAATTCAGCCTCAATCCGAGGTATGATTAACAAGGTGAGACACCTAATCAGGGTAGAGGAGGAAGGCTCGTGAGGCAGGATAAACTAGCCCCAGCCCCAGGTTCTAAAAAAAGTAGAAAGCGAGTGGGGCGGGGGAATGGCAGTGGACATGGCACTTACTCAGGGCGGGGTTGTAACGGGCAGAAGTCTCGCTCCGGGTATAATATACCCCGTGGCTTTGAAGGAGGGCAGTTGCCTCTAATTAAGCGTTTGCCACGAAAGCGTGGCTTTGTCAATATTTTCAGGATAAAGTATAGTCTGGTTAATATAGGCAAGCTTAATATCTTTGAGTCGGGGAGTGAGGTAACACCAGAGAGATTGGTAGCGACTGGGGTGGTAAAATCACTACGGCACCCGATTAAGATTCTGGCTGATGGTGATATTAGCTATCCCCTGGTGATAAAGGTAAACAAGTTCTCGGCTGCGGCTAAAGCTAAGATTGAGGCAGCCGGGGGCAGGGTAGAGGAGGTGGAACATGCGGCGAAGGCAAGCTAGCCCCCGCTTGCTCCAGGCAATGGTTAGCGCCTTCCGCCTGCCCGACCTAAGGCGCCGGATTCTCATTACCTTAGGTATGCTGGTAATCTTCCGCTTTGTGGTTCATGTACCTCTTCCTGGGGTAAACCCGGTTGCCTTGCAGGAGCTGTTCGAGCGTAATGCCCTGCTGGGTATGCTTGACCTGTTTAGTGGTGGTGCCTTGAGGCGCTTCAGTGTGGCAGCTATGGGGGTTTATCCCTATATAACGGCGTCAATTATTATGATGCTACTGCAGCCGGTTATTCCACGGCTGCAAGCCCTTTCTCAGGAGGGGGAGGCTGGCAGGGATAAGATTAATCAGATTACCCACTGGCTGGTTGTACCTCTGGCAGGTCTTCAAGGCTATGGGCAGTTAGTCTATCTCCAACGCGAGGGTGTTATCGGTAGCGCTGCCGCATTGCCAATAATAACTATGGTCGTGTCAATGATAGCCGGCACCCTATTCTGTGTCTGGCTAGGTGAAATTATTACTCAATATGGTATTGGTAATGGTATATCTATAATAATCTTTGGCGGCATTGTGGCTGGTCTGTGGGAAATGGTTGGTCAGGGCCGCATTGAGGCCACGTCAAACCTTGGCGGCTTAGTCCTTTATATTCTCATAGCCTTAGCCACCATTGTGGTAATAGTTATCTTTACCGAGGCGCACCGCCGTATTCCGGTTCAATTTTCTCGCAGCACTTTTCGGGGTGGTCGTATGTATAAACAATCAGGCTCAACCCATATTCCATTGCGGGTAAACACTGCCGGAATGATACCGCTTATCTTTGCTATGTCAATATTAATCTTCCCCGGTGTAGTTGCCAGTTATTTTGCCGGCCCGGAGAGTAACCCTAACTTTGCTAACGGTATTATGAACCTGTTTAATCCTAATGCCAGGCTGCCTATGGGTTTCTTTTACTGGGGGCTGTTTTTTCTGCTGACGCTTGCCTTTGCCTTCTTCTATACTATGGTGATTTTTCAGCAGCAAGATTTGCCCGGTACCTTACAACGGCAGGGTGGATTTATCCCTGGAATTCGACCGGGGAAACAGACAGCTGGTTATCTTAACGGCGTCATTAACCGTATTACCTGGGCAGGGGCTTTGTTTCTGGCAATGGTGGCGGTAATGCCCTTTGTGGCTCGAGAGACTGGGGGTGTTGAGGTGATACAGCTATCTAGCATGGGTTTACTTATTATGGTTGGTGTTGCTCTGGATACTATGAAGCAACTAGAGGCACAACTGGCAATGCGCCGCTATGAAGGTTTTATCAAATAGGAGGTATGCTTGTATATTGTCTTTCTGGGTGCTCCCGGGGCAGGTAAAGGGACCCAAGCAGCTATTGTAACTCAGGAACTAAAACTAGCTCATATTGCCTCTGGCGACCTGTTTCGGCAGGAACTAGAACAAAGCACTGAGCTCGGATTAAAGGCTAAGTCTTATATGGAGAAGGGGAAGCTAGTTCCCGACGAGATAACAATAGCCATGGTTCTAGGGCGTATCTCGGCTCCAGATTACCAAGGCGGGGTAATTTTTGACGGCTTTCCCAGGACGCTTGACCAGGCCAAGGCACTGGATAAAACGTTGCAAGAACAGGCTAAGGCTATAGATAAGGTGGTGTATATCAAAGTTTCTGAAGATGAGCTTCTGAAGCGGCTCAGTGGACGCTGGATTTGTCGCAATTGCCAGACGCCGTATCATAGCATAAATTCTCCTCCCAAGGTTTGGGGTAAGTGTGATAAGTGCGGTGGTGAACTATATCAACGCCCTGATGATACCGCTGAAACGGTTAAGAAACGGCTGGAGGTCTATTTTACTCAAACGGCTCCCCTTATTGATTACTATGCCCAGGCAGGTAAGCTATTAGAAGTAGCTGGAGACGGAGGAGCTGACGAAGTGGGCAGGAGAATAATCACTGCCCTTGGTAAGACAGCTAGATGAGCATAATTATCAAATCTGCCCAAGAGATTGCGGCTATGCGGCAGGCAGGAAGGATTGTAGCCACTGTAATGGAGGTTTTGACCAGACAAGTGAGGCCGGGGATGGAAACTAAGGAGTTAGATGTTATTGCGTCCAGAGAGCTAAAAAGGTTGGGGGCTAAGCCTTCATTTAAGGGATACCGTGGTTTCCCAGCTAATCTCTGTGTGTCGGTGAATGATGAGATAGTACACGGGATTCCTGGGAAGCGTGTTTTACATGAAGGTGATATTGTCTCCCTTGACCTGGGAGCGATTTTTATGGGTTTTCAAGGTGATTCTGCAGTGACAGTGGGCGTAGGTAAGATTAGCCCGCAGACCAAGCAGCTTATGGAAACTACCGAGGGTGCCCTAAAGGCTGGCATCGCTGCTGCCTATCCCGGGGTAAGATTGGGGGACATCTCATTTGCCATTCAGAATTATGCTGAGCCAAGGGGCTATTCGGTAGTGCGTGAGTATACTGGACATGGCATTGGTCGGGAGATGCACGAGGAGCCTCAAATACCTAACTTTGGTTTACCGGGAACGGGGCCAGTATTAAAGAAAGGTATGACCCTTGCCCTTGAACCCATGGTAAATATTGGTGACTGGCGCACTAGAGTTGGTGATGACCACTGGACGGTACTTACTGCTGATGGGAATCTTTCAGCACACTTTGAACACACCATAGCCATCACTGATGCTGAACCCGAAGTGCTTACCGGAAGAGTAGGAGGTTATGCCTAAGAAAGAGGCTATTGAGGTTGAGGGGACAGTAGTAGAGCCTCTACCCAACGCTATGTTTCGTGTCGAATTACCTAACGGACATAAGGTGCTGGCTCACATTTCGGGTAGGATAAGATTACATTATATTAGAATCTTACCCGGCGACAAGGTGTTGGTGGAGCTTTCTCCCTATGACCTGAGCCGAGGCAGGATTACCTATCGGTATAAGTAGTCCTGATAACTAGAGGGGAATTATTATGAAGGTTAGAGCTTCAGTTAAAGTTAGATGTGACAAATGTAAAGTGGTGAAGCGGCGAGGGGTGGTCAGGGTTATTTGCCCTAATCCGAGACATAAGCAGCGGCAGGGCTAATTTTTCTATCGAAAGGAGGGAGACTAATGCCACGTATAGCCGGAGTAGACATACCAAGAAATAAGCAAATTTGGGTTTCACTACAGTATATCCATGGCATAGGTCCCAGCTTGAGCCAGAGAATTCTAGCTCAGAGTAACATTAATCCCGGGAGTAAGGTGGACAACCTTGCCGAAGAGGAGGTTAATCGGCTCCGAGAGGTTATTGACCGGGAGTATAGGGTTGAGGGTGAGCTTAGAAAAGAGGTTAACCTTAATATTAAGCGGCTCATTGAGATTGGTAGCTATCGGGGTATCAGGCATCAGCGTGGCTTACCACTTAGAGGGCAGCGAACGCGAACCAATGCTCGGGCTAAGCGTGGTCCACCTAAGACAGTAGCTGGTCGAGGGCAAAGACGCGGTATGACCAAGAAGTAGCCAACCTTAATATATAGGAGGGTAGAATGCCACAGAAGAAGCGAGCTAGGGGAAGAAGGCGAGAACGTAAATCTATCCCTACCGGGAGAGCCTATATCCAATCTACTTTTAATAATACCATAGTGACCCTTACTGACCCTCAAGGAAATGTTATTGCTTGGGGAAGCTCAGGGACGGCTGGGTTTAAGGGATCGCGCAAGGGCACTCCCTATGCCGCTCAATTAGCCGCTCGTGACGCCGCCCGGAAAGCTATGGAACAGGGCTTACGCCAAGTAGAGGTTTATATTAAAGGTCCGGGCAGCGGGCGTGAAGCGGCTATTCGTTCTCTCCAGAGTTCAGGGCTTTACATCACCGGCATTAGGGATGTAACGCCTATCCCCCATAATGGTTGTCGTCCGCCTAAAAGGAGGCGAGTGTAGAGAAATGGCAAGATATACAGCAGCAGTTTGCCGGTTGTGTCGCCGTAGTGCCGAGAAGTTAATGCTTAAAGGCAGCCGGTGCTTCACTCCTAAGTGTGCGCTGGACAGACAGGGGAGACCCTCCGGACAGCGGCGAGGTCGGCGACGTAGAATTTCTGACCGTGGTCTTCAGTTGAGAGAAAAGCAAAAAGCCCGCTATACCTATGGAGTTCTGGAAAGACAATTCAGGCGGATTTTTACTCAAGCCGAGAAGATGTCAGGTATCACTGGGGAAAATTTACTCGTGCTGCTGGAGAGACGACTTGATAATGTGGTATATCGTTTAGGCTTTGCTGATTCCCGGGCTCAAGCTCGCCAGCTAGTTCAGCATGGGCATATTATGCTCAATGGACGCAAAACTGATATACCCTCCTGTCTGGTCAAGGAAGGGGACACTATTAGCTGGAAGGAGAGGAGCACCAAAACCGAGTATTATAAACAACAGGTTCAAATCATTGAGAGCAAGCTTGTTTTGAGCTGGTTACAAGTGGATAGACAGAACCTTGTTGGCCAGGTTTTATCTCTGCCTACCCCTGATGACATTGATGCTAAATTTAACGGAAAGACTATTGTTGAGTTCTACTCACGCTAAGTTAATTGATAAGGAGGAAGTCCTTTGTCTCGTTTAGTTATACCTGGGATTGAGTGTGTTGAAAGTAGGGAAAACTTTGGGCACTTCGTGGCGGGGCCACTGGAGAAGGGCTTTGGTATAACTCTGGGTAACGCCTTACGGCGGGTGTTGTTTAGCTATCTTCCTGGAGCAGCAGTAACTCGGGTTAAGATTGAGGGAATTCAACACGAATTTTCTACCATTCCTTATGTAAAGGAAGATACTACAGAGTTTTTGCTTAATGTTAAAGCATTGAGGTTAAAGCCTCTTTCTGGTCGACCGGGCAGCTTAACACTGGAGGCGGAGGGGGAGGGGCAAGTTTGTGCTGCTGACATTAAGCCTTCGGCTGACTTCGAAGTAGCCAACCCTGAGCTTTATTTAGCTGCCTTAGATTCACGTGAAGCCAGATTTTTTGTAGATTTTGATGTGGAACTAGGTGAGGGCTATAGGCGAGCTGAGTCCAGCGATAATCTACCTATAGGAGTGATTCCATTAGATGCCATCTTTACTCCAATACGCAAGGTTAATTTTACCATTGAACCAGTTCATATCGGTCAGGAGACCAGCCATGAGCAGTTACATCTGGAGGTGTGGACAGACGGTACTATATCACCTGAAGACGCACTTAGCCGCAGCGCTGAGGTCCTAGTAGAGCAACTGTCTCCGTTTGTCAATTATGTTAAGGTTCCTCAGATAAAGACGAAGGAAGATCTCATTCGCCTGTCTATTCCTGACGAGCAATATAATAAGTCCGTAGAGGAACTGGTCTTGTCAGTGCGCACCATGAATTGCTTAAGGCGTGATGGTATCACTACAGTGGGTGAACTCATTAGTAAAGGGGAGAAAGAGTTGCTTTCGCTGCGGAATTTTGGACAGAGGTCTAAAAAAGAGGTAGAAGAGTCTCTCAGGACGCTAGGGTTGTCTCTTACTCCTCAGGTTGAAGAAGAAACAGAACATGAGGTTGAAGAAGGAACAGAACATGAGGCATAAAGTAGCTGGTAGAAAGTTAGGCAGGTCTACTGCTCACAGAAGAGCGCTTTATCGCAACCTGGTAACCGACCTCTTGGACTATGAAAGGATTAAAACCACTGAGGCTAAGGCTAAAGAAGTGCGTGGCTTGGCTGAAAAGATGATTACATTGGGTAAGGAAGGCGGACTTCACTCTCGTCGCCAGGCACTGTCATTTATTATAGCTAAAAAAGTAGTCGATAAGGTATTTACTGAACTTGCCCCAAAGTATGCTGAACGCCCCGGCGGTTATACCCGCATCACCAAGTTGGGTCCCAGGTTAGGTGATGGAGCAGCTATGGTTCAGCTTGAGTTGGTAGAGTAATATCCGTTTACTGCTGCCTTGGAGCGAAGAAGGTTAATAGCTTGGCAACGACCACCAAGATTGTATTAATTATGGAGTATAAAGGCACAAATTATCACGGCTCCCAGCTACAGGCTAATCTGCCCACTATTCAGGGGGAGACAGAGAAAGCCCTGTGGAGGCTTACCGGGGAAAGGATTCGGGTAATGGCAGCTAGTCGAACTGATGCCGGGGTTCATGCCCGGGGACAAGTAGTTAGCTTCAGGACTCAGTCGTCTCTCCCTCCCCAGACCTTTATCAACGGGCTAAACTACTATTTGCCAAGGGATATTGCGGTTAAGGCAGCGTGTAAAGTGGATGATTCCTTTAATGTCAGGCGTGACGCTCTCAGTCGGGAATATAACTACTATATATTAAATAGCTTGACCCGGTCTCCAATCAGGGAGAGTTTTTGTTGCCTTGTTACCGACCATCTAGATGTTGCAGCTATGAATCAGGCATGTCTGGTTCTTATTGGTGAGCATGACTTTATCTCATTTGCCAGCTCTATAGAGGATAAGACAAAGAGCACGGTACGGACTGTTTATAGAGCAGAAGTAGAAAAGGATGACGAATTGACTGTTTTCAATATGGTGGCTAACTCCTTCTTACCTCATCAGGTGCGCAACACGGCAGGCGCCCTAATCAGGGTCGGCCGGGGCAAGATGAATGTTGACCAGTTTCATAGTATAATTAAGGTGAAAAAACCTGGCTCGGCTCAACCAACAGCTCCTGCCTGCGGGCTGTGTCTTATACGGATAAATTACCCACACCCTTTCGGGGAGAGATATAATGAAAACCTATAGTACTAAGGCATCTGATATTGAGCGGCAATGGCATGTGATTGATGCTTCGGGCGAAATCCTGGGCAGACTGGCTACTCAGATAGCTAGCCTACTTATGGGCAAGCACAAGCCAATATTCACCCGCAATATGGATACGGGCGATTTCGTCGTTGTTATTAATGCTGCTAAGATTCGTGTTACCGGCAATAAGGCTAAACAGAAACTCTATTATAGACATTCAGGATATCCTGGGGGATTGAAGAGCATCAGCCTAGAGAAAATGATGCAGACTCATCCTACCCGGGCAATTGAGTATGCTGTCAAAGGTATGTTGCCCCATAACCGCCTGGGGGCTAAAATATTGAAAAAGCTCAGGGTCTACGCCGGTGATACCCATCCTCACCTGGCTCAGACCAAGGCTAAGGAGAGTTGAAGAGAGGGGATACAGTTCAAATGGAAAAGCAAACCTATTTTTATGGGACGGGAAGACGCAAGACAGCGACAGCCCAGGTAAGACTATTCCCGGGTAATGGTGCTATTATTATAGATGGAGTCCCCTATGAGGAACGATTCCCCCGTCTTGAGCACCGCCAGATGATACTGCGACCTCTCTTAGTTACTGATAGTATCGAGAAGTATAATGCTGTGGTTAAGGTAGCCGGGGGTGGCATGTCAGGGCAGAGTGGCGCCATCTCTCACGGTATTGCTCGAGCCCTGGTAAGAGCTGATGAGAGCCTTAAGTCAATACTACGCCAAAACGGACTAATTACCCGAGACTCCCGGGCCAAAGAGAGAAAGAAGGTGGGTCTCAAGCGAGCCCGTAAAGCACCTCAGTACACCAAACGGTAAAGCAAGGGGAAATCCAAGCCTTGCTCTATCCCATTTCTTGTCTCATATAAAGTGCTCAGAAACCTAAATAATGCCAGGCGCTTGATATATGACACTACTCAGGTCTCCAGATGAAATCTCGAACTTCATATTGTAAACCAGTTTCTTCTATGGCCATAGCTCCTGAGCTACATCATCAAGCCCCAGCTCCAGCAGCTTTTTCTTACTCGGCTTGGTTGTTATCCGATGCCAGTCCAGGGCACCAAGGTTCCAGTATACTTGAGCCTCGATGTCAGCCGCCACGCCAGCCAGCGGACCCGTCTCCTGGGGAGGCTTACCAGTTATTCTGGGGTTTACCTTCCACTCTAGAGGGTTTATACCTTCGCGGAGGTTAAAGACGTGCCTCAGAGTAGCAATTCTCTCGCCTATCTTGAGCAATTCATCCATGGAGCGGTCCCAGCCGGTTACTGCGCTCATATATCCTGTTATGTATTTGCCCGGGTCAGCTAGTACGAAGTGACCAAAACTGCAAAGCCCAATCGCATTAATGATATGACCCCGGAAGCCAGAAGGCCCAAAGCCCTGGGTATGGCGGCCAGGGGTGGCATCCATCTGGTAGCGGGCAGCAGAGGGGCTGTCAGGGCGTAAAGGTGAAACGAACTTTGGGTCGTGCATTCCTAGCTCTTGACCTCCAATATGTACGGCGTACTGCTCGGAACCTTTGCCGATCCTCTCCGCCGCCACCTTGACGCCATCAGCGAGAATGTCACCAAAGCCTTCTCTCTTCGCCATCTTCTCGGTCATAGCCACGATAGCCCGGTGATTACCCCAGGTAAGTTCAATGCCCTCTGTGTCCTCTCTGGTGATGAGTCCATTTTCGTAACATTCAATAGCAAAAGCAATAATGCAGCCGGCGGAGATAGTATCCAGGCCATAAGCGTTGCAGATGTGGTTCGCCATGGCTATTGACTCGGTGTTGGTGTTGAGGCACATCGCCCCAAAAGAGGCTTGGGTTTCATATTCTGGTCGACGAGTGTCTGCTGGATATTTGTACTCTACTCCCTCTTTCAGTCTGCCTTCACAGGCCAGAGCACAGTGCCAGCAGCTTCCCCTCTTCAATAAGTTAGCTATTGCGGCATCACCGCTGACGCCGGAGGCATCAGGGAAATCGCTGGTTCCGACGCCACCCCAGTTCTTGACTGGGGTATCACCACTATGAGCTGACTCCGCTGTGAATCCGCTGGTACCATACTTACGGAATTGGTCAAAGTATGACGCGCCTCTGAACTCGGCTGCCTTCAACTCTTTTATTTGCTCTCTGCCTAACCTAGTGGCGGTCTCTCTATCGACGATAGGGACCTTCTGGTTTCCCCTTACTGCCACAGCCTTGAGTTTTTTGGAGCCCATTACTGCCCCTAAACCCGATCGCCCAAGAGCAGCTCCTCTCCTGGTGATAATACAGGAGATACGCGAGAGCTTTTCGCCTGATGGACCGATGCAGACGGTTTCTGTCGCTTTGCCCAGTTCAGCTTCCAGCATGTCCTCAGTTTCATAGGTATCCTTTCCCCAGAGGTGACTGGCATCTCTCAATTCAGCTTTTCCATTGTTAATGAAAAGGTAAACCGGCTTTTCGGATACCCCGGTAAAGAATACACCATCATAGCCAGCGAACTTGAGGTTAGGGCCGAAATACCCCCCGCAGTTGGCATCTCCCCACCCCCCGGTGAGGGGCGTTTTCCCCATTGCGGTGAACCGGCAGCCCATTGTGGCTGGGGTGCCAGTGAGAGGTCCCGTAACTAAACCAAGGTAATTTTCCGGTCCTAGCGGGTCAACCCCAGCCTTTTGACGGCTGTAGATAATTCTGGCTCCGATACCGTAGCCTCCAATAAAGTCACGGCAAAGCTTTTCATCAAGCGCCTCATCCTTTAACTCACCTGTTGAAAGATTCACAAACAGAATCTTTCCCATATAACCTCTTGCCATATTTTACCTCCTTGTTTTATTTACTAAACCCCTCTTCCCGTAAGAGTGTTATTTGGCTAGCGTCATGCGTCAATTACCATAACTACCACTGATTAAGTGAATGCTAGTATGATTTAAAGAGAACTACCTTGTCAATACTGCCAGTTACCCGAGTCCACGCCAATAACTTTGATTTTACCTCAAATTTGGTGTAAACTACGTTTTGAGTGACATGGGAAAAGTTCTGATTATCGACCCAACTAAATGTGACGGCTGTCGCAGTTGCGAAACGGCATGCTCGACAGTAAAAGAGGGGGAATCAAACCTTTACAAGTCCCGCATAAGGGTGATACGCTTCACTGACGACTGCTTTTTCTATCCCCTCGTTTGCTCACAATGCGATTCCCCTTTTTGCCTTGCTTGCTGTCCGACCTCTGCCATCAGTAAAAACCCCGAAACGGGGGTGGTAGAACAAAACAAGGAAAAATGTATAGCTTGCAAAATGTGCCTCTTATTCTGTCCTTTCGGAGCCGTTACCATGGTAAACGCACTACCGACTAAATGTGACCTCTGTGGTGGAGACCCGGTATGTATTAAGTTTTGCGAACCTGAGGCACTTACCTTCGGTGAGTCCGAAGAGGCAGCAGCAATGAAACGAGGCACTCTCGGGGACAAGATTCAAGACATTTATCTGGCTAAGCCTTAGCTTAGCCAGAGGACAGGGGGCATAGTGACCTTACTTCAAATATCTAAAGGAGAGCGAATCTGAAGAAGCATGTGATTTTGGGAAATGGCCCGGCAGCTATTAGTGCCGTACGAGCCATAAGAAGCTTAACTGACGAGGATGCTATCGTACTGGTCTCCAAAGAGAGCTGTCCTGCTTACTCTTTGCCTCTTACCACTTACTATATTTCGGGGAGAATCTCCTATGATGGCATATTCCTCTGTGATGAGGGATTCTATCGGCAACACAAGGTCGAATTCCTCCCAGGTAGGAAAGCCATTAAGGTGCAACCCGACTCCATGAGCATACTCTTAGAGGATGGCACTCTGGTTTCGTATGATAATTTACTGGTAGCCACCGGGGCTTCACCCCTGATACCAGCTATCAAGGGGATTGAATCTCCTGGTATCCTGACGCTTCGAACGGCGGAGGATGCGAAAAGGCTCCTGGATTTGGTGAGAGAAGGTCAAACAGTGGCTATCATCGGCACTGGCCCCACTGGCATCCAGCTCGCCGATGCCCTCATAAAACAAGGCAAGAGAGTAGTTATTATACAGAGGTCGGGGCGCGTGATGCGCCGACTCTTAGACCCTGAAGCAGCGAGGATGTTGCAGGAAAAACTACGGGCGGAAGGTATCGATTTACGACTTAACGAGCAGGTTTTACAAATTGAAGATAAGGGTGAAAGAAAAGAGCTGATATTGACCTCGGGCGACCGTATTGAAGTAGATGTGGTCATATTCTCCATTGGTATAGTCCCTAATGTGACTCTTCTGGAAGGGAGTGGGGTAAAGCTACAACAGGGAATACTTGTTGACCAATACGCCAGAACCAATGTGGAGAATATCTATGCCGCCGGTGATGTAGCCGAAGGCATAAATGAGATCAGCGGCAAGCCAGAGGTTAATGCCACCTGGACAAATGCTGTTGAGCAGGGGTGGACAGCAGGTTTGAACATGGCAGGGAAGAATGTACCCCGTAGAAGAAATTTGCGGGTCAACATTACCACCCCCTTTGGCCTTCCCATCGCTTCTCTAGGCTCGATAGAGGGCGAGGAAGCAAGCGATGAAGTCACCTATGCTGTCGCAGAAAATTATCGCAAGCTCATATTTCAAGACGGCTGCTTGGTGGGGGCAATACTGGTTGGAGATGTGGAGGATGCCGGCCTATTAGCAAATCTTATCGAGCAACGGAGATTATATCCCCCGTTGAAGGAGCAACTGCAAAAGAGCAAGTCCTTTGCCCCCTTCGCCAGAGCCTTCCAGCAGGTGATACAATAGATTAGCAAAGAGAGATTTAAAGATGTCACAAGCAGATATATATGAGCATACAGGCAGGCTACTTAGGGTAGACCTGAACAGTGGAGAGGTCACCACAGAGATAATTTCTCCGGAAACCATGAGGAAGTATATAGGAGGCACCACCCTTGGGGCAAGGTTTCTTTATGACGAAGTTCCTCCCGGGGTGGAGTGGCGTGACCCTCGGAATAGATTGATTCTTGCTTCTGGGCCACTGGGGGGCACCGTTGTGCCCGGCTCTGGTACCTTCTCGGTGATTACCAAAGGTGCCCTGACCAACGGAGCCGCCGCCACTCAGGCTAATGGCTTCTTTGGCGCATATCTGAGGCTCTCTGGTTTCGATGCGGTTATTATTCAAGGAGCTGCGCCTAGATCGACCTATATTTACATACACAATGGCACTGCCGAGCTCAGAGATGCCAGCACGCTGGCTGGTAAGGACACCTGGGAGACCTATGACCTGATTCGGGAGGAACTGGGACAGCACGAAGGAGACATTAGTGTGGTCGGCATCGGACCCGCTGGTGAGAATCTGGTAAGGTTCGCTGGTATAATTGGTGACAAAGGGCATGCCGCTATGCATAACGGTGTAGGTGCGGTTATGGGTTCCAAGAGGTTGAAGGCCATTGTTGCCAGCGATGGAAGGGGTGGTATTCCTCTCAAAAATGGACAGTTACTCTTGTCCCTGGCTGAGACGATGTCAACTGAGATTATCCATGACCCGTGGGCGGAATACGGAACCTATAGGTGGGGGACGTTGGACGGTCTCTTCTCAAGCGCATCAAGAGGAGGGGGATGGCTGCCGGTGAAAAACTACACCACCAATATCTTTTCCATCGATAAGGATAAGCTGGATAAATTCAGTGCGGCATATATTCGAGGCAACTACGAACCAAAAAGAAACCCTTGTTTCGCCTGTCCAATGCATCATTGCCACATGATGAAGATACCCACCGGACCATACGCAGGCCAAATGGTAGAGGAGCCAGAGTACGAAGGCATGGCTGCCTGGGGGTCTGCAACCGGCCAAACGGATGCTACGGCAACCTTAATGCTAGCCAATGAGGTAGACCGCCTGGGCATAGACACAAACGAAGGAGGCTGGCTCATTGGCCTGGTGATGGAATGCTATGAGAAGGGTATCATTACTAAGGAGGAAACTGACGGTCTAGAGATGACCTGGGGGAACGCTGAAGCTACCAGGGCTCTGTTAAGAAAGATCGCTACTCGCGATGGATTCGGCAACATACTGGCAGAAGGGGTGATGCGGGCAGCGCAAAGTATCGGAGGCGAAGCCCCTAATTTCGCAATCCATACCATGAAGGGGAATACCCCTCGAGGCCATGACCACCGAGCCATTTGGAGCGAGATGTTTGATACATGCGTTTCCAATACCGGCACATTGGAAACCGGCCGGGGTGTTTCTCGTGGAGAGAACCCCTTCTCGGCGATGGACATATCGACAGCTAATGCCAAGGATAAAGGCATAATGATATTCGAAGATTCTACAGGGACATGCCGATTCACAATGCGAGGCAACTTGGAACTGCAAATTCAAATGCTAAACGCGGCTACCGGGTGGGATTTGACTACACCAGAAGCAACCCAGGTGGGTCGGAGAGCGGTTAATCTAATGAGGGTATTCAACATCAGGCATGGCATTAGCCCTGAACTGGATAGACCTTCGCCCAGATATAGTTCAACGCCTGTTGATGGTCCCAACAAGGGCAGGAGTATCATACCAGTCTGGGACCAGATGCTACGTAACTACTATGACAAGATGGGCTGGGACAAATCGGGCAAGCCCCTCCCGGAAACCTTGAGAAGCCTCGGTTTAGAGGACATCAGCCTTCCAAGCCGGTAATAGCAATTCGAATTCACTTGGGGGCACCACTTTTTATCTATTTTTGGCACTTTTGGGGGTTTGTTTAACACTTTCATCGCAGTCCCCCCAACCCACAACACTACTTTTACCCCTTAACACACCAAAAATCGATTCTATGCGTTCTCAAAGCTATTCTATGCCGGTCCTTATCTAAAGAACAAGAAATTTATTACTGCATATAGAAAAAGGATGTGGTTTGTGTCTCTTTATCTCACCCTAACCTTATTTAGTAGTTCCTGGTGAATAATCGCTTCCACCACGGTTGTCGCTTGGTAGTGGTCAAAAGCTTCACCTCATTCTCCAGATGCCTGATACGCTCTGTGGCAGCGCCAAGCTGAGCAGCTAGAACAAGGTTTTTATCTTGAAGCTCCCTAATAATGTCCATGACTTGGACAGAGGTCTGTGCAGGGGGTTGGTAAGGGGTATTGTCTACAGGTTTTGCTTTATGAAGGTCTGGCGGCAGTTCGAGGATCCGGTATTCTTGACCAAAAGTTCCAGGGAGCAATTGGGCATGGATTTTACCTGATTTAATGTACCGCCTGATTGTTCTTGACGATACCCCTAATTCCTTTGCCGCTTGTGATATGGACAAACCTTGTCTTGACATAGGTATTGACAAGTGTATAGTCAAAATAGGGTCGTTGTCAAGGGGCATAAGCTGGTTCAAAGAAGATTTTTTTTGGGGTGACACCAATTATTTAGAACTTGCCCTTCAGCTTTTCATAGGTTTCAGCCAGGGCTTGAGGAACTACCCTCGTATCAGATATTACCGGCATAAAGTTGGTATCACCCTGCCACCGGGGCACAATATGGGTATGAATATGCTCATCTATGCCGGCACCAGCTATCTTTCCCGTATTTATACCTATGTTAAAGCCACCAGGGTTAAATACCTGTTTCAAGACCCTAATACTACGGCTCACTATTTCAAAGTGCTCGTGTCGTTCTTCATCGGTTAACTCTTCCAGGTTAGCTATGTGGCGGTAGGGTACTACCATCAGATGACCGGGATTGTAGGGATAGCTATTCAGGATGACAAAGTTTTTGTCTCCCCGATACAGGATATAGCTTACAGTGTCATTATTTTGTCTCGGTTTTTCACATAGAATGCATCCTTCTGCCTTTTCCATCTGAATATATTCTATCCGCCACGGTGCCCAAATCTGCTTCATCTTGTTCTCCTTCTCAGACATTTAGTCTATTTTAGCCGGCTACGCCTCAGGCGTCAAAGGCATTGTTTAACAACACAATGGTCATTGCGAGGAGTCCTTCCCAGAAGGGCGACGAAGCAATCCCATATGCCACTTGAGATTGCTTCGCTTCGCTCGCAATGACAACCAGGAGTTGTTAAACGGCCGTGTCAAAGGTTATTAACTGGTTGTAAAAAATACCCCTATAGTCTATAGTTGCCTTAGCTATGGGAGATGAGAAGCCGTCAGGCGATAGCATAATCTTCCTGGGAACGGCTGGAGCCAGATTTATGGTCACCAAGCAGCTTTTAGCCTCAGGTGGCTTGTGGCTGAATTTGAGTGGCACGGAAATACTCCTTGACCCCGGTCCGGGCTGTATAGTTCAGTCCATTAAAAGGAAACTTAGTCCTGATAAACTCAGCGCTATCATCCTGTCTCACCGCCACTTAGACCACTCAGCCGATGTCAATATTATGGTTGAGGCGATGAATCAGGGTGGACTCAAACGGCATGGCTGGTTTTTTGCCCCATCTGATGCTTTTGACACCGAGCCGGTTATCTTCTCGTACCTGAAAGATTATCTTGATGGCATCACCGTCTTAGAGGAAGGTAAGTCCTACTCTATCGGTAATGTTTCCTTTACCACCTCGATTCGGCATATACACGCGGTGGAAACCTATGGCATGGTCTTTAAAACTGCTGAGCATACCTTCTCCTATATTACTGACAGCCGCTATTTTGATGGCTTGTGCCATAGTTATGGCGGTGAGTTATTGATTATTAATGTGGTTGTTCTCGAGCCTAGACTTCCCTCTGACCCACCGCCTAAACTCCCCGTTGACCACCTGTCGGTGCCTGATGCCGAGCATATTATCAGGGAACTAAAGCCTAAGGTAGCCATTTTGACCCATTTTGGTATGGGCATGTGGCGGGCAAAACCCTGGAAGATAGCTGAGAAGCTGTCTCAGCAAACTGGGATTAAGGTTATTGCTGCCCGGGATGGCATGAGGTTTAACCTGTCACAGTTAAAATAAAGGAAATAAGGATGACTTCCAGCAGGATAGAGCCAGCAAAGAGAGCAGATGACCCCGCCATCGGCGTTATTTTGTTCAGAAGGAGTATGCGGAGTTGAAAGCTATTGAATGGCTTGGGGACAGGGTAAAAATCCTCGACCAGACCAAACTTCCCCAGGAAGAGACCTATCTGGAGTTCAGCCGCTACCAGGATATAGCCTCAGCCGTCGTAGAATTGAAAATTAGGGGGGCTCCAGCCATTGGGGTAGCTGGAGGCTATGCCATAGCCTTAGGTGGCTTAAAAATTGAAATTAAGACGAGAAAGGCGTTTCTGAAAAGGCTCCGGCAAGTCAGCCAGGCCATTGCCGCTACCAGACCTACCGCCAGAAACCTTTTCTGGGCTATTGACCGAATGCTGGCTGTAGCTGAGGCTGGCGAGGATGTAGTCCGGATTAAGCAAGCGCTTGTTGATGAAGCAATCAAAATACACCGCGAACAGG
>SDBU01003104.1_pt1 | contig 21380 bp, 21 predicted proteins | sample 2277071 | NCBI WGS metagenome assembly SDBU01 (sample SAMN10397929, study PRJNA504765) | marine sediment metagenome | isolation source: marine sediment core GS08_GC12, 126 cmbsf | place: Arctic Ocean: Gakkel Ridge, Loki's castle | collected 2008
ACACGCGGATCTGTCGCGATTGTGGGTCGTAAGTGCTTGTCGCAATTGAGGTTACGACGAACGCCAGGGTGCTTGGAGCCGCGACTTTGCGCTGTAGTGTTAACTGAGGCAGTCCTGGATGCGGACCTGCACGTGTTCGACATCCCGCCAGGGAGGCCGCGAATCTACCTGCCCTATGGGGGTTTATGGAGCCATCGAATGTTTACGGCGAAGAATCCCCCCATGGGGGCGCGGATCAGCTATTGGCTACGCGAGTACACCGGGGCAACGGTGAAAGTGACCATTACAGACGCCCACGACAACGAGGTGCGGACGCTGACGGGATCGAACCGGGGGGGCATCAACCGCGTCGTGTGGGACCTGCAACTCGAGTCACACGACCGGTTCGACAACCCGGAAGCGGGGCTGGGCCAGACCGTGTTCGTGCCGCCCGGCGAGTACACCGCTACGGTCAGCATGGACTTAGAGAGCGCGAAGAAGAAGTTTACGGTGCTGCCCAGTCCGATTGGCAACAACTAGAGCGGATAATTCACCGCGGAGGGCGCAGAGACCGCAGAGGTGGGAAAGTGCTGGTGCGAGAATCCCTTCTCGCACCCATCCGCCGCGGGAATCCCTTCCCGTGAACCGCCAGGGGGGAACCGAGAAGGGACTCTCGGCCCACCGGATGGAGGGTCACGGCGGGCTCGAAAGGGCTAGGGGCGGTGCCATTCGCTGCAGGTGGGGCAGAGCGGTTGGGCGTCGAATCGGCCCTGGTTGTGTGCGGCCCGCGCCCGGGTCAGCGTTTCACCTTGCCATATTTGCCCAAGCGACTGCGGCCCGATCCGTCCGGCGACGTGCAGGCTGCGAAAGTCCTGGTCGCAAAGTACGACCGCCCCGTCGGCAAGTACGAGACAGCGCGAATTGAGGCGTCGACAGGGCTCGCGGGCCGAGGGTGACATGTCGATGACACTGAGATCCTCACACTGACCTCCGCGGTGGCTGTAGCCGGTGATGGTCGCCGCCCCGACTCGCCGAAGCCAGCCGTCGAAAAACGCGTCCAACTCGTCAACGTTCTCGCGGGCTTTGGTCATGTCCGCAGCGACAATCGGCCTGACCGTGTGGCGATCACGGCATAGCTCGGTCAATCGGTCTATCCCGGCGGTCACCTCGTCGAGGCTGGCGGCTTGCGGATTTACCGGAGACTGCACCCGGCCATACAGCTCCGGCGACCAGGCGTCGAGGGTCACCCAAAGAACGTCAACCTCGTGGGCGACGAGCGCTTCGATCCGCCCTTCATCCAGGTCAACCGCGGCGGTGCGAATGGCCAATCCATACACACCAACCCGATCCTTCCCACTTGGGCGCAACGCTTCCAGAACCGATTCGAAATGGGGATGGCGCAGCGGATCGCCGAAGCCGCCCAGCACAACCAGGGCATCGTCGTAATCGGCGAGCTCAGCCGCGATCTGCTCTACGATCGCCAGGTCGATGGGGCCGCGACTCGGCACACGATCACCTCGCGGCCTGAAAAGCGCGTCGGGGTAGGGATCATCCGTAGTGAGCTCGATCTCCACTTCGCGGGGCAGCGGGGCTATATACGAAGCCTCACGCTCACAAAGCCAGCGACCGATCGTGCTCATGTTCGGAGCCTCGTGCTCGCATAACAGAGCTTCAAGAGTGTCCGTAGCGCGGCGAGTGTCCGCGATCAGCCGGCCGGTCGCATGGCGAAGCTCCGCCGGTGTCTCGCAGCAGCTCGGTTGAAAGATGAGGTCCTTTTGGGGGCTATCCGGCTTGTAGCTGAGGACCCATCCGAGGGGGATGCTCTTCTGGGCCAACTCGGTGATGAGCGACGTTTCCAGCAGCACGCCCGCGACCCCGGGGGGAGCCTGCGAGAATATCAGGCGGGTTTCATCGCCGGCGGACTCCCGGTGCTCGATCATCTGATCGACCAGCTCAGGATCGACGAGGACCGCAGCCGGGGGGACGCTGAGCACCGCCTCCACCGAAACCGTCTCGAGCAGTCCGGCGATCACCCGGGGGTCAAGGTATTCATCAAAGCTGGTGGTGCCCCCGAGGCCGCCGCGCCACCCGCTTAGGGACCACTTTCGGGCCGCCCGGACCAGGTTCGCCCAGGGCGCCGGGGGGGCATCGACCCGGCGAATGATTGCTCCCGTTCCTTCCAACAGCCTGGTGCACCGCTCGTGCTGTTTGGTGGGGCAGAGCACGTGGATCGCGTCGAGTTTCTCCGCCCGGCGCAAGCGCTCGACCGTCCTTCGCAGGATGGTGATTCCGGCGAGTTCGTCGGCCAGCCGGCTTCTCGTGCCAAGGCGTGACACTTCCAGATCCGCTTCGATCGTCGCGATCACGCTCATGCCTTCTCCGCCGCATCAGTGATTCGCTGCAGGGCTTCGTCAAGCATCTTCTTGACGTCAACCGCTCCGTCGCGCACCGCGGTGATGAACTCGGTGTCCCGGACGATCTGCCGTTTGGCCCGCTCCGCGTCCTCGGTCTCCACCGCCCCGATTCTCCGATCGGCTGAGTACCGCCGGAGTTCCGCCATCTGGGTGGCGGCGTTGACCATCTCGTACGTTCGGCTCTTCTGGTTGATCTTGGCCCGCAGCTCATCGACGCGCACCAGGCGCCGATTGAAGCGGTGAGGATCGCCGGTGAGTCCTTCGAGTTCTCCGAGTAGCTCAATAAGCTCCTCGCACACGCTCTCGACCTCATCGAGTTCTTCGATCCGCTTTTGAAGTTCGCGCTTGGCGGGGGCGAGTTTGGACGGGTCCCGCCAGCGCGTGGTATCGCGGTATGCAAACCGCTTTGGGTCGATGGGCTCCTGGCAGTAGCGCTTGACGGCCTCGGGCAGAGGCATGGCGCCTGTGCCGCGGATTCTCGCTCCGCCCCCGGTGGCGTTGATGACCTTACAAGGCACCGCGGCAATGTCCTTCTCGAACTGCTCGAGGTAGGCGAAGAGCAGCTCATCGGTGTAGAGTTCGCCCCCGTCGGTGCCGGGAACCTTCAGGAGGATCGGCCGGTTGCGCACGATTCGCTCCCACTCCTTCCGCTCCATCGTGTTGAAACGGTTGATCTCGCCGCGCCAGGAGCGGTGGATCTCCACCCCGGGGACGTAGAACACGTGGCCGGTAAAGGCCAGATCCTGCCCGACGAAGATGATGGGGTCGCACCCCATGTGCGCCGCCAGATAGAACGCCAGGTGGGCGACGGTGGCACCGCTCTGCAGGCCGCCACGACTCCCCAATGCATCCCCGATGACCAAGCGGGCCCAGGCGCTGTCCAGAAGGGACACCGGCCCGGGATAGCCGTCCACGACATGCCAGGTCGCCTTCGGTTCGGCGACGAGATGCACGTCGTCGAGACCCTCGACGCCCTCAAAGAACTTCAGGGACATCTTGTGGAAATCAAGGCTGGTGACGAAGTCCGGGATGATGCCGCGGCGAAGCAGCGGTCCAAGGGCCGTTTGAACGGCGATCAGAACCGCCTTGCCCTTCAAGTCCGCCAGTTGGTCGATCGTGCGTGTAAGCGAAGGCCCGGCGGAGATCACCACCACCGGGTCGCCCGCGAACCGTTTGCGCAGGATGTCGATCGGCGGCGTGGTCACGTAGGTCACCAGGTTCATCGCAATGTTCTTACAGGTGATGCGGGCGTTCTGCAGGAGGGTCAGAAGGGTCATGCGTTCGAAGGTGACGAACTCGGCGATGACTTTGGTGATGGCAGCGTGTCCTTCCTCAGCGATTCGGATGGACGGCCCGTGGCGCACGAACTGGGCCCCGAGCATGATCAGGGTCTCATGCGGTTTGATCCGCTCGTGCAGGTGGGCTTTGTCATCGTCGGTGAGGATGATGAACCGCTCCGAAGTGATCAGGTCGGTAAAGTCCACGCAGGTTAGGGCGGTGGAGATGAGAGGCAGCGACGGCTCCGCGGCGAGGATGAACGCATCGCCGCGCAGACGCTCGAAGAGGGCTAGGACGTGGTAGCCCAGGCCGATCCCGGATACCACGAAGCAGAACTTGTCCTCGATTTCCACCGAAGCTGCGAAGCGCTGGGCCTCAGCCTCCGGATCGTATCGGCTGTGCAGGTAGACCGTTTGCCCCTCCGGCGTTGCAACCTTGGCGGTCCACGCCCCCGAGCGCGTGGGCGTAAGCGGAATCCGTTCCTCGTCCCCTATGGCGTCGATGCGCAGGGCGAGCTTGGGATCGTGTCGCCACAGGGCGCGCATGTTGTGCAGAAACATTTCGTTTCCGACGGCTGGGACCGCCCTTGTGCTCAAAGTAGGTCTACCTTTGTTTGCGGGTCGCCGCTGGGTGATCCGTCCAGTGGATCCACGAGCGTACACCGCTGTCGCAGAGCCCGCCCGAGGCGGAGTTGGTAGTCACTTCTGGGAATCTCCACGGCTCCGAGCGTGCGCAGGTGGTCGGTAAGAAACTGAACGTCCAAGAGCACGAAGCCCCGCTCACGCATTCGCTCCACCAAACGCACCAGGGCCACCTTGGAGGCATCGGTCACGCGATGGAACATCGACTCCCCAAAAAAGGCCCCACCGATCACCACACCGTACAGACCGCCGACCAGCGTGCCGTCTTTCCACGCCTCCACGCTGTGGGCGAATCCGAGCCGATGCAGCTCGCGGTAGGCTTCCTGGATCTCCTGGGAGATCCAGGTTCCTTCTGATCGATCGGCACATGCCTGAATCACGCTGCAGAAGTCTCGGTCGATGGTTACCTCGAACCCGCCCCGCTTAGCCGCGGCGCGCAGCGATCGGGAGGCCCTAAGCCCCTCCAGCTCGATGATCGCCCTGGGGTCCGGGGCCAGCCAATGGACCTCCCCGTTGTCATCCGCCATGGGAAAAATGCCGGCTGCGTAGGCCGCCAGCAGGCGAGTAGGGGTGAGATCGGGCCGCATCACACGCTCTGCACCTGGAGGATCGAAGGAATCTCACGGACCCGGTGGATAATGCGGCCCCTGATCGCGCTCATGCTTGCGTCATCGAAGCCTTCAGTTCCCGTCCTGTTTTCTCGCTTCGGCGACCAGTCGCTCTTGTTCGGTCCGGAACTCCTCGCTTCGCTGACCCCAGTAGTCGATCTTCTGCTCGACGGTGAGGTCCTTGGTCCGTTGGTGTATGCGCGCCGCCCCCCGACGCTTCATCTCTACGCAATCAAACGTCTTCGTCTTCATAAGCGATGACCTCCCTCGGGGTATGGATCCCGATGACGCCATACCCGGATGCCAGGTTGACGCCATTATACAGCGGAATCTTCTGAAAGTTCACGATGTGCTTGAAGTTCCAGCTCACGATCAGGCGACACTCCCAGACCGTCGCGAGGGCCACGTGAAGAGCGTCCGTCTCCCACTTGGGCCCGACGATGGACGCATCGAGGTACGCCTGCTGAAGGCGTACGACCTCTTCGGTGACATCCACAGTCTCCCCCGACCGGCGCTGTTCTCCGAACAGGGACCGCACGGGGTCGGGGGCGCCCTCCAACTCGTCGCCCACCACCGCTGAGAGGATCAAACCGAACCGGCCCTCGCGGACCTGGTCGAAGAACGTGCGGCTCGGGTCGGCGAACTCCTTATCCAAGACGCCGCCATACACCGACGTGTCTGCATAAACCCGGATTCCGGTCAATGACCTACACCTCCCATTCCTATTATATCGTCACTCGCAACCGCCGTCCTGCGCCGCCAATAGCAGATTCAACATAGCGAATGCCCTCACGTATGACCACCCTCTTTCGCTATTCGCTGTTCTTCATTCGCCATTCTCTTCCGGCATCTTTTCCCTCTACGATTTCGCTCAACGTGGTGGTCAGGGACGGGAGGTCCACGGTGAGGATCTGCCAGAGCATATCGTGGTTGATAGAGTCGTAGCCGTGGATCAACCGGTCCCTCAGCCCGATGATCTGAGGCCAGGGAATCTCCGGGTGTCGCTCGCGCCGTCGCTGGGACACACGGTTGGCGGCTTCACCGATTATCTCTGCGAGTCTGCACAGGGCCAAGGTGAGCACGCGCTCGCGGTCCAGATCCTTCCGGGAGCGTCCTTGCACCAGCGTCATCGCCTCGCGGCTGTGGTCGAGCATTTGGTGCAAACTTGCGGAATCGTCATGCTGCGTCATAGATGGCCTGAGCCTGCTGGAGCACCTTATCCCGGAAGTAAGGGCTAAGACAGTGGGGAGTGTGCAGATCAACCTTGCGACCGAACAATTCGGAGAGTTCATCCTGCATCGCGAAGAACGCCAGGCCCGGTGTCCTGCCGGGCTCGAATTCCACCAACACGTCCACGTCGCTGTCGGGACGAAAATCCGCCCGCAGCACGGACCCGAAAACGGAAAGTTTGCGAACGTGGTGCCGCCGGCAAAACGCGACGACCTGCTCGACGGGGATGTCAATGCGAATCATTCTCTTCATACGGTCCATGGTAGCGTCCGCCAAAGTCCGAGTCGAACAGACTTCAGGGCCGGCGCCGACGCGTTACCGCTCGTTCTCCGCAGGTTGCGATGCCGGTTGGGAAGTCGCCGGCAGCTTCGCCCCCCACTTAGCCGCTTTGGCGTCGTAGCCCTGATCCGGCTGGGCTACGTGCCAGGTGTCGTAGTGGTCCACAACGGCGTCGGTCGTGGCGATCGTATCCTCGCGCTCCGGGCCAAGGGGTCTTCGGGTGAGCCTTCATCCACTTTCGTCCGCGGGAGCGATCCTTTCCAAATCACGGATCAAATCAGGCAAATCGCTGGTGACCACACTCCACAGGACATCCTCCTCAACGTCCATGTAATCGTGGACGATCTTGTGACGCATCCCCATGATGTCTGACCACGGGATTCGGGGCTGTCGCTCCCGCAATTCCGCTGAGACCCGACGGGCCGCTTCACCAATCACCTGCACCAGATGAGCCAACGCCAGACGGAGGGTTTCGTCGGCGTCGTAGGCAGCGCGATCCTTCGTCCCCACCAGCGACCGCGCTTTGCGGGCGGTATCCAACATATGGCCCACGTAGACCAGATCATCCTTGCTCATACTGCACCACAGCGCTTCTCAGGACCCGCTCTCGAATCCTGCGATTCAACGCTTTGAATGTCACCAGGTCAACCTGTCGCCCGAGCAACTGCGAAAGCTCGTCCTGAATTCGGATGAACCCCAGCCCGGGCGTTTGACCCGGCTCGAACCGGACCAGCACGTCGACGTCACTATCGGGCCGAAACGCCTCCCGCAGTACCGAACCGAAGAACGCCAGCGTGCGGATCCGATGGCGCCGACAAAGGGCCGCGATTTCGTCTGTGGGCACATCGATGTTCGAAAGCTTGCTCATCAAAGAGATTATACACTACCCCTTTCACTATTCGCTACTCATCATTCTGCATTTTCTTCCGGCAGCTTCGCCCGCCACTGGGCCGCTTTGGCGTCGTAGCCCTGGTCCGGCCCGGCGGCGTCCCAGGCGCTCCGATCCTCCATCAATAGGTTGCCACAGGAACTTGCATGGTCCGGCGCGGGGGCGTGTCCGCCGTGAGGATGGACTCCACTCGCTTGAGAACCGGGGCCGCGTAGTAATGGGCCCCGCAACGATCGCAGACCCCGATGGGGACGTTTTCCAAAACCACAATCCCGTGATGATGGCTGATGGGTTCCCGACCCACGGTGTGCTCCCGCACCACACCATCGCAGTACTCGCAGGCAAACTCGTACAAGCTCATGAGCGTTTCTCGTAAACGGTGATGATCAACAGCGGGCCGGCGAATCTCACCACCACGCCCACCGGGGTCGAGAGATCACACGCGGTCCCCACGACCTCATAGCGCGGACCCCGCGGATCGTCCTCAAACACACGCTCTATTGTACCCGTCAGGATGGCCGATTCCACATTGACCACATCCAAACGGTCCTCGGGCATCTCGAACAGGGCGTGTTGCGTCACAACAAAGGCCTGGCTGATCACGGCCTCCCGCATCGCCTCGAGTGCTTGCGCTCGGTCACGCTTGGCTATTGGTGGTCAACCAACCGCTTCCTCACGGTCGCGGCTCGGATCGGTGGCGCGGGATTGCCCACGGTGTCTTAGCATTGCGCCGGCTGACGCCGACCGAACTTGATCGCCACGCCCGCCAACAGGAGCATTACCAGAGCGGTGAGCGCCCGGTTGGACACTGTCGGAATTGACAATTCCTGGACCGGCTCGTCCACGGACTCGAAGTTGGCTAGCGGGAGACCGTCAACGAGGTCCGATTCGTTGGTCCCACCGGCGATAAGACGGGTGACAGGGACGGGTTTGTGGTATTCGTCAAGCACACGATACTGGACGACGACCTCGCTCTCGCCGACACACAGGTTCGGGAGAAACCGCACGAAGAACAACTCGCTCGCCCTCGTTTCAATCTCATAGGCCGTGATCACATCGTCCTCCAGAACTCCGTAAGCCGATGTCCGAACCCACATCGCTTCGGTCGGGGCAAACGTCACGCGATCCAACGCCATGTCTTCCAGTACCAGGTCGTCGCTCACGAACTGGTCGACGAGCGTCAACGGGTCCGTCCTGAGATTGGCACGAAAGACGCCGCTGAAGGGGCTGGCCATGTACAGGTTATTCCCCGCGATTTCCAGACCGCTGCAAAGGGATAGCGCAGGGTGGACCTCCGTTGAGTCGAAGCCGTTGACCAACGTCCCGTTGGGCGTGAACACGCCCACATTTCTATTCATGTCGCCCACTCCTCCACCGGGGTCGTCGCTGAACCACAGTTCGTCGTCAGCATCGGTGCTCGGGTTGTTCTCATTGTACGCCAACCCGTCTACGTAACAGACATCCAAGAAAGGTTCTCCGGTGGCGGGATTGACCAATCCCAAAGGGATCGTGAACTTCAAAGTGACCGAGTCGTCATCGAAATCCCAGAAATAGATCGGCATGCCGATGGAACCACAATCAGCTATTCCCGAACCACCCACACCGAGCTGACAACCGATCCAAAGCCCGTTCCTCTTGGCGTCATAGGTTAGCGCATTGGGAAGCTCCGCGATCCCGGAGTCGAACGAGGAGATCATGTCCTCGCCATCCACCGTGGATATTCGATAGATGTTGGGGTCGGACCGCCGGTCGAAATACAGGTCCACCCCGTCGAACGCCAGCCCGACGCTCTTGGGGTACTCTTTGGGGTCGATCGGCGGGTCCGGGTGGATGACACGCAGCACAGTGCCGGGGTCACCTTGCACCCCGGGGTAGAAGAGATCTGCGTCCTGCAACGCGGCGGCCAGCAGCTTCTGGTGCGCTTGGCTTACCGAGAAGTCTATTTCAGCCGGCTCACCGTCTTGGGTAACCTCTAGAATCTCGATCGTTTGACCGGCATCGAGGACCACCGCGCCGACGATCGAATCACACCCTCCTCTGCCGCCCGAGCCATCGGAGCGGACGGGAACGGACACGCGGAAGGTAGCCATCACATCCCCACCCAGCATCTTCCTGACATTCACCTTATCGATAACGTCGGAGAGGCATACAGTGACCGGAATCAGTAGGATTCCGGCGACCAAAACGACCGTTGAGAGACCTGCCGTAGACTCTCTACTACGGAGACCATAGCCTTCTCTGTCGATGTGACTCATACTTCCCCTCCATCTTTGGCTCAATCCGCTACTGTCTGGCTCGCGATACACAAGCGGTCGCGCCGGCGTTAGGCGCATATCGCCTTGCCCCAGCCGCTCTCATTATCTCCGATGTTCAAGGGTACCCGATTCCGGTAATAAACGCAACGGTTCTGCTTCAGATTCGTGGGCAGATCACGTTTGAGGTAAAGGTGGACTGCATCTCGCGTCACCGATCGTTCAAGAGCCTATTCGAATGACCCTTGAGGAGCCGATACGCTGAGCGACGATGGCGTCCGAGCATTGAGGCTCAGCAAGGGAAATGGCGGAGCCGGCAGCACGGTTTCTGTTGTCGAACCAGTCCACCGCCCATGACCGTTGCCCGAAGAAGGACTCTCTTCCTCGATTCAGTCCTGCGGAACCGGCGGCTGCACCGTCGGCAGCATCGCGCGGTACCGGGCCGCCTTGTCCAGCTTCCCCCAGGTTTCGTAGAGGTCGATGATACGGTGCAGCGCTTCAACCGTGTACCTGTCGCTCTCTGAGCGCACCCGCTTTATGGTCGCGTGGCCCCTCAACAATAGTGGCTCGGCTTCCTCATACCGACCCGACGCCGTCAGGCAGCCACCCAGGAGACTTCCGGTATGGGCGGTGGTCCAGTGGTCCTCGGGGAGCGTTTTCCGCAGGATGGCCAGCGATTCGCGTAGGACGGACTCGGCATCGTCGGGCTGGGCCTTGGCGAGAAGAACATCCGCCAGCGTGTTGAGCATGTAAGCGACATCGGGTTGCTCATCCCCGACCAACTTCCGCTGGATCGCCAGGGCCTCGCGGCTCAGCGTCTCGGCCGCCGCGTAGTCACCCTTGTCGAACAGCACCATTGCGAGGTTGTTCAGGGCTTGAGCGATGTCCGGGTGCTCATAGCCCAGGAGTTTGCGCCGGATGGCGAGCGCCTCGCGTAACAGCGCCTCCGCCACCGCATAGTCCCCCCGATCCCTCATCAGGATTCCCAGGTTGTTGAGGCTCTCGGCCACCCAGGGGTGCTCGTCGCCCAGCAACTTTCGACGCATGGCGAGGGCCTCACGATGGAGCGATTCGGCCTGGGTGTAGTCGCCTTTGTTCCTGAGGAGAGCGGCCAGGTTGCTCAAGCTGTCGGCCACAAGCTCGTGTTCGTCGCCCAAGAGCTTGCGACGCATGGCGAGGGCCTCGCGCCACAGGGGCTCGGCAGCCTCATAGTCCCCCCGGCGCCAAAGCACGACCGCCAAGTTGGTTCGGCTGGCGGCCACCAACTCGTGCTGGTCGCCCAGCAGGGTGCGACGGATCGCCAGCGCCTCGCGGAAGAGCGGCTCCGCCGAGCCGTAGTCGCCCCGGGCCTCAAGCAGCGCGCCGAGGTTGGTTAGAGCGCTTGCCACCTCGGGGTGCTCGTTGCCGAGTTCGCGCCTTAGGATACTCAGCGCCTTTCGCAGATGCGGTTCGGCGCCGGGATACTTCCCCAGAGCCCGGTATGTGTTACCTATAGTCAAACGAAGGGCCGCTTCCACGACCGGCTGGGCGAGAAAGGCCGTGTCAATCTTCGCCGCGGCTTTATCCAACATCTCCTTGACGGTTACCTCATGTCCCCTGGCTTCAACCGGGTCCACTGATGCCAGCGTGTCCCTCAAGAACATCGTGACTGCTTCGGCTTCGACACGACGCGATTCGGCTTTTCGCTCCGCGGTGATCGCCCGATCGCGCTCCCGCGCGGTTTCATCCCGGGCTCTCTCGGCCCGCAGGTACAATGAGGTGCTAACGATCGACGATAGTAGGAACACCGAAAAGACGGCTGTAAGGCCCGTCACCAGCGCGCGGTTGCGGCGGACGAACTTCTTGACCCGGTAAGCGGCGCTGGGTGGGCCGGCGAGGACCGGTTCGTGGTTCAGGTGGCGGCGGATGTCGGCGGCGAAGTCCGAGGCCGAGGTGTAGCGACGCGTGCGGTCCTTCTCCAGGGACTTCATCGTGATCCAGTCGAGATCGCCGCGGAGCATGCGGGTCAACGTCCGTGGATCGGCGTGGCGTCTCTGGGCGATGTCCTGCAGCGAGCCGCGGGCTTCAGCCCGCGCGGTCCCAGGCGAGCCGCGGGCTTCAACCCGCGCGGTCTTCCCTCGTTCGATGTCCGCGCCGGCTGAACCCGGCGGCTCGCCATCAAGTGTGCTCAACTTCGTGCTCGGTTTGGGCGGCTCGACCTCGCGGATGATCCGCAGGATTTCCTCGAACGCGGCTTGGCGCAGGGAGGTTGGATCCAGCGGCAACGCCCCGGTCAGCAGCTCGTACAGTAGCACGCCCAGCGAGTAGATGTCGCTGCGGGTGTCGATGTCCTGGGCGGTCATCTCCGCCTGCTCGGGGCTCATGTATGCCGGAGTGCCGATGAGCTGACCCCGCCCGGTGAAGATCGTCTTTTCGGTAAGCGGCTGGCCGATTGCCTTGGCTACGCCGAAGTCGATCACCTTCGGGACCGATTGCCCCTCCTTGATCGCGACCAGGATATTGGACGGCTTGATGTCGCGGTGGATGACGCCCTTCTGGTGGGCGTGCTGCACGGCGTCGCAAACCTGCATGAACAGATCGAGCCGCTCGTTTATGCTGAGCTTCTGCCGATCGCAGTGCTCGGTGATGGGCACGCCGGCGACGTGCTCCATAACGAAGTAAGGCCGGCCCCGGTCGGTCGTACCCGCGTCGAACACCTTGGCGACGTTGGGGTGATCCATCAGGGCGAGGGCCTGCTCTTCGGCTTCGAAGCGAGCGAGCACCGCTTTGGTATCCATCCCCGGCTTGATGACCTTAAGCGCCACCCGCCGGCGCACCGGCTTGGTCTGCTCAGCCAGGTACACGACGCCGAAACCGCCCTCTCCAAGAGTTTCGAGGATCTTGTATGGCCCGATGGGACCGACACCCCCGTCACCGCTATCGGCCCGGGGAGGAAGAGATTCCGTTTGGGCCGGTGAATCGCTTTCCTGCGTGGTCATGGTGGCGCTCCTTGATTCGCCCTGCTCTCGTGTAGCCCCGCCCGTCGTGGGTGGGATTTGGCCAGCCGGCTTCAGTCTGCGCATGCTAACCTCAAGGTTACAGGCCGCGGCCGGCGTTAGATGAGACTGGAGACGAAGGGACTCGAACCCTCGACCTTCGCATTGCGAACGCGACGCTCTCCCAACTGAGCTACGTCCCCGAGCTGTCGTCTGAGACACGCCTCTTTGCTTTGAGGATGACCAGCCTACGGACCCAACCGGCTAAGTCAAGCCATTGCGGATTGTGGATTGCGGATTGAGGATTGACGAGACGCAGAAACGCCGAGACAGGTCCACCGTAGTTGCGTTTCTGCGTTTTTGCGTTTTTGCGTTTCTGCGTTTTTGCGTTTTTGCGTTTTTGCGTTTAATCCGCTCAGATCCGGCTCATCTGGCTGGGGTCGGCCCGGAGGTAGCGTTCGACGTTGGCGGCGTAGGTGCGTATCGCCCGGGCGACGGCGGCGGCCTCGTCGTCAACCTCGTCGGGATCGATCAGCGTATCGACGATCTTGAACCGGTACCGGAAGTTCGGCTCCGATATGAGGAACGCCTGCAAAACCGCGGCCCGACACCGAATGGCGATGTGCATCGGGCCGGAGGAAAACGACCGCTTCTCGCCGAAAATGGTGACCTCGTCGGTCTTCTGGTTGGGGCTGCGGACGCGTCTTACGTCCATCGCGCTGCCGAGCACAAAACCCTCCTGCAGACAGCGGTAGATGTCGCGTGGGTAGCTGTCGGTGAAGAGCCACCGAGTCTGCCCAAACTCCGGGTAGCGCTCGTCGAAGCGTTCTTGTACGAACCGGCGAAGCGCCCCCTCGTGGCGGTCGCGGACCCCGACGGTCTTATACCCGCGCAGGGCCAGCAACATCCCCACGACGTGGTGGGGGCCGTGATGGGACAGGGCCAGGTACACCCCGCGTCCACCGGCCAACGCCTCATCGAGCAACGACTTATTCTCGATCGTCAGCAGCGTGGGTGCCAAGTCCTGCGGAATGCGATCGAAGATAAGGTAGAAGAGTTTGTCGCACCGGCTGCGTATGAAAAACCGCCGGGTTATCCGGCGGCGCTGGGCGGCGCTCGGCTGTCGCCCCAGCACGCCCTCGAGGGCGTCTGCGAATCGCCGTCGGCGCCGGTAGTCAGTCAGCCACTCGAGCGTCCCAAACACACGCCCGAGACGGTACAGCCCGGCCAGCGAAACGCAGGCCAGCAGGGCAGCCACCATCGCATGAATGACCGCGAAGGAGAACCGCTCCCAAAGATTCACCCGGGGGCTGCCGGGCGCGCCCGACGGCGACGAGATGGCGGCAACTGGGGAGCTGGTCATGCTGCTTCAATATATCCCGAGGACTGCGGGGCATCAACCGTGCCCGAACCGGCGGCCAGAGACATTGGACGAAATTGGATAGTGAAAAACACGCGCTTTGGGAGTAAAATACCAGGTGCCATGTTAACGATCGATCCGTTCGAGATCTATTCCGTTGTGACCGGCACGCTAGGGCTCGACGGCGGGGCCATGTTCGGAGTGGTGCCCAAGGTGCTCTGGACGCAAAAGGCCGATCCCGATGAGCATAACCGCATCCCCCTCACCACCCGCACGCTCTTGGCTGTTGACCGCTCCGCCGGGCGCGTCATCCTGGTGGACACCGGCTGCGGTACGAAATGGTCCCCGAAGGACGCGGAACGTTTTGCGATCCGCATGGACCCTCAGGCCATTCCCAGCGCCCTGGCAGCTATCGGTCTATCACCCGAGGACGTCACCGACGTGGTGATCGGACACCTGCACTTCGATCATGCGGGTGGGCTCACCGACTGGGTCGACGAACCGAACGAGGAAACCTGCCTCCGTTACCCCAGCGCGCGGCATTGGATCCACCGGCGCCACTGGGAGCACGCCAGCAAGCCTCACCTGAAGGATCGGGCTTCGTTTCTCAAGCAGGATTTCGCTGCTCTTGGGGAGGCGGGCGTGTTGGGTTTCCTGGAGGGCGAGAATCCCGATCCGCCATTTGAGGGACTGACCTGGCTGGTGTCACACGGGCACACGCCCTATCAGTTGCATCCGGTCTTCGGGGTCGGCCGGAACCGCTTGGTGTTCGCCGGTGACCTGGTCCCGACGATGGCCCACCTGCGCCCGGGATGGGTGATGGCCTACGATGTTCTGCCCATGACGACCATCGACGAGAAGCAGGCGCTCTTCCGCCGCTGCCTCGACGACGGGTGGCTCATTGCGTTCCCCCATGATCCTCGGGCCGGCGGGGCAGCCCTGACCGGACGAGTTGACCGGCCGGTCGTTGATCGCGCCCTGCCCCTATAGATGCCGCAAGCCAACTGCCAGCCGACTTGACCGGAATCCGGCGCCCCACAAGCGGCCAAACAAAAGAGACGCGGGATGGATGCACACACCCACCTCGCGTCTTCTTAGTTTAGAACATTCGACCGGGGTCGCATAGACGCACCACCGGCACCTCGTCCGATGAACGTCAACGACCGCAGCCGATTCAGGGCAGCGTCTACTCTTCGGTAGTAGCTGTCGGCTCGCCATCCTCAAACAGGTCGAAGACGCCATCCTGGTCGGTCACGTACTCCAACCCAGTGTACATGGCAGCGTCCAGCATCGCCCGGCCCCACCAGCCACCCATGTTTAGGCAACCGCCGAAGACAGTCCCACCAACCAGCGCCGCCAACGCGGCCCTCTTTACCTTGTTGCCCATCAGTCAATCTCCTTTGAACTGGTCTGCAATCTCGCTCACCGTAAGCGATGCCCGGATGGGCTGGCGAGTGGCAAGAAGCAAACAACACTTGCCGGACGGTCGTCCGGCTGATCCACCTACACATCGGATACACAGGTTCGCCCGCGCACCCAGGCTTTAGAACTCTCTTTGAAACTCTTCTTCTGATTTCCCGCCCCGGCAGCACCGCGCCAACTCGGTCTTCCGCGCTCCGAGCCTCGCCGCCGAACCCGGCTATCGTCTTCTCATGAACCGCAAGGTGCGGCCCGGCAAACCAACAGGGCCGCACAAATGCCGACCGCTCTCAACGGTCTGTACCACAAGCCAGCGCTTGCGCCCAGGCGACCAAATACCGCACCGGACGACATTATGCCAGCCCTGCCGCTCCGGGGCAACCCGATTCAGTGCGAAAAACGAAAGGCCTCAGTCCTCCTCCGCGCCACGATGTATCCCCCGCGCCAGGGGACTCCAATATGTGGGCCTTTATCGGGTATTGCCCACTTGCTGCATTAGCCTTTTTGCCGACACTCAACCGACCGCCGGCTGCCGCTTGCTCCTCCCGGCCTCGCTCGTTGCGCGGGCCGCGCACACGCCATGCCGCTTCTGGTAAGTTGGGGAGGAAATCTCCCACAGTTGCCCGGCATTGTCAAGGGAATAATCTCAGAAGAATGCAATATTTCTCGCCTCGAAGTAGACGAAGCATGTTATACTACGGCCCGCAAGTCAGGCCGCCGGGTCACCGGCGGGGCACAGAATGAGCGGCCCGGCCGTCGTTTCGCTGGTCGGGTTTTCGTAACTTGCTGTAGTTATTGAACTTATGGACTTTGTGCGGCCGGCACCTGGGAGTGGTCAGAGCGTGGAACCTATGCGAAAGCACCAGTCGGCCGACGAGCCCGATGCGAAAACTGAGAGTCCCAGGACGGGGACCGCAGTCGTCTCGGGGGTCTTTGAGCCTGCCGGAAACAATGCCGGCCACCTGCGCTCGCCCGAGGACGGTTACCGTGCCCGGCCGGGGGACGTGCGAGTCTCGGCAGAGTTGTGCCGGACGCTGGCCCTGCGTGGCGGTGAGACCGTCGTCGGAGCCCTGCGCGACAATCCGGGGAACAACCGCCGCTCCGGGACTCCCGAGCTTGGCGCAGTCACCGCCGTCAGCGGGAACTGTGTGGACGACTACCTGGTCCTGACTCCCTTCGAGAAACATACCGCAATTGACCCGGAAGAGCAGGTTCGTTTCGAGACCGCCGGGGGGCCGACCTCGATGCGGATGGTGGACCTGCTTACTCCAATCGGGTTCGGGCAGCGGGGGTTGATCGTCGCCCCGCCGCGAACGGGCAAGACCATCCTGCTGGAACAGATGGCGGACGGCGTGGCGACGAATCACCCCGACGCGCACCTGATCGTGCTTCTGATAGACGAAAGGCCGGAGGAAGTGACCCACATGAGGCGGGTCGTACGCGGCGAAGTCGTTGCCAGCAGCAACGACGAGAGCCTTGCCAGCCATGTCCGCATCGCCCGGCTGATAATAGAAAGGGCCAAACGCCTGGTGGAGAGCGGCCGTAACGTCGTCATATTTCTCGACTCCCTCACCCGTTTGGGGAGAACATTCAACGCCTTCACCAAGGGCAGCGGGCGAATCATGTCAGGCGGGTTGGACATCGGAGCCCTCACCGAGCCCAAGGCCATCTTCGGGGCCGCACGCAACGTCGAAAACGGCGGATCGCTCACCATCATCGCATCCGCCCTGATCGAAACCGGCAGCCGCATGGACGAAGTCATCTTCAACGAGTTCAAGGGCACCGGGAACATGGAAATAATGCTGTCGCGGGACATGGCCAACCGGCGCATCTGGCCGGCCATGGACCTGGACCGTTCCGGCACCCGCAAAGAGGAACTGCTGCTTACGCCCGAAGCCCTCGAGGTTTCGTATCAGATTCGGCGTTCCTTCGTTGGCAGGGATCCCTCCCGCACGATGGAGGCCGTCCTCGAAGCGATGGAGAAGCACCCGGACAACGCGAAGTTCATCGCGAATTTCTCACCGCGACGGCTGCGCTGACCCAACTTCCGCCTTTGTCGACGGGGGTTGGGTTCCGTCCGATTCGCTTCTTCTCGTTCTCGATGGCGGGCTCGGCACATCCGACGACTCGTGGGCGCGCGCCGGCTTGTGACTCATACGAATCGTAGTAAAGAACTGCCGTTTGCGTGCTGGGCATTACCGGCTTGGCTACTCCGCGCGGGCTGAAGACACGCGGCTCGGGAGAACTTGCCCCGGCAACTTCCAACCAGAATCGGTATCACGCCCCAAGAGACGATATGTGACGGTCAGGCTTGATTCCCGCCGTGCTCGGTTCCTTCTACGTGCCCATTGCTCTCGCTCCAGGCGGGTGGGCCACCGCAAGCACCCGTTTGCTCACACGGCTCAGTGCAGTTGACACTGGACCAACGATGAGTACCTTCCGCACCCCGGGGAGGGTAATAACATGCGCATTCGCCTGTTCACCGTGTTTGCCGCGGGCTTGGCTGTTCACACATCGACGGCCCGGGCACAGTCCGGTCCACAGAATCTGGACTTCGAGAGAGGCCGCGTGGGCAACACCCCGCCCGGGTGGTTTGTACCCACATCAGGGTTCGCCGGCACTATTTCGGCTGATTCCCCGAAACAGGGGAAGAACTGTGTCCATCTCCGGGCGGGCGGAAAGGGGGAGAAGGCCCCGTTCGGCAACATCATGCAATCGTTCGACGCCCGAGCGTACCGCGGCAGGCTCGTCCGCCTGCGGGCCGCGATCCGGACCGAGGGGCCCGTTTCGACGGGCCGGGCACAGATGTGGCTGCGGGTCGATCGGCCCGGCAGGCTCACCGGTAGGCGCATGGGTTTCTTCGACAACATGCTGGATCGCCCGATCCGCGAGGGCGAGTGGCGCTACTATGAAATCCTCGGCGACGTGGCTGACGACGCTGAGCGAGTCAACATTGGACTCATGATCATCGGGGATGCCCAGGCCTGGTTCGATGACGTTACGTTCGAAGTCATCGGCAAGGCTGAGCAACGAAAGACTGAACCTCCTCGGCCTCTGCAAGGTCGGGCGCTTGCGAACCTGGAGGCCTTCACCCGACTGCTCGGCTACATACGCTATTTCCACCCCAGCGACGAAGCTGCTGAGGCTGACTGGGAGGAGTTCGCCATTACAGGGGTGCGCCTTGTCGAGTCAGCGAGCAGTTCGGCAGAGTTGGCCAACACGCTCGAGAATCTGTTTCGCCCGATCGCCCCGACGATCCGCGTATTCGAGACCGGTCGTGCACCGCCGATCCCCGCGGGGTCGATCCCACCAGCCGACGCCGAAGGACTGAAGATCACCTCGTGGAAGCACCGCGGCCTCGGCTCGCAGGGCACTACATTCCTCTATACAAGCCAACGGATTAGCAGAGCACCCCTAGACGCAAAGACTGCCGACGACATGCCGGACCCCGCCGAGCCCCTGGTCACTGACTTGGGCGGGGGCGTCTCGTGCCTTGTACCGCTCGCGCTGTACGCCGACCGCGACGGCACCATCCCGAAAGGCACGCCGAAGGTGAAACGCCCTTCCGGGACAACCGCACAACGGTACACTGCCGAGGACCGTTGCACGCGCCTGGCAGACGTTGCACTCTGCTGGAACGTGATGCAGCACTTCTATCCCTACTTCGATGTCGTTGATGCTGACTGGTCGGCTGCGCTCGCCGAGGCTCTAAGAGCGGCTGCCACCGACAAAGACGAACGGGCTTTTCTCGACACGCTCCAGCGTCTGATCGCCGGGCTGCACGATGGTCACGGCAATGTCTGGCACAGCAACGCCACCGCCCAGTTCACCCTCCCTCTGCTGTGGGGCTGGGTTGAGGGGAAACTGGTGGTCACCCACGTACATGACGGGCCAGGCGACCACGCGGACGCCGGCGGTCTCAAACCGGGCGATGTTGTCCTCGAGATCGACGGTCGCCCGGCCAGGCAAGCGTTGACGGAGATCGAGCAGCTCGTTTCGGCGGCGACACCGCAGTTCAGGCGCTACCGGGGTCTGCAGCGACTCGCCTCCGGTCCGCAGGGCGAAGAGGTCACCATTGTTATCGAGGATACATCCGGTCGGAGGCGCAACGCCACTCTGCGCCGAACGATTACGATTGGTGAAGTCAGCGAGCCGCGTCCGCCCGTGGTCCATGAAATCGAAGCAGGTATCCTCTACGTGGACCTCAACCGGATCACCGACCAGGAGTTCACGGACGCGCTGCCGAAGCTGGAGCAAGCCAAGGGCATCGTCTTCGATTTTCGAGGTTATCCAAACAACATCCGTCCGTACACCTTGTTCGCACACATCATCGACCACCCGGTCGACAGCCCGCAATGGCACATCCCGGTCTTTCATCGGCCCGACCGCCAAAACGTCGAGTTCCAGCGCGGCGGCGAATGGCACCTGTCGCCGAGCGAGCCCTACCTTAAAGCCAAAAAAGCCTTCATCATCGATGGCCGTTGCATAAGCTACGCCGAATCCTGCCTGGGCATCATCGAGCACTACCAACTCGGTGAGCTTGTGGGCGGGCCGACCGCGGGAACTAACGGCAACGTCAACCCCTTCACGCTTCCCGGCGGCTACCGCGTCGTATGGACCGGCATGAAGGTCCTCAAGCAGGACGGGTCGCAACATCACGGCGTCGGGATTCAACCGACCGTCCCGGTCTCTGGGACGATCAAAGGCGTCGCTGCCGGTCGAGACGAGCTGCTGGAAAAGGCCATCGAAGTGGTCAGCGCACCGTGATCCGACACGTCTCTGGACGGCCGCTACTTAGAGCCTATCCCAAAGGTAACTGTTTAGCGCCCAAGAGCGCGTTGCCAAATCATAAATCCGAAACTCGAAACAAATCAGAAGCACCAAGACTCAAATGTCCGAAACGTCTTCGGTGTGGGCTTCGAAACCGTTTTGGATTTCCTTCTTCAGTCATTCGAGTTTGTTTCGTATTTCGAGTTTCGTAACTGTTTGGCGCTCAAACCGCTAAACAGTCACTCCCAAAGCTGTGGCACAGGCTTGTAACCTGTGTGTTGAACCGGTTGAAAACCGGCGTCACATAGGTTATGGAGCAGGCTCATAGCCGGCATATCCTGCCGCCAGGACGCCAAGGTAACAGGACGCAGTCTTTCTGGGAGCTGTGAATCATGCCGGACATCAAGCATTTCGTGACCATCTGCGCCGCAGGCTTTAGCCTGCGCGAACATTCGCGCAGGCTAAAGCCCGCGGCTCGGGTCAGGATCATGGTCGCACCACTAGAGCATTTCCCGTTTTCGTATGCCGGGTCCACCGCCCTTCGCGGCACATCGAACAGCGAGAAACCGCGCGGGCCCAAGCCCGCGGCTCGGAACACAGAAACGGGAAATGTTCTAACGAAAGACAGTACCGGGATGTTATCGTCCCTTCCAAGCGCTGCAAAGAGGCGACGGACAACCCCCTCGCCAAGCGGGTCGCTGCGCTCCGCTCGATGATCATCGAAGCCGTCACCGAGGATGATCTGCGAGCCGTCGTCGTCGCCCTGATCGAGAAGGCCAAGGGCGGCGATGTGATGGCTGCCCGAGAGTTGCTCGACCGCCTCGTGGGCAAGGCCCCCAGCCCGGTGCTCCTGGACCTGCAAGACCTGGAGGCTCGCAAGATGCAGCTCGCTGCGGACCGGCAGATGGATCAGCGGTGGCGGAAGGACTGAGCAGTAAGAACCCGGCACCGTTGCCGGCAAGGATGAACTCGAATCGACAGGAGTTTGTAAGATGCCGAACGACACTGACCTGATGCCGTGGAGTGGGATGAACGGAACTATCCCGCGGTCGATCGTCGACCGGTACGGTGGGATGCAGGGGCTCTACGATCGCTACGCTGACATCCACCCTGATTTGCGAACTGATCTCTGGGCGTACGAGGTCGGTGAAGCCGAGCGGCTTGCTACCGCGACCGGAGGTTGGCAAGAGGGCATTGACACCCTCATGGGCGCTCAAGATAGGATTCTGAACGACCCGAACACGCTGGCCATGTTCGCTTCTCTCGGCGAGATGGCCGGCGACGAC
>SDBU01003105.1_pt1 | contig 21374 bp, 15 predicted proteins | sample 2277071 | NCBI WGS metagenome assembly SDBU01 (sample SAMN10397929, study PRJNA504765) | marine sediment metagenome | isolation source: marine sediment core GS08_GC12, 126 cmbsf | place: Arctic Ocean: Gakkel Ridge, Loki's castle | collected 2008
CCGAGGCCGAAGAGGGATCGTGCCGCCGGGTTCAGATACCGCACCAGCCCCGCGAGGTCGACCACCACGATGCCGTCGGCGTTGTCGCGGATCATGCTGTGGAATCGCGCCTCGCTGGCCACGATCGCCTGCCTGGCTCGCTTGCGCTCGATGGCATAGCGCATCGCCCGCAGCAGCCGGGCACTGTCCACCTGGCCCTTGACGAGATAGTCCTGGGCGCCCTCCCCCACCGCCTCGGCGGCCAGAGTCTCATTGTCGGAGCTTGTCAGTACGACGATCGGCAGGTCCGGCGCGTGGGCGATGGCGATGCGGACGGTGTCCAACCCGTGGCTGTCGGGCAGATTGAGGTCCAGCAGGACGATGTCGACCCCGCCCGCAGCGAGGCGCTCGAGCCCCACCGAGAGCGTATTGACCGCCTCGACGATGGGGCCCTTCCCGGGCGCCGCGGCCAGCATCTTCGTGATCAGGCGGACGTCCGTCCGGCTGTCCTCGACGAGCAGCACCGTCTCTTCCCTGGGCCTGGCGCCTTCCGATCCCGCCAGGCGCCGGCTCCGCTCGACGGCGTACCGTATGGCCCGCAGCAGCAGGGCGCTGTTGATCTCCTTCTTGACCAGGTAGTCCTGGGCGCCCAGGTGAATGGCCTGCATCGCCAGCTTCTCATCGACGGTTCCCGTGAGCACGATGATCGGCACATGGGGCGCCTTGCTGCTCAAGCGGGTAAAGGTATCAACGCCCTGGCTGTCGGCCAGATTGAGATCCAGCACGACCAGGTCGGTCTCCTCTCGGGAGAGGCATTCCAGCCCCACCGAGAGCGTCTGGACCCACTCGACGACAGAAGCCATCCCATCGGTCCCGTCCAACATCTTCTTGATGAGATGCGCGTCTGTTCGGCTGTCCTCCACGAGGAGGATTCTGGTCTGTTTCTCGGGCATCTTCCTCACCTTCCCCGTGCTGTCCGATGGCTGACCGCCGTGTCCAACTGTCTTGCCCCGCGGCGTGTCGGGCGCGGCGTATCGCCCAGTTCATTTCCCCTCTTGGCGGCCAAGGCCCCCACGATGCGAGCCGGCATGTCTCCCAGGCCGACCACCCGTTCGGCCGCGGCTATCCGGATCGCCTCTTTCGGCATGCCGAAGACCACGCAGCTTTCTTCGTCCTGGGCCAGTGTCCGCGCCCCGGCGCGGCGCATCGCCAGCAGGCCTCGGGCGCCGTCGGTGCCCATGCCCGTGAGCAGCACACCGACGGCGTTGACGCCGGCGTGATTCGCCACCGAACGAAACAGGACGTCTATATGCGGGCGTGGGTGGCGCGACGATGGGCTGTCGGTGACCTTCACGATGTACCTGGCGCCGCTGCGCCTCACCTCTATGTTGCGATCGCCGGGGGAGAGAAGGGCCACTCCCGGCGCGACCGTGTCGTTGTCCCTGGCCTCTCGCACGGTCATCGGACATATTTCGTTCAGCCGGCGGGCAAAGGTGGCGCTGAACTGCCCGGGCATGTGTTCGGCAATGACCGTGCCCGGGATGTTCGGCGGAAGGTTCATGAGAATCTCCTCGATGGCGGCGACGCCGCCGGTCGACGCGCCGATGGTGAGTATCTTGCGGGCGGTGTACTCCAGATTTCGTGTGCGCTCCCCGCTCGGCCTCGGTCGGGGCCGGCGGATGAATCTGTGGTCCACACGTGAAGCGGCGGCGGCACGGACCCCGTTGGCCAGCGCCCTGGACGCGGCTCCGGCCGAGCTGCCCAGGTCCCGCTTGGCGACGACGCTCACCGCGCCCAACTCCATGGCGCGAATCGCGGCCTCGCTGCCGGCGGGGGTCAGGGCGCTGACCACCACCACCGGGAGCGGATGGTGCTTCATCAGCTTGGCCAGGAACGTCAGCCCGTCCATCCGTGGCATCTCCAGGTCCAGGGTGACCACGTCCGGCAGCAGGCGGAGAATCTTCTGCCGCGCCACGTACGGGTCCATGGCCGTGGCGACCACTTCGATGTCGCCGGCCCGGGAGAGCGCGGACGATATCACCTTCCTGGCCACGGCCGAATCGTCGACAATGAGGACCCTGATCATCTTTGCGTTATTCCCTTCCAGCCCGGTCAGCGGGACTCGCCGAGGCGGAGGCGACCTCCCGGGCCGCGGGCCACTTTTCCACGAACAACGACAGCTCCATCTTGCCCTCGCACAGATCGAGACGGGCGGCCGCTGCAGGGGGATGATCGCAAGCGGCCGTGGCACCCGGGGCCTGTACCAGCAGGCGGGGAGGGTTGAGTCTGCAGGCCACCTCCGGACCCCAGATCTCTGTCAGCGTGTTCCCACAGATCACGTTGGCCAGCTCCATCAGGGCGTCGTGCTGCTGATCCGGAGTGGGCTCGGGGCCTTCTTCGGACAGCCCGAGCATGTTGGCGGCGAGCTGCGGGAGCGTCTCCTCCCCGGCGGCCAGCGTCAAGCTGCCATTGGCGTGGCCCGTGAAGCCCACGCTTGCAGTCCAGCTCCGGAAGCGTTGTTCGTCGCCCTGTGGGCTCGCCTCCTCCGGGGGCACCGGAAGCATGAACGCCAGCGAGGCCAATACTTCCTCGGCCACGCGATACAGGACTTTGTCGAGCTCTTTCTCATTGCACATTGCTGATCTCCATCACTTCGGCGACGACATCGCGAAGCACTTCGGGCGTGAACGGCTTGCGGAGGAACATGATGCCCTGGTGCACCAGCTTTTCGATGCGCGGCCGGCTTCCGTCGGTCGAAATGACAATGACCGCCAGGTCGGACCACCCGGGATTAGCCCTGATGCGCTCCACCATCTCATCCCCGCTCATGACCGGCATGTTGATGTCGGCCAGCACCAGGTCGATCCAGTGTTCCTCGATCAGATCGAGGGCCTCCTGCCCGTTACATGCCTCGTGGAGGTCGCTCAGGGGGATCTCGGCCATGCGGAGGGTCTTGATGATCATCGCCCGGGCCACCGTGCTGTCATCCACCACGAGCACGTTCAGCCCGCCTTCGCCCTCATTCCGCCACTCGGTCTTTTCTTCAGTCATTTTCGCACGCGTCCTTTTCTTGTGCCATCCACAGGCCACGATGCATTCGCGACCTACAGGTCCCTTGTTTTGCTCTTGCTGACCACCCACACCCGCCCGCTGCCTATCGCCAGGTGCATGGTTCTGGGCTCACTATTGCCGACGTCCTCGGCATCGATCAGGATGCCTCGGGTCCAGAAGACCTTTCTGAGCGTGTGGTAGTTCCGCTTGCCCGTGGCGAAGAAGTCCTTCCCGTCGCCGCGTGTTTCCGCCCCGCCGGCCACCTTGACGACGAGGCGGGTCCTGCGTCCGATGGTGGCTCGCATTCGCTTGAAGAACTCCGGCACGCCGGCATCGACGAACATGAAGGGGTTCGCCTCGGCCTTCTCCGGATTGATGCTCGCAAAGGGGAGCATCAGGTGGAGCATCCCGCCGGTGGCCGACACCGGGTCGTACGCCGTGACGCCCAGGCAACTGCCCAGCGCGTGGGTGACAAGCACGTCGCCCGGCACGTCGCATATCTTCATGTCTGCCACTTGGACAATGTGCTTCACGGATCATTCTCTCTAGACCGGCGGCCTCAGAGTTTCTCGTAGATCGCCGGCTTCACGTAGCGGAAGCCGCAGTCGGGGCTGGCCAGGCTCTCGGAATGCCCGACACACACGGTTCCCCCGGGCGCGAGGGCCTCCCGAAAGCGTTGGATCAGACGGTCCTGCGTCGGCTTGTCGAAATAGATCATCACGTTCCGGCAGAAGATGACGTCGAAGCTGCCGTGCATCGGCCAGTGGCTGATCAAGTTCAGCCGGTGGAAATGCACCAGGGGGCGGATGTTCTCCTTCACGCGGTACAGCTCCTTCGGGCGGGCCTGGATCCGGGCGAAGTACTTGCCCCGCAGGCACACTGGAATCGGCCTGAGCAGCTCGGCCGTGTAGACTCCCTCACTGGCCTGCCGCAGCACGCCGGTGGACAGGTCGGTGGCGAGAATGGCGGCATCCCAGCCCCCGATGTGCGGGATCGTCTCGGCCGCCGCGATGGCGATGGAGTAGGCCTCCTCGCCGGTGGAGCAACCCGCCGACCAGATTCGCAGCCGCCTGCCGCATTGGTGAGCGCCGGCGATCTTCCGCGGGAAGACCACCCGGATGAGATACTCGAACTGCTCCACTTGGCGGAAGAAGCTCGTAACGTTGGTCACCAGCGCGTCCAGCATGGCCACCAGCTCATCCGCGGAACTGTCGTTTCGCAGGTAGTCCAGGTACTCCTCGAAGCTGTCCAGATGCAGTTGCCGAAGCCGTTTGCCCAGCCGGGCTTTGACCAGCTCGCGCTTGCGGCTGTGGAGATTCAACCCGCAGGCCGACTTCACCAGGGCGCTGATCCGGGCGAACTGCCGGCGCGTCAGATCGGCCGTCCGCGGCAGCAGCCGCGCCAGCGCATCAGAGCCCTTTCGGGTCTCCGGGCCGACCGTACTGGGCAGCGCCAATGCCATGTCCGATGCTCTCCCTTCCATGCCGTGCGAGCCCGCGCCGGCGGCGCCCCGACATCCTGTGTGGGGGCGCCGCAGGCGTCATCGGGGCTGTTAGAACTTGTCGAAGCCGCTCGCCTTTTCGGTGGTCCTCATGGGAATCAACTCCTCCGCTTCCCTCTGCTCCCGCCTGGCCCGGTCTCCGGAGATGGCCTCTCGCCGGGCGCCCGGTGACGGGGGAGGCTGCTGGCGCCCGGCCAAGGCGCGCTTCTCGCCGCCCAGCATTTTCTGGACCGCGTCGGCCGCCGCATGATCGGACCGGAAACCGGCGCGCTCGCGGGCCCTGCCGGAGCCATTGGTCCCGACCCTGGCGGCACCGGAGCCTCCCACCACGGCCACCAGTTGCTGGAACATGCGGTTGAGTTCTTCGGCCTGGTTGCCGAGCTCTTCGGCCGCCGCCGCCGTCTCCTCGGTGCCGCTGGCGCTGGCCTGGGTGAGGTCGTTCATCTGGCCCATGGCGGCGCTGATCTGGTCGATGCCCTGGGCCTGCTCGTTGCTGGAGACGGCGATTTCGGCGACCAGGTCGCTGGCCTTGCGGTTGTTCTCGCCGATCTCCGCCAGCACCTTGCCGACCTCCTGGCCGATCTGGACGCCGCTGTCGGCCCTGGCGGTCGACTGCTCGATCAGGTCGGCGGTGGTCTTGGCGGCGTCGGCACTGCGCTGGGCGAGGTTGCGGACCTCCTCGGCCACCACGGCGAAGCCCTTGCCCGCCTCGCCCGCCCGGGCGGCCTCCACGGCGGCGTTCAGGCTCAGCATGTTCGTCTGGAAGGCGATCTCGTCGATCGTCTTGACGATCTTCGCCGTCTCGTCGGAGGACTTCTTGATGCCGTCGATGGCCGTGGACATCCTGCCCATGGCCTCCGTGCCGCTTTCGGCGCTGGTCCGAGCGGCGGAGGCCAACCCCTTGGCCTCGCCGGCGTTGACGGCGCTCTGCTTGCACATCGACGCCATCTGCTCGACGCTGCTGGTGGTCTCCTGGAGGGTGGCGGCCTGCTCGGAAGCCCCCTGGGCCGATGACTGGCTGGCCGAGGAGATCTGCCCCGCGGCGGCGTCGGTCTGCTCGACCGCAGTGCTCAGCCCGGCGATGATGCGGTTAAGCGGCCCCGTGATCGAGCGGGTGATGAGGACGGCCAGGGTGACGCTCAGCAAGGCGGCAACAGCTGTGCCGATCAGCATAACCAGTGAGGACGTCGCCAGCGTGGCGGCCGATTCATTGGCGATCTCCAGGGTGGCTTTCACGCCCGCGTGCGCGGCATCTTCGGCACTGGCCAGTATGGCGTTGCCCGACGTGTCGCGGTCTTTGGCGTCCCCCTGGAGCCCTTGCCAGCTCTCCAGCAGGTCCGTCATCGCCGCGCTGTACTCGTTGGCGGCATCGGCGATGTTTGCGAGCTGGGTGATGTTGGCGTCCACCCGCGTGGTCTTCCGCAGCGTCGCGAACAGCGCTTCCAGCTTTGGGAACAATTTGAGCGCATCGGTCATGATCTGCGGGTCGCGAAGCGCCTGGGACTTGAAGCAGGCCACGCGGATCTCGTTGCTGGTATCGATAACGTCATTGATGTTCGTGATCTTCGCCAGCCGCTCGTCGAGTTTCTCCTGGGTAGCGCCCTCACCGAATTCCTTCGTCATCGCCTCGTTCTGGCTTGTGAGGAACTCATGGTGGTTCTTCATGAGCTTCGCGGCGGCCGTGTCCAAGGCCTTGCGGTTTTCGACGAGCTTCCTGGTGAATACTACCGTGTCGCCGACGTGACCCTCGTAGACGGCTATCTCCCTTTTGATTCCTTCCACAGAGGGCTTCAGCTTGACCAGGTGCTCAGCCGTCTCCGCCAGCGCTTCGCAATCATCCAGACGTTCAGAGAGCTCCCGGAGGTGCTGCATGGCGGTCTGATAATACTGCTCTTCCCCAGTGAGGCCGTAGCCGCGCATGTTGTACATCGCCAGCAGCGCGGTTCGCTCCACCTCGGTGGTAAGGGCCACTTCGGGAGCATACTCCGTGGCGAGCATCTTGGAGTCCGTCGCCACATGCTCCATGCTCCAAATGCCCATGATGCCGAGCGCCGCGGCGATCACGATCAGGAGTCCAAACCCTACGCCGATCTTCGTTCTTAGTTTCATGCTCTTGAACACGAGATCATCTCCTTCTTCTTTTCCGAACCTGGTTTCTGTCTTACTTGTCAAGTTCCGTAGTTGCAGGCACGACGGACAACTCGTCGGCCGATAAGACCTTGCTGATATCCAGCAAGACGGTTATCTTCTCCCCGGCCTTGCCCAAGCCGAGGATGAACTCCGTGTCCACGTCCGCCCCGAACGACGGGGCGTCCTCGATCTGGTCGGTGGGGATGTCCAGCACCTCGGCGACTTCATCCACGATGAAGCCCACGTCCGTCTTGCCGACGTCCACCACGACGATGCAGGTCCGGTCGGTCCGCTCGGCCTCGTCCATGCCGAACTTCAGCCGGGCGTCGATGACCGGCACGACCCTGCCTCGCAGGTTGATAACGCCCTTGATGAAGCTCGGCGTCCGCGGCACGGCCGTGATGTCCGTCATGCCGATGATCTCGCGCACCTGGAGGATCCCCAGGCCGTAGGTCTCACCGGCCAACAGAAAGGTCAGGTATTGCCCCGCCCTCTGGTCCGTGCCGCCTGCGACAGCAGCCGATGTTTCGCTGTCCATGGTCCATTCCCTTTCAAGGTTGCGTCTCTGCCAGAATGTCCGTTCATGCCGCCGCGGCGGCGTTGGTTCCCTTGCCCGGCCCCCCGCAGGCCAGCCGCAATATCCCGGTCGCATCGAGTATCATCGCCACGCGCCCGTCGGCGAGTATCGCCGCCCCGCCGACGCCCGGCGCCTGCCCCAGCCCCGCCCCCAGCGACTTGATAACCGCCTGCTGGCGTCCGAGCAGCTCGTCGGCCATGACCGCGCAGCGTCTCCCGTTGCCCTCGATAACCGTGAGCAGCGCTTCGCTCGGCTCGGCGACGGCGTCGCTGATGCCGAACAGTTCACTCAGCCGAAACACCGGCAGCACACCGCCCCGGAAGGTGACGAGTTGGCCCCTTCCCATGACCGTCGTGACGGCCGGGGCCTCCGGGCGGAAGCTCTGCTCGATCGAGGATGTCGGCAGCAGGAAGCGCTGGTCCCCGACGCGAAGCAGCATGGCGTCGGTGATGGCCAGGGTCAGCGGCAGGCGGAGCGTGAAGACGCACCCTTGCCCGGGGCGGGAGGATACCTCGACCCTTCCGCGGAGTGCCTCCACGGCCTTGGTGACCACGTCCAGTCCCACGCCTCGCCCCGCCACGTCGGTGGCCTGCTGGGCGGTGGTGAACCCCGGCTCGAACAGCAGGGAGAACAGTTCGTTCTCGCTCAGATCGGCCCCCGGTTCGACCAGGCCCAACTCGGCCGCCCTGGCCGCGATGGTCTCGCGGTCAAGCCCTCCTCCGTCGTCGGCCACCTCGATGACGACATGGCCGCCGGCGTGGTACGCCCGCAAGGAGACAGTCCCCGCCGCGGGCTTGCCGGCGCGTTTGCGCTCCTCTGCCGGCTCGATACCGTGACTTACCGCGTTACGCATCATGTGGATCAGCGGGTCCTTGAGCGACTCGACCATGTTCCGATCGATCTCGGTCTCTTCGCCTTCGACCGCCAGATGCAGCCCCTTGCCGGATTCCTGACCCAGGTCGTGCACCAGGCGGGCCATCGTGTGGAAGGTGCTCTTCAGCGTGACCATCCGCAGCGACATGGTCAGGTCCTGAAGCTCGCCGATGAGCTTCCCGGCGTGGGAGATATTCTTCGCCAAACGCTCGTCGGCGCCCTCGACGACGGCGGGGTCCTGGTCCACCATGGACTGAGCGATGACAAGTTCACCCACCAGGTCGACCAGGCTGTCGAGCTTGGCGGCCCTGACGCGAATGGTCGACTCCGCCCCGGCGGCGATGGCGGGCCCCCTCTGCACTGACGCCTCCTTGGCGGCCCCGCCGGGCACGACATCTGCAGTGCCCGTCCGCCCGGGGTGGGGCGTCGCGCCGGCGGCCCCGGCTTCCGGCTGGGCAAGCCGTCCCAGCAGCTCGTCCAGGCCCGGGGGCGTGGCGAGCTCGGCGCCCGGCCGGGCGCCCTCCAGGGATTCGATCATCCCCTTGAGCGAGTCGCACGAGCGAAGCAGCAGGTTCGTGCAGTCGCCGGTGATCCGGATTTCGCCCTTGCGGGCGCGCACCAGGATGTCCTCGGCCAAGCGGCCCAACTCCTGGATCGAGTCCAGCCCGAGCATGTTGGCCGAACCCTTGATGGTGTGAAAGGCGCGGAAGACCGTGTTGATCTTCTCAGCGTCGCCGGGAGTGTCTCCCAGGTCCAGCAGGGCGGCCTCTATGGCGGCAATGTGCTCGAGGCACTCGACCACGAACTCCTCGAGGATTTCCATGTCGGTGTCGGCGGGAAGGCGGGCCGGTTCTGTCGCCGCCTCTCGGCCCTCCCCATCAGGTGCGGCGCCCCCCGCCGCCTCCGCGCTCATCTGCCGGGGCGCCTGGCGGGGACGCTTCACCCTCCGGCGGCGTCACGGCTCCAGCGGGGTCCGCTTCGAGAATGGCGCGCAAGACGTTTACGGGGTGTTCCGGCGACTCGATCGGGGGCCTGGAGTCCTCGCCGTCCAGATGACGGGCGGCTGCCGTGATGACAGCGGCGGCCGCTGCCATGACCTTGGGCGGGTCGGAAGCACGGTTCGCGGCCGTTGTCTGGAGCGCCTCCAGGGCCACCGCGAGCATCTCCCCCACGCCGGCAGAGCTCCCGGGCAGGCCCTTGACGATCCGCTCCAATGCGGCGGCGCCTTCGCCGGCCTCGGCACCGGCCGCGCCGCCTGTCAAGAGCCCCACGCTGAGGTCCACCAGCGCGTCGATCGTTCTTTCCTTCCGGCTCACCGTCGGCTTCCTGTCCGCAGGCGTCGGCTCTCTTGGTTCACTGGTCATTTGGCATGCTTTGCACGGCCGGGCACGCTGGCTCATGCAACTCCTGTCAGCCCCGCCAAGGGCATCGCCTCGGTCTCCGCCGGCTGGGCCGGCAGGATCAACTCATCCGCACTCGTGCTGCACCACTCGACAGCCGTGGCGGCGATCTTCGGATCGAACTGTGTGCCCGCACAGCGCCGCAGCTCGACGAACACCTTCTTGACCGGGTAGCTGTCCTTGTACGAGCGGGCCATCAGCATGGCGTCCATCGAGTCCGCCACCATGATGATCCGCGAGGCCAGCGGAGCTTCCTCTCCGGTGAGTCCGTCGGGGTAGCCCCCCCCATCCCACCTTTCGTGGTGATAGCGGACGATCTCGGCCTCCCGCCCGAAGACGGTGATCTTCGCCAGGATGTCCGCCCCGAGGGCCGGATGGCGGCGGATATACTCGAACTCCTCGCCGGTCAGCTTTCCCGGCTTGGTGAGGATGCGGTCCGGCACGCCGATCTTGCCCACGTCGTGAAGCAGCGCCGCGACGCGGAGGGGCTCGATCGCATCGGCGGGCAGATCGAGAGCAACGCCCAGAGCTACCGCGTACTGAGCGACGTGCTCGCTGTGTTCCTTGGTGAAGGGATCCTTCGCTTCGACGGCCCGCGTCAACGCCCACACGCTGTCCAGCGACGCATGCCTGGCCGGTGAACCCGCGCGTAGAGCGTCCGCGGCCTTCAGGGACAGTTCAGGAATGGCGGACTCGTCACGGAGCGCCCTGGCCACGGCCGCCATGAGATCATCCATGCTCAATGGCTTCTCGATGTACTCATAGGCCCCCAGCATCAGCGCCTGAGCCAGGGTTTCCCGGTTGGATCTGCCGGTGATGAGGATGCCCTTGCAGCCTGGTGAATATCGCTTGGCGTGAACGAGCAGTTCCAGGCCGCTGAGCTCGGGCATGGCAATGTCGGCGATCAGGACGTCGAACTGCTGGCCGGCCAGAAGGTCTTGTACCCGTTGAGGATCCGAAGTGGTCTGGCAATCAAGACCGTGCGCCGTGAGGCGGCAGCTGATTGCTGCGCAGATCTGCGGTTCATCGTCAACGATCAGAATCTTGGCCGGTACCCCACCCATGTGGGAAGCTCCCCACCCGACCTTGATGGATTTTTCGACAGTAACCCCAGCCCACTTGAGTTGCGCCCCGAGATTCTTCGGCCAATCTGTATCGGCGCTGCGGCCTGGTAAACTGTGTGTGCAAGACGGAGGCCCGGACCCGGCCGTGCGGCCGGCTAACTGAGTGTGCAAGACGGAGTTCCGGGCCCGGCCGTGCGGCCTGGCCACCTGTGCGTGGAAGACGGAACACCGGGCCCGGCCGTGCGGCCGTACGCCCACGGCGCCGTCTACGCCTCCGTCACCCGCAAGACTTCCTGGATCGTCGTCACGCCCGCCGCTGCCTTTTTCAGCCCGTCTTCACGCAGCGTGCGCATCCCTTTGTCCCTCGCGACACCGCGCAGCTCCGGCAGGGGTACACTCCGAGCGATTAGACTTCGAATGTCGTCGTCCAGTTCCAGCAGCTCAAACAGGCCCATGCGTCCCTTGTAGCCGGTCTGGCGGCACTGATCGCAGCCCGCCCCCTGATGAAGCTGCTTGGTGTCGGTCCCGCATGCTTTCAGGTAGGAGGCCACAGATTCGTCAAAGCTCTTCACCGGCTCCCTGCAGTTCTTGCAGATTTGCCTCACCAGGCGCTGGGCAAGGATGGCCGAAACCGACGCTCCGATCAGGTACGGCTCGGCGCCGATGTCGACCAGGCGCGTGATGGTCGACGGCGCATCGTTGGTATGTATCGTCGACAGCACCAGGTGCCCCGTCAGCGACGCCTGCATGGCGACGCGGGCCGTCTCCTGGTCCCGAATCTCACCCACCAGGATGACGTCGGGGTCCTGGCGAAGGAAGCTTCGCAGCGCCGAGGCGAACGTCAGCCCGATGGAATCCCGTACGTTCAACTGGTTCACGAAGCCCAGCTCGTACTCCACGGGGTCCTCCACCGTAGAGATGTTCAGCTTGCGGTCCTCCAAAATCCGAAGGGCCGAGTACAGCGTGGTGGTCTTGCCGCTGCCTGTGGGTCCGGTCACCAAGACAATTCTTTGCGGCTGAAGAATTTGACGGCGGAATGCCTCCAGGATGTCGCTGTCCATCCCCAGGTTCTCCAGGCCGATCCTGGTCGAGCGGCTGTCAAGCACGCGTATCACGCACTTCTCCCCGCGTATGAATGGAGCGGTGCTGATCCGCAGATCGATGACTCGTCCCTGGACCTTCACGTGGATGCGCCCGTCCTGGGGCAGGCGCCGCTCGGCGATGTCCAGGTTGGCCATGATCTTGATGCGCGAGAGAATCGCCGGGTGCATCCGCAACGGCGGAGCGGACTGCTCTTCCAGCACGCCGTCGATGCGGTATCGAACCTCCAGACGCCCTACGCCCGGCTCAATGTGAATGTCACTGGCGTCTTCGCTGACGGCAGAGGAGATCAGGTAGTTTACGTACTGCACGACCGGGCTCTCGCCGGCGATCTTCTCCAAATTGGCGATTTCCTCCGTCGGCTCCTCTTCACTGATGATCTCGACCTCGTCCTGCGAGATGCTTCGGACGATATCTTCCACGCGTTGGCCGGGCCCGACACGCAAGTCGTCGGCAGCCTTCAACACGTCACCCGGTTGCACGACGATGAGCCTGAGCCTGTCCCCCAGCTGCCGCTTGATGTCGTCGATGAGGAAAACGTCCGCCGGGTACGAAATGCCCACCACGATCTCGTCGCCTTCGCGGCGGATGGGTATCACAAGCTTCTCTCTGATGTACCCCTCCGGCAGCAGGGCGAAGGTGTCAGCCTTAACGTCGCCGGCGTCCAACTCCATGGAAGGCAGCCTGAAATGAGCCCCAACGGCCTGAACCGCCAACGCTGGACTGATCACGCCGGTGTCCACCAGCACCTCGAGCATGCTCGCGTGCGGGGCCTCCTTTTGCTGGTGGACGGCTGCCTCTCTGAGTTGAGCGGCGGTGATGTGCTTCTTCTCGAGCAGCACGGCCTCCGGCCCATGAGGCTGGCTTCCATCGGCGACCGGGCGCCACAGGACGGGAAAATCTGCTATCCCGCTGCTCTCGGGTTCCAGCGTCGGGGTAGGATTGCTCGCGTGGTTCTTCTTCGACCACATGGGGACACCTCCAGGCTGTTGCAATTGCCTGCGCCGTCAAGGCGCACCTGTCCCCGACCTGTAACATCCTCTTTCGGCCTTTTCCCTTCGCAACATAAGCATCCGTTGCCGGCGACACAAAGCTCTTGGCTCACTTCCCGGGAGAGCGCCCGCCGCCGCTGAGGCGACTCACCGGCTGGGTCTGCCATCGCAAGTGGTGTTACCGCAAGGTGTAGTGTCCCCGACAAGCCTGCTGACGCCCCCGCGTCTGCTGGGGATAACTCGCCGGCGCCACTGTGGACCCAACAGCGGTGTTCATGGGTCGTCGGCCAGGCGAATGTTGAAGTGGACCCCGTTCGCCCAAACGCAGGCGTACTTCTTGTCGGGGAGGTCGCGGTGGGACCCGTCCTGCCAAAGGCGCTTTCGCCGGCGGGTAGTCGTCGCGCCGACCCCCTCGGCCCCGGGCGGCAGGTCGATCATGCGGTGATGTCGATGGGTGCTTCAACGGGTGGCGAGGCGAGTTCCTCGGGGGCCAGAAGCGCTTCATACATGGTGAGGAACTTCTCGTAGGCCACGCCGTTACCCATCGGCTCTGACAGCGGAGGCAGCGATGACTGCGGAATCAGCGCCGCTTCCACAGTGGCCAGAGCCGCCTCGAAGGCGTCCCGCAGCGTCTGTAGTGCATCGGGAGGTGTCTCTTCGGGTTCGTCCGCGGACGCGGGCGGTGGTACGGTCTCACCCGGGGGCTCTGCAGCGAGTTCCGGTCCGGACAGTGGTTCCTCCCCGCCCGCTAATGCATCGGGCGCCGGCGGCTCTTCCGGCTCGGCCGGGCCCTCAACGGGTGGAACTTCCTGGATTGGTGGAGGCTCTTGGGCGGCCTCGGCAAACACGGCCTCGATCGCAGTCACCAGCGAATCAAATGCTTCCTGTAGGCCCCCGATCAATCCTTCACCGTCAATCGGCTCGGCGCCCAGCGTGGCGGCGGCAGCGTCTGATACAGCCTGATTGAACGTTTCCTGTGCTTCGAGAATGGCTGGGCTCTTCTCGCCTGTCAGTGCTTCGCCGGCTCCCAACTGATCGATCACGGCATTGACCGCACGGGTAAGGTCGTCGACCCCCTGGCTGGTGGCTGAGGCGGCAGCGGCGGCCTCGGCGGCGGCGATCTCTTCATGGAAGTTGATTCGCAGCCGGACGTCAGCGACCCCCTTGAAGTGTCCTTCCTGGAGCTTTCTGAGCACTCCTGCGGCCCTCTGGCCGGAGTCCTCAGCCTCGACCGGCTCCGGCGGGTCGGCGGCGGGCGGCTCCACCTGGGGTTCGGGCGGCTCGATCTCCGTGAGGGGCGGAGTGGGAAGCGGCGGCTGAATGTTCGCAGATACACCTGCAATGCCCATTGTTGAGCTCCTGGTATCGTCCCGCCCGGCCGAACTCACGTCGTGCCGGGCCATAATCAAGACATCGGCCCGATTCCACGGACTGGTTTAGTACAAATCTCCCCCTTACCGACGATCCGGACGACCCCGCAGCATCCACAGGATCAGGCTCTGCCTGGCTGGTGAGTGTCCCCAACACCCGGCCTGGGAGCGGGCGCTTCTCGCCATAAAGGCTTCGCCTGGCACGAACTTACCGGCCCCGGCGGCGACCGGGGGGAGGCGGGTTGGTGGTACCGTTTGCCCCCCCGGCCAGCCCCAGATACCGCCCCACACTGCCGCCTGCCAAGGGGCGGTGATGTGGGCCAGCGAGGGGCGGGGCAGGCGGGTCACGGCTCGGTGCGGTGCGGAAGCATTTTCGACACCCTGTCGAGCAACTGTACGAAGCTGAACGGCTTGAGCAGGATGCTGTCCCGAATCGCCTCGAGCCCGCGGCGGCTCAGTTCCTCCCCGACATGCCCGGAAACGTACAGAACCTTGACGTCGGGGCGTAGCGCGACTACCTTCTCGGCCAATGCCACGCCGCTCATTCCCGGCATCACAACGTCCGTGATGAGCACATCGACGTGACCTTGATGCTCGGAGAGCATCGCCAAGGCGGCGTCCGGGTGCCCACTTTGCAGCACCGTGTAGCCGGCTTCGGCCAGCTCCGCCGCCAGCATGCGGCGGACGGCGTCTTCGTCCTCGACCAGCAGGATCGTCCCGGTGGCATTGCGGATACCCGCGGCGGCCCCCTCATCGAAGCCCGGCTTCGCCACCGGCGTGTCCACAGCAGGGAAGTACAGCTTGAACGTCGCCCCCTTCCCCGGTTCGCTATCGCAGGTGATGATCCCATCGCTTTGCTTGGCGAAGCCATAGACCATGGACAGACCGAGGCCCGTTCCTTTGCCCGCTTCCTTCGTGGTGAAGAACGGGTCGAACACGTGGGACCGTATCTCCGGGTCCATGCCGGCACCCGTATCACGGACCGACACCATCACGTACTTGCCGGCACGGGCGGCGCCGTACGGCGCCACGAACTCCGCGTCCAGATCGACGTTCTCGGTGGCGATCACAAGCTCGCCGCCTTGCGGCATGGCATCGCGGGCGTTAACGGCCAGGTTGATGAGCGCCTGCTGGAACTGCCCGGGATCGACCTCCACGCGGTCCGCATCATGGCCCACGTCCACCGACAAACGGATATCCTCCCCGATCATCTGAGGAAGCGACTTCTTCATGTCGCGGATCAGCTCGGCGGGGTCGATGATCTCCGGCCGGAGCATCTCGCGGCGGCTGAAGGCCAGAAGCTGACCGGTCAGGCGAGCTGAGCGATCTGCGGCCGCGAGGATATCCTCCATCTTGTCCCGTCCCTCCTCGGCCACCTGTCCGTGCCGCAGGAGCATCGCGCCGAACCCCTTGATCACCTGGAGCTGATTGCGGAAGTCGTGGGCAACGCCACCGGCGAGTTGTCCGACCGCTTCCATCTTCTGAGCCTGGAGGTACTGCGCCTCGAGCCGTTTGCGCCCGCTGATGTCAAAGACATAATGGACATATAGATCCTCTGAGAGCGGCACCCAGACTCCTTCGTACCACGTTCGGCGATACTCGACTTCAAGCCTTTGCGGCTGACCGGTCTCCCACAGTTTCGGCGCCAGGCAGAAGGGGCAGGGATCGTCTCGCGCGGCGCATTTGCTGAAGCATGTCTGACCCGGAACCGCGCCGACCTCGCGGGCGAGTCTATTGGAAGCGACGATCTCACGGGTGCCCTTCTTCAGGATCATGGCGATGCAGCCGGGAATACTGTCAAGCAAGGCCATTCGCATGTGGGATTCTTCCTCGAGCTTCTCTTCGGCCAACTTGCGCCCGGTGATGTCTCGGCCGGCGACCACGAGCCCCTGGACCTCGCTGTCCGGTCCAAGGTATGGGGCGTAGGTGATGTCCATGTACTTCCGCCCAGCGGTCGGAAAGTCAAACCACTCCTGGTAGCGGACGTCCTCCCCAGCCAGACAGCGCTCGGCCCTCGGTCTGATAACCGTGCTGAAGAACTCCTCGCCAAACACTTCAGCCACGGTCCGGCCGATCACCTCGTCCGATGCTTTGGCGAATGCCTGTAGATAGGCCGCGTTGGCGGCACGGTAGACGTAGCGTCGATCGATCAGCGCCAGCATGTCGGTGGCATTCGAGACGATGTGCTCGTACTGGCGCAGTTCCTCCGTGCGTTCTCGCACGCGCCGCTCCAACTCCTTGTTGGTATCGAGCAGGGCATCCTCGGCCCGGGTGATGCGCAGCATGACATGGATTCGGGCGATCAGCTCGACGTTATCGATTGGTTTGCCGACGAAATCGATCGCCCCGGCTTCCAGGCCCTTGGCCTTGAGCTTCGCGTCGGCCACGTGAGCGGTCACCAGGATCACCGGCACGGTGGCGGTGGCGGCGTCGGCCCGGAGGCGCCGGCACATCTCGATACCGTCGACGCGGGGCATCTGCACGTCGATCAGCGCGCCGTCCAGGTGGGTCTTGACCGCGATGGCCAGGCCATCTTCCGCCGTGGTCGCCGTGAGGACCTCGCAGCGCTCCGGAAGACATTCGATAATCACCTGCCGGAGGGCATAGAGATTATCCGGCTTGTCGTCGACGAGGAGCAGCGTGGGTGTCTTCTTTGCAGCCATTGTGTCGCCTCCCCGGCTTGGGGCTCTATCCTCCCAGCCACTTGGCCATGACCTCGCGCAGCCGACGAGGATCCACCGGCTTGGACAGGTAGCCGTCGCAGCCGGCCGCCAGGGCCTCCTCGCGGTCGCCCTTCATGGCCTTGGCGGTCAGAGCGATGATGGGGATACCCTTCAAACCGGCGTTCGCCTTGATCTCTCTGGCGGCGTCCAGGCCGCTCAGGAGCGGCAGTTGTATGTCCATGAGGATCAGGTCGGGCCGGGTTCCCTCGGCAAGGGCCACCGCTTCGCGTCCATTGGTGGCGACGACGGCGTCCACGCCAATCTCCCTCAGGATGGCCGTGATCGTGAGGAGATTGTCCGGGTTGTCCTCCACGACCAGGACGGTCTTGCCGGAGATGGCGGCGCCCAGCCCGCCCCCGACCGGGGTGGGCTCCCAAGCCGGCCCGGCGTCTTGCCGCTCCACAGGGGACCCGCCCGGTTCCTTGGCCGCGCCCCTGCCCAGCATCCTGTCCACCTGCGCGATCAACTCTTCGCGCTCGATGGCTCCCTTCTGAATGAGCTGCTGGACGTTGTTCTGCTTCAGCCGGGCGCGGTCGTCGGCGGTCAGTTCCTTCGCCGTCAGCACCAGTACGGGCAGAGAAACCGTCCAGGGCGTGGCGCGGATCTCTTGGAGCACCGCAAAGCCATCGACCTCCGGCATCATCAGGTCCAGGACGACTCCGTCCGGCACCGCCTTCTTGATGGCCGCCAGCGCCTCGGCCCCGCCGGAGGCCACCACAACGCGATAGCCGCTCGCTTCCAGGGCCGTTCGAATCTGCAGCGCCGCCACGTCGTTATCTTCCACGACCAGCACGTGGGGCTCATCGGCCGGGGGGGAGCCTGGCCCCGGGGGCCTCAGCTCGGCCAGAACCGTCTCGATTTCCCGCAACAGATCGTCCTTTTCCATGCGGCCCTTGGTGACGATCCGCCTGGTGGTCTCCGTGAGAGAGGCGCGTTCGGCGGGCGTCAGGTCCTTGGCGGTGACGATGATCACCGGCAGTGAGGCGGTTTTCGGGCTCCTTCGCAGTTCGTCGAGCACGGTAAAGCCGTCGACCTCCGGCATCATCAGGTCCAGGATCATCGCATCCGGCGGCAGCTCCGACGCCGCGACCTCCAGGGCCTCCTTCCCGCCTGAGGCCGTCCGCACCAGATAGCCTCTCTGTGTAAGGATGCCGCGGAGGTGGTCCCTGGCCACGGCGTCGTCGTCGGCCACGAGGATTCGGCGTATCTTTCTCATCGTCGAGATTCGGTCCAGCTCGGCCAGCAGCAGGCGCTTGTCGATCGGCTTGACGATGTATCCGGCCGCCCCCAGCGCCCTACCGGTGGCGCGGTCTTGAGTGACCGAGACGATGACGACGGGGATGTGCGCCGTCCGCTCGTCGGCCTTCAGTTGGCGGATGACCTCCCACCCGTCCATCTCCGGCATCAAGACGTCCAGCGTGACGACGTCCGGGCGGAGTTGCCGGGCAAGGCGCAGCCCCTCTTGCCCGCCGGTCGCTACAACGACGGTGAAGCCAGCCCCGGTGAGATACTCCTTCAGGAGATTCCTGGCCGCTGTGTCGTCGTCGACCACGAGGATGGTCCCCCTTCTCGCACCTGCCGCGGACGCCTGTGCCGGCCGATCCATCGCACCCGCGACGCCCAGGCCCGCCGGGGCCTCGACAGGCAGCGTCAACGTGAAGGTGCTGCCGGCGTCCAGTGTACTGTGAAGGGAAATATCCCCGCCCAGCAGCCGGGCCAGTCTGCGGCAGATCGCCAGCCCAAGCCCCGTGCCGGCGTACTTGCGCGTCGTCGAGCCGTCCACCTGGCGAAACTCGTCGAAGATGTGCTCCCGGTCTTGCGGGCCGATCCCGACGCCGCTATCGGTGACGGCAAAGGACACGAAATCGCCCTCCGCCGAGACGGTCACGCCGATGTCGCCGGCCCCGGTGAATTTGACCGCGTTGGACAGCAGGTTCAGGAGGATCTGCCGCACCTTGTCCGGGTCGCTCCGCATGGTGGGCACGTCATCGGCAACATGAACGGTCAGCGTCAGGTCCTTTTCCTCGATCAAGGGGCGGACCGTCACCAGGGCCGCTTCGGTGATCTCCTCGGGGAAGACCTCGCCCAGGTGTACCTCCGCCCGCCCCGCTTCAATCTTCGAAAGGTCCAGAATGTCGTTGATCAGGTTCAGCAGTTGCCGCCCGTTGCGCTCGATAACCTGAAGGTACTCGGCCTCCTGCGCCGGGTCCTTGCCGATGCCTCGGGAGATCATGAGCTGCGACAGCGCCATCACGCTGTTCAGCGGCGTGCGCAACTCGTGACTCATGTTGGAGAGGAATTCGCTCTTGAGGCGGTTGGCCTCTTCGACCTGCTTGCGCTGCACTTGGAGTTCCTCGGCCTGCTGCTGGAGCTCTTCCGTTTGGGTCTGGAGTTCCTCGTTAAGCGAGGCGAGCTCCTCATTGCTGTCCTGAAGCTTCTCGGCCAACCTCGCCGTCCGATCGCTCGCCAGCAGGTTGGCGAAGGCCGTGTTCATTCCGATCTGCGCCTGATCCAGGATGCTGCGGTGGTCCTCCGTGTACGTCCCTAGCGTGGCCATCGAGGCAATCGCCACGACCCGTCCCTCAACGACGAACGGAACCGTGACAATCTCTCTTGGAACCGCCGTGCCGGCCGTCATCTTGAAGGTAAAGACGGTGCTCTCGGGGATATCCCGTATGAGAGAGATCTCTCCCGTTGTCACTGTCTTGCCGAGTTCGCCTTCACGGGTCTCGGCGCTGAAGCGGGGCGCCGCCTCCGCGGCCAGGCCCACCGACGTGACGTGCTCGAAGGTCCGCCCGTCCTCACTGCGCAGGTAGAACGCGCCAAGCTGCGAGCCGGTAATGTCCAGCAGTGTCGTGAGCACATTCGAGGCAAAGGACTCGACGTTCCCGGCGGCCGCCATCGTTCTGGCCATCACGGCGCCGCCCTGCTGGACCGCCATCTGCGAGGCAAGGTTGTCGGCCATCTCATTGAAGGAAGCCCCCAGGGCGGCGACTTCATCGCTCCCCTCCCTGGCGTAACGAGCGGTCAGGTCGCCTTCGGCCACGCGATGGACGGTCTCGCCGAGGGCGAGGATGGGACGGGAGAGCGTCCTGGCCAGCAGCAACGCCAGCGACAGCGCCGCGGCGGCCGATGCCGCCAGGATGATGCCCATGTCACGAAGCATGGCGCGGATGGGGGCGTAGACCTCCGCCACGTCCCGCTTGGCCACGAAGCCCCAGCCCATCCTCGGGATGTGCGTATAGGCCGCGATGACCTTCTCGCCGCGATAGTCGGTCGTCTCCACGATGCCGGTCTCGCCGGCGACGGCCCGCACGGCCGCCTCGCCGGGGATCTTCAGCTTTAGCGGCGCGTGCCCCTCCCACCGCAGTACATTGACGGCCATGCCGTCCTTGTTGACGATGAGCGTCTCGCCCGTCTTGCCGTAGCCCGTGTGCTCCTGGAGAAACGGGTACAGGGAGTTCTCCAGGTCGACCCGTAGGACCAGAATGCCGACGACATGCTCAGCGTCATGGTCCAGACAGCGAATAGGCGTCGAAAAAGACATCGCAGCCTTACCTTCCGTCTTGGAGTGGTGAATGTCCGTGATGTGACGTTTCTTCGTCCGCATCGGCACCGTGAAGTACTCGTCCTCGCGCTTGTCGCGACCCTCCCGAAGTGGTTCGCTGGAGACGATCACTTTGGCCGTTCGTGCCGAGACGATAAACATCTCGTGGTACGCCTCGTAGCCGTCCACGTACCGCTGCATCAGCCCTCGCGCGACTTCGACGTCACGCAGATCTTCCTGGGTCCACTGTCCGCTCTCCTTCGCAAGCGCGCTTTCCAGCACGCGGATCTCATGATCTCCGGCCGCTACCATCAGGTCGCCGGACCGTTCGTCCAGCCAGCCGGTGAGTTCACGGACCTTCAGGTCGCGGATCGTCTGGAGTTTCTCGAACTCGCGGCCACGGATGACCGCGGACCGCTGGAAGTACAGCGTCGTGACCACGACGATCACCGGCACCATGGCCACGACCAGGAACCAGATGCTCAGGCGGCTCCGCATGCTCTTGAAACGCCATTTCATCCTCATGTCTTTCTCCGTCCCATGGCCGCCGGCGAGGGCGATGGTGACTCAGCGCGGCAGCTTGCGAAATAGGCCATTTTTCGGGTCCATGGTCTGAAAACTCGATTTCATCTCTTCGTTGAGCGATTCAGAACCCCCAAGCACCAGATAGCCGCCCCGCACAAGCGACCCGCACAGCTTGCGGCACGCCTCGGCCTGCACGTCCCGCGTGAAATAGATCAGGACGTTCCGGCAGAACACCAGGTCGAAGCCCCCGAAGATGCTTTCGCTGGGCGAGGTCAACGCTTGGGAGGTCAGATCGTGCTGCGAAAAACGCACCATCCGACGTACAAACGGCCGGACGCGGAATCGGTCGCCTGCCGCGTCGAAGTACGTGTCCAGAACTCCCAGCTTGACGCCCTCCAGACGGTCGCGAGCATAGCAGCCCGCTCGGGCGGTCTCGATCGCGGCGGCGTCCAGGTCGGTGGCGAAGATGTGCAGCGCCCAGTCCGTCAACCTGCCCTTCAGCGCCTGATGGGTCAGGATCGACAGCGAGTAGGCTTCCTCG
>SDBU01003106.1_pt1 | contig 21374 bp, 22 predicted proteins | sample 2277071 | NCBI WGS metagenome assembly SDBU01 (sample SAMN10397929, study PRJNA504765) | marine sediment metagenome | isolation source: marine sediment core GS08_GC12, 126 cmbsf | place: Arctic Ocean: Gakkel Ridge, Loki's castle | collected 2008
TAAACCGTCGGGATGTTCGCCCTTTATGGGTAGAATAAATGGATGCCATTAATGGTTGTTCCTCAAAAAGCTTTCGCCTTTAGGCGAGAGTTGTTTACACTTACCCAGAGCATCGCAGTTGTTTTGTCGATCTTTTTACCTGTGGGACTCGATGCTGTGAGGAGGTTTTTGATCGGATTTTGCAAAAATATTTACATCCGAAAGAGGCAAATACACGTATTATCATGCGAGATCAGGAGATTCATGATTTTTCAAAATCGTACTGAAGCGGGAAAAGAGCTTGCTAAGAAGCTTAGCTCTTATCAAGGAAAGGAAGAGGTGATTGCAGTCGGGCTTGCAAGGGGAGGGGTTGTTGTTGCTGCTTCGGTTGCAGAAACGCTCAATATCTCTTTCGATGTGATGATTGTACGCAAGATTGGTGCTCCAGATAACCCTGAATTAGCTCTTGGGGCCATCGCGGAAAAGGGAAGAGGGGTATTCAATGATGAATTGATTGCTCTTTTGGGGGTTTCCAAGGAATACCTCAAAAAGGAAACGGAAAAACAAAGAGAGATCGTAAAATCGAGAAAACAGCTCTACATGAAGGGCCGAGAGGTTGTGGATTTTACAGGAAAAACGATTCTCCTCGTGGATGATGGAATTGCCACGGGTGCGAGCATGAAAGTGTCTATTGAATCTGCTCGAGAGCAAAATGCTGGAAAAATTGTGGTGGCTGTCCCTGTAGCACCACCTGAGACAATAGATGCTATGGCCTTGCTTGTTGATGAGGTTGTTTGTCTTTTTCAGCCATCGAGTTTTCTTGCTGTCGGTGCATTTTACAGGGAGTTTGGACAAGTCACAGATGGGGAGATCGTAGAACTTATTCGTAAGAAATAAGCCTTTGGAGTTCTTCTAAAGAAAGTTCGGTATTTAGGGCGATTTTTGTCCCTTCAGGGAGTTCAAGTGCATGCAATCGCATGTCGATTTCTCTCAAAGAATAGTTGGTGTCTTTTGCGAGTGTTTGAAGAATTTCGACTCGCTGTAAAAAGGCATCTAGAGCATCGTCCATTTCATAGAGGTGGATCTTTTCGATGATCTCCTCTATTGGAAGGTTTTCAATGATTGTGCACATCCGTTTTGAGAGAGGGGATTTGGCATGAGGAAAAAAATAAAGGGCGTTGAGTAAATGGGAATTGGCATTGGGAAATGTGAGGCCATTATCGATCTTGAGGAGGTGATAGATCCCTTGGGGGCTTTTTTTGACATATAGGTTTCCCGCATGTGCGTCGGTGTCATAGAGAAGCCAGATCAGAAGGCAAAGGTTTTCAAAACTTGCGTGGTCGATGAGGGGGAGAATGTCTTTGTCGGTGAGGTTGTTATTTAGGCAATCTTCGACAAGGTCGTAAAGGTTTTTCGTCTCTGCGAGGTAGGTCTGTACGCTGCAGAGTTTTTCTCGCTGGGGCAGCCCCATTTTAGAGAGGTATTGGCTTTTTTCCTCTTCTTTTAAATTGTCTGTAATATCAAAGAATGATTCATGGGATATGATTGCCAAATGTGTAGGTGGGGTTTGATTTTCGAGTCCTAAAAGGTGAGCAACGGCAAAAGATAGGGCTTCTGCTTGTACTGTCCGATAAAGGGGGATTTCTGCGCGAACACGGAAGGCCCGATTGTTGTAGGGCGAGGCAAAATGTTTCCGATTGTTGAGACATAATATATCTTCATCAAGCGGTTTGATCACATATAAAGGTTTGCCTTGCTCATCTTTGAGAAAATAAGCAGCTCCACATCCGTGATCGGAGGGTTGCAAACTGCCTGTTTCCAAGAGGAAATCCAGCTCTCGTTGGAGCGAAATCAGCTCAAATGATGGGATTTTGGCTTTCCAATGTTCTTTGATTGCATGGATTTCTTCTCTTCTTTGGAGGGCCATTTCATAAAGGACACCGCTTTCTTCTAAGCGCTTAATTTGTTGCCAAAGTCTTCCAAATTGGAGGTTGTCAGAAGGTTGTAACGTATAAAGCGGGGGGATGTCTCGGCAATACATCGACTCTGGATGAATGGAAAGGGGTGTCAAAAGGGCGAGAATATACCCAAATAATTTTAAATAGATAGAGCAGTGTTTATTTCGTTTCATTGTCGATAAATACGCGGTCAAAAAATCCGTTGCCAATTGGGGCGGAACCAAAGCTCTTGATATAGGGTTGCGTAATATAGGCTGAGTTCCAATGGTAGATGGGTGCGAGGGGCATTTGGTCTAAAAAAATGGCTTCTGCCTCTTCGAGAAGAGCAAAACGTTCCTTATCGGTAGAAACATCGCTCGATTTGTTTAGAAGTTGGATGAAGGTTTCATTTTGCCAATGAGGGTAATTTTTCACATTTTCTTTGTATTTAAAACGCTCAAAAATATTCATAGGATCTTTGTATTGGGCCATCCAAAAGCTCTGTGCTGCTTGATAATTGCGTGTTTTGAGTAGGTGCATTAAGATTTTTTTGTCGATACTTTCTAGCTCAATGGAAACGCCCAAAGCTTCATGCCATTGTTGTTGCAAGGCTTGAGCGATTTTGTGATGGGATTCTGATTTGGAGTAGTGATATTTGATGCGGGGGAATTCTTCTTTGGCAATACCGAGTTCTTTCAGTCCTTTTTTGAAGTGTGCCCTCGCAGTTTCAATGTCTCCATCACGAAAAAAAGCTTTTGCTTTTGGCCCTTTCTTGAGCATAGGGGGGATGATTCCCAGAGCTGGAGGCTCATTGAGTTGGGTGATGTTGCGGACGATTTGTCTTCTGTTGATTGCATAGGAAAAGGCTTTCCGAATGTGGACATTGTTGAAGGGGAAGACGGTTACGTTGAAGCTACAAAATGTTGTGGCAGGCACTGGATAGATGTGTACGTTTTGATTTTTTATGAGTTCGGCAAGCGCATCGGTTGGAAGGGGATTAAGTGGTTGTCCAATGATGTCCACTTCTCCTTTTTCAAACATTTGTAAGGATGTCATCTCGCTATCTACAATGTTGAGAGTAATTTCATCTAGTAATACCTGATTCGCCCGAAAATAATGGGGGTTTTTGGCGAGGACAATGACATTGTTGCGTTTCCATTCTTTCAAAACAAAGGGCCCGCTGCAGATGAAGTTTTCGCTTGCGTTTTGGTCCCATTCAGGGTTGGATTGGTCGATTTCAGCATTGACAGGGTAAAAGACACAAAAAGCTATGAGTTCCAGAAAGTATGGAGTTGGCCTTTCAAGAGTTATTTCAAGGGTCTTTGCGTCGAGAGAGCGAATCTTTACTTCAGAAAGAGAAGAAACCCCTATCTTTGCTCCTTCTGCATTTTCGATGGGATATAGTAGATGAGCATTCATGGCAGGGAAATCGGGATGCAAAATATCTTTCCAAGACTTTTCAAAGTCCCATGCTGTGATTGGTGTGCCGTCAGACCAAAAGGCGTCACGTAAAAAGAAGGTGTAGATACGGCGGTCATCAGAAATATCGATTTTTTCAGCAAGGGAAAGGGCAACATTTCCGTCGTCATCTAAACGCGCTAAACCATCAAAGAGCAAGAAATGAAAAAGAGAAGAGACGATATCCCCTCCTTTTCTAGGATCAAGCGTCAATGGATCTGAGGGGACATTGAGGTTGAGTTTCTGCGTCTTCAGAGGAGGTGGGTTTTTTTGGCAGGCCGAAAAAAAGATCCCTAAACAAGCAAAAATGAAAAAAATATTTCGCACGTAGGTGAATCCCTCCATTGACTTGACACAAGAAATTTAAGATGATTGGGAATAATTGTAAAGGAGGAAACTGATGAAGAAGATTGCAATCCTAGTAGAAAATTTCTATCAAGACCTTGAGCTTTGGTATCCAAAAATGCGTCTTGGGGAAGCGGGGCATGAAGGAATCTTCGTGGGTCCGGAAAGGGGACAAACCTATCATGGTAAATATGGTTATCCTTGCAAATGTGATCTTTCGTTTGCAAATGCGTATAGCAAGGATTTCGATGGGCTAGTGGTCCCAGGAGGGTTTGCTCCCGATCGACTACGCAAAGAAAAGGGAGTGCTTGCTCTTGTGCAGGCGATGCACGAGGAAGAAAAACCCATTGCATTTATTTGTCACGGAGGATGGGTTGCCATCTCAGCAAAAATTTTGAAGGGGAAAAAAGCGACCAGTTTTGACGCCATCAAAGATGACATGGAAAATGCGGGTGCGATTTGGCTGGATGAGCCATGTGTTGTAGATGGGAATTTGATTTCTTCGCGAACTCCTGCCGACTTGCCTGCTTTCATGATGGAGCTTCTCTCTCAGCTCTGAGAACCCAAGTTGCTACCCCATATTTCCTCTATGAAAGCTGCACTACCCATCTCTTTCGCTTCGCTCGTCGCCAAGGTGCTTTCACCTTGGCTTCCTCTCGAAGCTTGTAGCTGGCTAGTTCGCTTTTTCATAGAGAAAAAGAGGGTGGCAATTTGGGTTCTGAGAGTTAGTCTTCTTCTTCTTCGTCTTCGCAAAAGCAGCATTCTTGCTCGGGATGCTGCTCTTCCCAATCAGTGGTTTTTTTCGTGTTTTTAAAATTTTTGAGAAAGAAATCTCTGAAGGGGGTCTTTTTTGCTTTGACACTCTCTTCTTCTTTATTGGGATCCTTGAAAAAGAAATCTCTAATAGGGGTCTTTTCTTCCTTTTCTTCTAGGCATACTGCATCGTCGGAGTCATCATCATCGTCTAAGCATATTTCCTCATCGGAGTCTTCTTCATCATAACAATCCATGTCATCACAGTATTCTGTGATACAAGAATCTTGATGGGGGCATTCTTCTTCACATTCACAAAGACAAGTTAGGAAAAAAGTCAGGCTAATAACTGCTAACATCGATTTCTACCTTTCCACGGAAAATACGGTAGATGTAAAATCCATATGCAAAAACAAGTGGCACTCCGATTGCTACAATAATCACGAGTACTTTTAGCGTCAACGGCGAAGAGGCGGAATTGAAAATCGTTAAACTGTTTGTGTCGGTGTCGGTAGTTGAGCGGACCATATAGGGAAAGGTTCCAATGGCTGCGAGAGAAAGGAGAAAAAAAATGCTAATGCAAGATGAGAGAAAGGCCCAGCCATCCTTTTTTTTCTTCATGAGAAAGGGGACGCTAATGATGGCAATGAGGGCAATGAGAGGAATCAAGTACATAACGGGGTATTTTTGCATGGGGGCGATCATATAAGGCTTATCGACAAGTGTGACGATGGTGACTGCTAGATACATGACAATGAAAAAAACAATTGTGCGGGGGATCCACCTGCGGATCTGATCGTGAAGCATCCCTTCTGTTTTCATGACGAGAAAGATGGCTCCATGCATGGTAAATAAGGCAACGGTTGTCACGCCTACCAAGAGGGCGAAGGGCGTAAGAAAATCGCTAAAGGTTCCAGTGTAGTAGTGATCAGCATCAAGCGGCAGCCCTTCAATGAGATTGCCAAGGACGACACCAATGCCAAAGGAAATCACTAGGCTTCCTATGGCAAATAAGATGTCCCAACTTTCTCTCCATTTTGGCGACTCTCTTTTACTCCGAAATTCAATGGAAACGGCGCGGAAGATGAGCCCCATCAATAAGATCATCACTGGAATATAAAAGGCTGAAAAAATGGTCGCATACACATCAGGAAAACCTGCGAAAAGAGCGCCTACTACAATCACGAGCCACACTTCATTGCCATCCCAGACAGGTCCGATGGCATTGAGGAAGATTCTCCGGGCTGTATCATTTCTGGCAAAGGGATGTAAAATCCCAACCCCCAGATCAAAGCCATCGAGCATGGCATAGCAGATGAGAGAGAGCATAATGACCAGATACCAAATGATTTCGAGTGGCATTCTATCCTCCGGTTTTTTCCTTGTATGTCGCAGCGACATCGAACTCTTCTAATGGCCCTTGCTTGATTTTACGATCGAGCAAAAAGAGGAAGACTGCTAGAAGAAAAAAATAAATTGTTGCGAGCATAATGATGGACCCGAGTACCTGACCGGCTACAATATTGGGAGAAACTCCATGTGTAGTGCGCAGTATTTTCCAAACGACCCAGGGTTGTCTTCCGATTTCTGTTGTCATCCAGCCTGACATATTAGCAATTTGGGGAAAGCCAACGGAAAGGACGAGAAAGCGAAGAAGCCACTTTTTGTTTTGGAGGCTATTTCTTCGAAAGGAAATCAAGGTGGTAAAAGCTCCCAGTACCATGAGTCCCCACATATAGATCATCATATGGTAGGTCTGAAAGACAATGCGAACAGGGGGTTGTTCATTTTGTGGGATGGTGTCTAGCCCTGTCACTGGGGTTTTAAAATGACGATAGACAAGGAAGCTGAGCAACCCAGGAATTTGAATTCCTTTTACGGATCGGGTTTTCTCATCGACCCACCCAATGAGGGTCATAGGGGTGTATTCCTTGGTCTGATAGACTCCTTCTAGTGCAGCAAGTTTTGAAGGTTGATATTCAGCGACTCTCCGTCCTGATGCGTCGGCGGAAATCAATTGTAAAATCAAAAAAATTGACGCAAAGGTAATGGCAATTTTCATCGACTTATGTGCAAAGTCAAGATATTTTTGTTTGAGAAGGTAGTATGCTGAAATGCTGATGATGAGGAAAGAACCAGCGAGCCAGCATCCTATAATGACGTGTATGAGACGGTCCACGCTTGAGGGATTGAATATCATCCCCCAAAAATCAGTGACGACAGCACGTGCTTTTGCTCCCGATCCGACGATCTTAAAGCCCGCAGGGGTTTGCATCCAGGAGTTTGCGACGACAATCCAAATGGCACTGAAATGTGCTCCAATAGCAACGCAAATCGTAGAAAAATAATGGATTTTTGCACTGACTTTTTTCCAGCCAAAGAGCATGATTCCCACAAATCCTGCCTCGAGGAAAAAAGCAAAGATTCCTTCTGCTCCAAGAGCGCTACCAAAGACATCTCCCACGAAACGGGAGTAGTTGGCCCAATTTGTTCCAAAGCCAAAGATTTGCACCATTCCTGTTGCGACACCAAGTGCAAAGGTCAGAGCAAAAATTTTGACCCAAAACTTCGTCATTTGTAAGTAGAGGGGATTTTTCGTTTTGATATACATCCCCTCAATCATGACAAGGTAGAGTCCCAAGCCAATACTCAGAGGGGGGTATATATAGTGAAACATACTTGTCATTGCGAACTGAATTCGCGAAAGCATTACAACATCCATGATAGATCCAAAACTTGCTAAATAAAATTGTAATCTAGTCTGCATTTCTCACAAACCCTGCAGAAAGATCATGCAGACTGTCTGCTCAGATTGGCAACAAATTTCTGAAGGAAAGGTTTGTAAACCTTTTCGAGAAATACTTGTGGGCCAAGATGGCCAGACAGGTGCGTTAGCTTTCCCAGGTGTTTGTTAGAAATGCAGGCTAGCACTGGAAAGCTTTTTTTAGCAAGATTTCCAGGATGTGCAGGGGGAGGAGAAAAACCCAAGCGATCCATCGCAAGGGTTTGGTGGGAATGTATTCAATCAGACAATTTGTATAGGTAGGTTTAGGCAAAATAAATTGGTATTTTTCTTTCGAAAGAACGACAGAAAGAAGAGGATACTTTTCTTTTTCGATGAGGCGCAAAAGATTTTGCATGAAGCCTTTACTCGTGGAAAATTCAGGGGTGAATTTTTTCTTCTCCGTCTCTTGCACAAAGGACCAAACTTCTTCGATGAGATGCTCTCGCATGCGCTTTTTTTGGTTGTTGCCGATAGAAAAATTTCCTTCGTGATTGAGAAATGTGAGAAGGTCCTTCCGGAAGCCATTTTTGGCGCCGGGTCCCATGGGCAGGCGCATGATGTCGAGACAATCGCCTGATTGTGCAAGGTAATACTCGATGGGATATTGTTTTTGTTTGTCATCCTTGACAATGATGTCGGCAGCGCTTTTTGCAGTCCTACTAGCCATCCCCTTTTTTTACAAATGGTTAGCCAGGATATTTGCCGAGTCTTTTTCCCAAATGTCTTCTGTGTTTCCTTCCATTCCAGCATCATGCAATCCAATGGCTCTGCGAAGGAGGGGGAAGTTCACTTCAATTCCCAGTTTTGTGTAATAACGGGCCATGACTTCACAAAAGATGAGAGCACGAGCTACATGCATGCGGCTATGGACTCTAATATCATCAAATGTTTGTTCATGTCTTTCATAGTGGGGAAAAATTTCGGTTTCATATTCTTCAAGGAATTCATGGAAAGACTTAGAGATCACCTTTTCCTTTGTGCCTATTTCTAATGTGGCAAGGCGATCAATGGGAACATCTTGTTTTTTTCCAGGAGAGGGAAGAACAATCTCACTGGGCCAATGTATCTCTGAAATCGGATTCACAGTAGGCATACTATTCTTTCATAGAGAGAAGAAATTCCGCGTTCGAGTTGGTTTTTTTCAAGCGATTGCGCAAAAGGTTCATCGCATCGAGTGGAGTGAGATCGGCCAAGGCTTGCCGCAGGAGGTAAATTTTTTCCAATTCATTTGGATGATAGAGGAGGTCCTCTTTGCGTGTACCACTCTTAATGAGATCGATTGCAGGATAGCAGCGGCGGTCGGCAAGGCGTCTATCGAGGACAAGTTCCATATTTCCTGTCCCTTTAAACTCCTCGAAAATGACCTCATCCATTCGGGAGCCAGTCTCGATGAGGGCTGTCGCGAGGATAGTGAGCGATCCCCCTTCTTCAATATTGCGGGCCGCGCCAAAAAGGCGTTTGGGTTTGTGCAGAGCATTGGCATCGACACCACCGGAGAGAATTCTTCCTGAATGTGGTTGTACTGTGTTGTGCGCACGGGCGAGGCGGGTGATAGAATCGAGCAGGATGACAACGTCATGGCCATATTCCACGAGGCGACGCGCTTTTTCAACGGCCATTTCAGCCACTTGTACGTGTCTTTCAGGGGGTTCATCAAAGGTAGAAGAGACAACTTCTCCTTTGACGCATCGGGTCATATCGGTTACTTCTTCTGGTCTTTCATCGATCAGAAGGACAATCAGTTTGACTTTTGGATTGTTGTGAGCAATTGCATTGGCCATTTCTTTCAGGATCACGGTTTTTCCTGTACGCGGCGGGGCGACGATCAGCGCACGTTGCCCCATTCCAATTGGAGTTGCGAGATCAATCACACGTGTAGTGGTGTCTTCTTTTGTGGTTTCCATGACGAGTCGCTGGTTGGGGAAGATAGGCGTGAGGTTTTCAAAGAGAATGCGATCTTTTCCTTTTTCAGGGGGCTCATCATTGATTTTCTCTACCTTTTGCAGAGCAAAATATTTTTCCTTCTCTTTTGGTGAACGGATCGAGCCGTAAACCGTGACCCCTTTTTTCAAGTCGAAGCGACGGATTTGTGCAGGGGAGACATAGATATCTTCTGCAGAAGGAAGGTAGTTGTAGTTGGGTGAGCGTAAAAAACCAAATCCATCTGGAAGGACTTCGAGGACTCCTTCGGCTACGAGAACTTCATTTGGGCTTGAAGATTTCTTTTTGACGATTTCGAAAACCATTTGCGATTTTGTCAGAGAGCTGAGATTGGTGAGTCCCATGTTGCGGGCAAACTGGTTGAGTTGCTCGATGTTCATTTGCTGCAAATCGGCAATGCGAGTGATCGAAACTTCGGCTGCAGGTTCCTTTTGATTTTCTGTAGCGTTAGAAGGTTCTTCGTTCATTTTATTCCTGGGTTATTTGTTGATAAATCGAGATGACTTGACTCTCAAGCTCGGCGTAAGACCCATTGTTCTCAATGGTGAAATCGGCGCGAGCACTTTTTTCTGAGGTGGGGAGTTGGTGGGTCATCCGTTTTTCAAATTCTTCTGCTGAATATTTGGTTTTTTCTTTGAAGCGTTTTTTTGCGATCTTAGGATCGGAAATAACTGCAATGATTGTATCGAAAAGATGGGCTTTTTTAATTTCATAAAGGAGGGGAATTTCTACGATAAAAACTGTGTATTCTTTTCTTTTTTGGACTTGGTTGTATTGTTTTTCTATTTCCTCGATTACTTTGGGATGAAGAAGGGCTTCCAAAGCAGCGAGAATCTCTTTATTGCTAAAAACTTTTGCCGCGACTTTTGCTGTATCAACCTGTGCATCCTGAAAGATTTCTTCCCCAAGCAATTCTATTAATTGTTTTTTTATCGGGCTTTGGGGAGAAAACAGCTGATGCACAATGGCATCGGCATTAACTATGTATGCTCCTTTTTTTTGAAAAAGTTGGCAGACTGTAGTTTTTCCACAGGAGAGCCCGCCGGTGACGGCAATTTTCCTCAAAATTAGCATTCCCCCCAATTTTTTCCAATAGAAATATCGACGACAAGTGGAATTTTTAATTGCATGACGCCTTCCATGATTTTGCGGACTTTTTCTGATAGGGACTCGATCTGATCATCGGGAGTTTCAAAAATGAGTTCATCGTGAATTTGCAGGATCATCTGTCCTGCTGGAATGGTTTGATGGATTTGGATCATTGCCTTTTTGATGAGATCGGCTGCTGTTCCTTGCAATGGAGTATTGACGGCAAGTCTTTCTGCTGCGGCTCTGATGAAAGAATTTTTGCTATTGATCTCAGGAATGGGACGTTTGCGGCCCAAAAGGGTGAGAGAATATCCTTTTTGCCGGACGCTTTCTATGCAAAACTCGAGATAGTCGCGTACTTTGCAATATCTTGCAAAATAGGTGTCGATGAACGCTTTTGCATCAGTTGTGGGAATGCCAAGTTCTTTGGATAGGCCAAAAGAGCCTTGCCCGTAGAGAATGCCAAAGTTGACAGCCTTGGCTGCATAGCGCATTTGTTTGGTCACTTCCGTAAGAGGCACTCCGTAGACGAGTGAAGCCGTAAAGGCATGAATGTCCTCCCCTTGGTGAAAGGCCTCGATAAGGGTGGGGTCTTCACTGAGGTGGGCTAAAAGCCGCAGTTCAATCTGCGAATAGTCGGCTGCTAGAAAACTTGTATGGGCCTTTTCTGGAATGAAAGCGGTCCGAATTTTTCTCCCTTCTTCTGTGCGGACGGGAATGTTTTGTAAGTTTGGGTTTTGGCAGGAAAGGCGGCCCGTTGCGGTGACTGACTGGTTGAAAGTGCAGTGGATGCGGCGAGTTTTGGGATCGATTTGTTCTGGCAGTGCATCGACATAGGTCGAGCGCAATTTTTCTAGTGCTCGATATTCCAAAACTTTTCCGATGATCGGGTGGGTCTCTCGCAGGTTTTCGAGTACATCAGCACTGGTCGAATATCCTGTGGCTGTTTTTTTTGCAGGACGAATTCCCATCCGCTCAAAAAGCACTACGCCGAGTTGTTTGGGAGAGTTGAGGTTGAAGATTTCCCCAGCATAGTCGAAAATCATTTCGGTGATCTTGCGAATCGATGCTTCTAAATCTACATGCATCTCTTTCAGTTTACCGCTGTTGATGAAAATCCCCGTTTCTTCCATTGCAAAGAGGACGAGAATCAGAGGGAGTTCAATCTCTGTGAAAAGGGACATCAGATTTTCTTTTTCGATTTCTTTTGCAAAAAGATCTTTGAGGCGATAGGTATAATCGACATCTTCCCCGCAATAGGACGCCACTTTTTCAAGGGGAACGTCAAACATTGAAATCTGTTTTTTTCCTTTTCCAATTAGATCGGTGATCGGGGTTTTCACTTTGCCAAAATATTCGAGGGAGAGGGTGTCGAGTCCATGCCGCTGCTTTTGAGGAGCCAACAAATAGGACGCGACCATTGTGTCAAACCCAATGTTTGGAATCTCGATTCCAACTCGTTTGAGAACGTGCAGGTCGTATTTGATGTTGTGTCCAAAAAAAGCAATTTGGGGATTTTCTAAAAGGGACTTGCAATGACCAATCACTCGTTCTTTGGAAATTTTTCCATTGAGAGGGACATACCAAGCTCTTTTGGGACCATCGCTGATTCCAATCCCAACAAGCTCTGCCTGCATGGTGTTCAAGGAAGATGACTCGGTATCGATACAGAGTTCTTTTTTTGTTTTGAGTATTGTGATGAGCTTTGCTAGCTCTTCTTCATCGTTGATGAGGATGTACTGTACATCACTTTCAAGACTATCGAATTGGAGATCAAGTTCTTCGCTTTTTTTTTCCGGCAATTGGAGGTCTTTGAGTAATGTAAGAAAGTGCATTTCCTGGTACAAAGCCTTCACTTTTTCCAAATTGGGCTCTTTCAGCCGAAAAAAATTCTCTTCCTTTGGAAAGGGGATTCCAATGTGAATTGTGGCGAGTTTTTGGGAGAGGATAGCGGCATCTTTTCCCTCTTCAAAAACCTCTCTTTTTTTTCCTTTGAGCTTTTCAAGATTGGAATAAATGGATTGGAGTGATCCAAACTCATTCAAAAGAGTTGCTGCTGTCTTCGGTCCAATTCCGGGAAGACCGGGGATGTTATCTGAAGTATCGCCCATCATGGCCAAAAGATCGATGATTTGCTCTGGAAACACACCAAATTTTTCTTTCACTTTTGTCCGGTCCATAAGGAGATTGTCTTTGTGAATATTTAAGACAAAAATCGAATCGGAAACGAGCTGACATAAATCTTTGTCGCTTGAACATAAATAGATGGTCGCCCCATTTTTTTCGCCCCATTTGGCAATGCTTCCCATCACATCGTCTGCTTCGACACCTGGGACTGAAAGATAGGGAATGCCCGCCATTTCACAAAATTCAAGTGTCCATTGAAGCTGGGGAACTAGATCTTCGGGCATCCCAGCACGATGAATTTTGTAATCACTATAGAGTTCTGTGCGGCTTTTTTTATTGTCGGGTCCATCAAACACGGCAACGAGGTGTTTGGGGGAGTACTCTTTGATGATTTTGAAAATGGAGCGGATAAAACCATAGAGCGCATTTGTCGATTCCCCTTTGGGATTCGTCATGGGCCCGATGGCATAATAAGAGCGGAACAAAAAATTGACCGCATCTAAAACATAGAGTTCTTTCACGGTTACGGTTGATATAGATAGAGCATTTGTCCACTCATTTCGGAAGTGGTATAAGCTCCCGTGGGAAAGACATGAGTGATTTTTCCACGCAGGAGACTGGTCTTATTTTCAGCTAATTCTTTGAGAACAGATTGGTAGGGCTCAATTGCGAGGACCTGATATTTTTCGTCTTCTTTGATTCCTACCTCATTGACGAGAGCAGCTAGAGTCTGATTATAGCTCGCATTCCCATTGTCGATATAACCCAGTTCTTGTGCTTTCTCTGCAGCAAAGACATTGGCGCCATAGTCATTGATGAGATTTTCTTTATCGAGTTTTTTGCGATTTTCGGTCACTACACGCACGAATTCTTCATATTCACTTGCAACGATGGCTTTGATCGCATCATCTTCGCCAGGTTTCCATGGGCGGAAAGGATTCAAAGCGTCTTTGTTCTTTCCTTCTGTAAGAGTGAGCGATGCGATCCCCACTTTTTCCATAGCTCCTGAGAAATTGAAGGTGGGGCCAATGCGCACTCCAACAGAACCGATCATACTATTTTGTGTAGAAGAGATTTGGTCAGCTGCACAGGAGATATACATTCCTCCTGAAGCACAAAGTCCGTCGACAAACGCATAGATAGGGAGTTTGTATTTTTCCTTATATTCTTTGAGGAGATGGTAAATTGCACTGCTATCTGTTGCGGTGCCACCGGGGGTGTTGACATGTAAAAGGATTCCTTTGACACGATTATCTGCCAAAACTCCTTCTCGCGAATCGAGGAGCAAGTCTTTGAAGTGTTTTTCCTTCAATTTGTTGGTTCCAATCACTCCATGGATATCGATGCGCAAGATGACAGGGGCTTTACTGGGGAGAAGTTTGCGATTCCAATTGGCATCGGCGCTCACAGTGATTTGGCTTTTATCCGGCAGGGAAACTGTATCGGAGGTAAGGCCAATTCCAATCACAATGAGGCAAATCCCCAAAGCAATTCCGAGTACAACAGCAAAAGATTTCACAAATCCGCGGAGTGCAGAAATAAAGATTGATTCTCGACTAATATCCATAGAGGCAATCATAGCCTATGGTGTAAATAAATCACAAATCTTTCATAATACAGTCCTAATGGAACCAGAAAAATTTCTTTCAGAAAACTGGTGGTTGATTGAAATCGCCATTGGAGTTGGAATCATCATCATCTTGAGCTTCTTGCTCAGGAAAATTGTTCATGCCGTCCGAAAAAAAATTTCCAAGGCAGAAGGTTTTTGGAAAAAGCGGATCCATACGATCATCCATATGCCCCTGCAAGTTGCGATATGGGGTTTTGGTTTTGCCTATGCTGCGGATGTCATTGCCATTCATTTCAAGCTTGAAGCCCTTGCTAAATATACAGGTCCTCTCAAAGGGTCCTTTATCGTCGCTTGCTTTGGTTGGCTAGCTCTTCGTTGGATTAAAGAGTCCTTCAAGCAACTTGCACAAAAGTCTCAGAAAATCGGAGTGGATCCAGGGACAATTTTTGCAATTAGCAAACTCTGTTCTTTTGTGGTTTTGATTATCTTCCTGATGATCATCTTTCAAATTTTTGGCATTGGGATTGCACCTCTTCTTGCCTTTGGTGGAATAGGGGTAGCGGGGATTGCTTTTGCAGCTCAAGACATCATCGCCAACTTTTTTGGAGGGGCGATGCTCCACTTTACTCGGATCTTTTCCATAGGAGATGAAATTGTGATCCCCTCACAATCCAACTTTGAGGGAATGGTCAAAGAAATCGGCTGGTACATCACCATCGTTGAAGATTATTATCGTCGTCCCGTCTATTTTCCCAATGCGACCTTCACAAAATCTCAAGTGATCAATGAATCTCGTCGTTCACATCGTCGCATCAAAGAGACCATCACAATTGGATATGATGCACTACCAAATTTGGAGAAAATTCTTGCTGAGTTCAACGAAAAAGTAGGCTCACATCCAGAAGTTGATAACACGCAAAGTTTTTCGATCACGTTTATGAAATTTGGAGATTATGGTCTTCAGATCTATGTTTATCTTTTGGTCCATAAGATGGGATACATTAAATTCTTGCGCACGAAACAAGAGCTCTTGCTCATCATGGAAGAGATTGTCCATAAATTTGGGGCCGAGTTTTGCTATCCCACAACTAATGTCCATTTGACTGGACCTTTGCCAAAATAGACTTCTTGCCGATCCTCGTTCCTATGATCATTGCATTTGAAGTGATGCGAAAAAACCCTTCATAAATCTTTAATTTTGAATAAGGATGATGAGTTAGAGTTTTTTTCTTGATCCGAAAGTACCAAAGTTGGTACAATCAAAGCTAAACCGAGGATGCCTCCATGGTTGATTCACCTCCTAAAAAGATTGTATCTGTTGTTTTTTGGAAAGAGGTAAACGGAAAAGAACCGGTTAGAGATTGGTTAAAGTCTCTTACAAAACATCAGAAAAAAATACTCGGAGAAGATATAAAAACAGTTGAGATGGGTTGGCCTTTAGGTATGCCTCTTGTCAAAAGCTTAGGTAAAGGGATTTGGGAGATTAGAAGCAGTTTTAAAAATGGCATTGCGCGAATATTATTTAAAATGCATGAAAATCAAATGGTGCTCTTACATGGTTTTATTAAGAAAAGCCAAAAGACACCTTCTCTAGATTTAGAGATAGCTCTTAAAAGAGCCAAAAAATTGAGGTGAAATATGAAAAAATATATTGGTTCTAAATTTGATGATTTTCTTGAAGAAGAAGGGTTGCTTGAAGAAGCAGAATCTATTGCAGCCAAAAGAGTCTTTGTATTTCAACTTGAAAAGGAAATGAAAAAACAGAAGGTCGATAAGTCAACATTTGCTCAGCGATTACAAACAAGTCGATCGGCTGTAGATCGTATTTTAGATCCTGAATGTCCTTCAACCCTTAAAACTTTTGGAAAAGCTGCAAGAGCTTTAGGAAAAAATCTCAAAATTAGTTTAGTTTGATCGACTCAAGAAAACTTCAAAAATCAATCATCTTTCCAGTTCCACCACTTCAAAAGCTCAGGATCATGTTGCTTTTCAGTAGCAAAGTAGACGGCACAACGAAAGAGGTAGAGCATGCATCGATCGACTCGAGTGTTTTGAAATCTACAAAGTTTTTCATACAACAGCTCTGAATCAGCACCATTGAGATCGCTGATGGTGCGGATCCCGATATCCCAAAAGTCCTTTGCAATGGTTTTTCCAACGCCTGGAATTGTTTGAAAATCTTTTAATGCTTGAGCTCTCATGACTGAGTTTTAGAGGATTGCTTTTTGACAAGCTGGAAGAGCTCGACAAAAGCAAGAAAGCCGAAGAGGAAGAAAATGGAGTAGGCAGCGGCAGGGATCACCACTTTCACGGTGAGCAAGATGAGTACGAGAAATTGCAGAGCTGTGGTTGCTTTGCCCCAACGGATGGAGCGAAATTGATAGGCCTGCCATTTTCCTGAAAGCTTGAGATAAATACCAAAAATGCAAAGAAAGACGTCCCGTGTGACCATGGCAAGGGCTTGCCATACTTCAAATTGATGTTCATAGAGGAGAACACTAAGTGCGATAAAGACGAAGAGCTTGTCCATAGCGGGATCGAGTATGGCTCCCAGTTGTGTTGTGGTGCGTTGCTTGCGAGCTAAAAAACCATCCAAGGCATCGGTGAACATGGCGAGAATGATAGCGGATAATCGTACAATGATACTCTGCGATAGAAACATGAGTGCTAAGGGGGCTCTCAAGAGAGACAACCCATTTGACAGGCTAAACATTCTCTTCCTTTACTTTTTTCTTTTTCTTATACCAGATGATCCCAATTACCGTCACACTGAAAGCGCTGAAAATGAATAAATTTACCCATTTGACTTGAGAATAGAGCGTGTCGATATTTTTCCCGAGGAGGTAATAGAGGAAAAATGAAAGGGTGCTCCAAAGTCCGCAAGCAAAGCCATCGCAGAGGGCAAATTTGGCAAAGGACATGCGACTCATCCCGCTTGACAAATAGAGGCAGTTGCGGATTCCAAAAGGAATAAAGCGACCCAACACAAGCGAGAGAAGACCTCTTTTCTGGTAAAATCTTTTCACTTTTCTCATCCTTTTGGGGCTGAATACTTTTGAGAAAAAGGGAAGTTTGAGGAGCTTTGGGCCGATCATCCTTCCAATCCAATAGGAGATCCATGCAGATAGGGCACATCCGATTAGAAGCGAAAAGTAGAGTTGATAGAGATGCTCGGGAATGATGGTAGCAGCAAGGGTTGCGCCAATGATCATCAGGAGATCGATGCTAATGGGAATATTCATTCCAGCCAAAAGAGCTGCCCCAAAGAGGGCCCAATGGGCGATGTGGGCATTGTTTTGGATGAATGTAATAAAGCTTTGCATCATTGACGTTATTGTGAGGTGTCGGAGGTGGCCAAAGCGGGTTCAGGCGTAGGCTCTTTTTCTACTTCTTCTTCGTTCATTTCGAGAGATTCATGGGCAAGGGTGAGTTTGTGGAATTCTTTTCCAAGGAGGCGCGTGGCGGTGATCCATCCTCCAATTGCGAGCAATAAGATGGCTCCTACGAAGGGAGCGCTGAGTGAAATCGAGCCGAACACCATGATCAATCCTTGATGAATGACAGAAGCGCCAGATTTTCCAAGGCGGGAGCCGACGCCATCGATGGCGGCTTTTCCCTTCATGCGGCTTTCTTTACTCAAAGGAATGAAAGAGAGTTCTTTTGTCGCGTCAAAAAGGGTGTATTTTGATGCGCGTGTCATGACATTTTGCAGCGAACCGAAGAATACGCCAACGGCAATTGGTGTGCTTCCAATGATAAGAGCTAAGGATGCGAGAGCAGTATCTTTGAAGAGGAGAAAAGAGAAAAAGCCGATTCCTGTGATGAGGAAGATGAAAGGAGGAATGAGTGCGCTTGTGGTCCAACTAAAGCGGCGCATGATTGCGGCGGAGATAAAAGCGCTAGCTGTTGCAATGGTGCCAATCCAGGTCAGCACATTGCTCATATAGGCGTTGAAATCGTTGGGGTTGGGATAGAGCTGTTTGACTTGGTCTTTCCAAACGACTTCAATGAGGGTAAGGGCGATGTTAAACATCAAGACCACAACGGCAATGCTAAGCAAATATTTTGATTTGGCAAGGTATTTGAAGTTGCGGCGGATGCCCATTTTGATTTTTTGTTGTTCTTCTGCCTTTGAGCGCTGGTTCGAACCATAGCCAAGTCCTTTCCAGTGCAGCCAGCGGAAGATACCCATGCTGAGTAGTCCGGCGATCACAATGATTCCGTTCAACATGAAGAGGGCTTGGCTCCATCCGTCTGCGCCGAAGGGGAGGCTGGGATTGAACTGGTGGTGGGAAATGATGTTCGATAGGCGTCCGGCAAGGATGGTGGCTAGGTTGGCGCCAAGGCCCAAAATGGCGTAGTAGCGCTTAGCATCGCGTACAGAGGTGACTTCATTGGCAAATCCCCAGAAGAGGACTGTCATGATCATGGTACTCCACATCTCCGACATGATGTAAAAGGTCGTGAAAGTCCAATTACGGAAAATGGCAATCATCCCACTAAATCCCTGCGGAAGTATGGCTTGCAATTTGTCAGAGAGTTCGTGTGGATGCAGGATATCGCGATTGGGAAAGAGAAAAAGAGTGAAGATACAGAAAAAGCCTAAAAAGATGCTCATGAGGATATAGTAGACCCTCTCTCGCGAAAGCCTGTTGGAGAGGCGGGTGAAGATGAAGGTAAAGAGCAAGGCGGCGGGCAAAATCATCCAGACTTTGAGGAAGGGAAGCGCTTCTGCACCAGAGGAGGGAGCTGTGACGATTAGAGAATCTTTTGTTGCACGAAGGATGCTGTAGTTGAAACAGATCAGGAAGAAGATCAGGAACATTGGCATAAATTTTCTATGTTCATTGGCATGAATAGGCCAAAGAATGGATCGAATTCTACCAAACCCTGTGGGTGCCGACATAACAATCCTATTATACTCTAACAAACTGAAAAATTGGTTTTTGACTACATCGATTTTTTCTTCGCTTTTTCATCTATTTCTCGCTCCGTGTCTATGAACACTGCAGCTCGTCATATCTGGAAAGTCGAAGGAACCTCTTTGTCAAATTCCCTATTCTTCAATTTGTGCGAGATAAAAGCTAAGAATACCTGAATTTGGAATTAGAATAAAGGGGAAAAAATGGCAAATTAAATGTTTAATATAGCGTCAATCCCAGGGAGATGACCGTATTGGATATACTCTAGAGAGGCACCGCCACCAGTAGAAATGTGGGAAAATTTTTCAGCAAGGCCAAGTGAATTAATGGCGGCAACCGAATCTCCTCCGCCAACGATTGTGATCGCATCGAGATCGGCGAGGGTGCGCGTTATGGCGTGCGTTCCTTTTGCAAAGGCGGGTATTTCGAAGACCCCTAAGGGGCCATTCCAAAAAATCATTTGCGCGTGTTTTAAGGTGCCTTCCCACTGCTTTCGGGTAACAGGGCCGATATCTAACCCCTGCCATCCTTTTGGTATGGGAGATTCTGACAAGACATTTTTTTTCTCGGCATCATTGGAAAAAGCATTTGCTATGACGAAATCTTTGGGGAGAAATACGGGAATGTTTTTTCTTTTTGCCGTTTCTAAAAATTCCTTTGCTTGTGGAAGGAGCTGATCTTCACAAAGAGAATCTCCGATTTCCTGCCCGAGTGCTTTGAAAAAGGTGTAGGCCATGCCTCCTCCTATGAATAGGGCATCCACTTTTTCCAAGAGAGACTGGAGAACTGAGAGTTTTGAAGAGACTTTTGCTCCGCCAATGATCGCATAAAAGGGGTGTTTTGGAGAGGAAAAATGGGTTCCGAGAAAATCGATTTCTTTTTGCAAAAGAAATCCTGCAGCAGATTTCCCTTGAAAATACTGTGCAATACTCACGGTAGAACTGTGAGCTCTATGAGCTGTTCCAAAAGCATCATTGACATAGAAGTCGGAAAGTTTTGCTAAGTCTTTAGCAAAAGAAGGGTCGGTGTCAGGTTTTTCTTCCGCTTTGTGAAAACGCAAATTTTCAAGAAGAAGGACCTCTTTGGGCTTGAGAGCTGCTGCAATTTTCTCCACTTTTTTCCCGATACAATCGGAGGCCATTTCTACGTTTTGGTCCAACAATTCACTTAGGCGTTTTGCACAAGGTTTTAAAGAAAGCGTGGGATCTTTTTGTCCTTTTGGTCTTCCCAAATGACTCATGAGTATAACGCTAGCCCCTTTTTCCAAGATATATTGAATCGTGGGAAGAGCTGCTCGAATACGCGTATCATCTGAGATATTTCCCTCCTCATCAAAGGGAACATTAAAATCGACACGGACGAGAACTTTTTTTCTTTCAATAGGTAGATCTTTAAGACTCATAAATCGACAAAGGGGTTAGAGGACTGGCTAAACTTTTGTCCTTTTTTTCGGGCTTTCAATTCTGATCGTATCGAAAAGAGCAAATCTTGGTCAAAATCTTTATTTGCTGCCCATTGTAGGTATTCAAAAGGAATATCAGAAAAGGGGCGTCCTTTGTGTTTTCCGAGGGGCATTTTTTTGAGAAGAATGGGTCTCTCGAGTCTGCTTTGGAGATCTTTCACGGTTTTGAATCCATTTGCCAAATACTTAAACACTTCAATATTTACGATCACATCACTCATTGCTCTGTGAGCTCCTTCTTCGGCGATATTGAAGTGTTGTCGCAGTCGCTCTAAAGAGTTGACGGGACTTTGTCCATATAGCCGGGCCATGCGCAAGGTATCAAAAGTGGGATTTTCGTGGAGAGAACAAGGAATTCTCGCTCGTTTGCATTCTTCTTCAATGAATTTGATGTCGAGTCCAATTCCATGTCCCACAATGATGTGATTGCCCACCATTGCCAGCACTTTGCGTAATATTTCAGATGCTTTGGGCTTGCCCTGCACCATCTCATCGGTGATGTGGTGGATTTCAATCGTATTTTCGGGAATCAGTGTTTCGGGATCGATCAAAGTTTCATAGGTTTCGAGGACTTTTTCAAAGGTAAATTTGCAGGCGCCGATTTCGATCACCCGGTCTGTCAATGGTTCTAGTCCAGTGGTTTCGCAGTCCAGACAGATAAATGTTTCTTTTTCCAGCAGGGTCATGAGAGAATTTTCTCTATCTCTTTGGTAAGCGCGACTCTCGCTTCTTTCTTTTTAATTGAATAAAGAACGTGACTAACAGGTGTACCACCTATTGCCTCTTTCAGCAAAGTAAAATTTTTTTCTGCCTGTTGTTTTTGCTGATTTGGTGTGAGTTTATCTGCTTTTGTGAACACAATCAGATACGGCTTTTTAAAATGGGTGGCCCATTTGGCAAAGGCAAGGTCATCTTTCGTTGGGGGGTGGCGCAAATCAACAAGAAGCAAAACGAGTGCGAGATTTTTGCGAGACTTCAAATATTCTTGGATGAGATTTCCCCATTC
>SDBU01003107.1_pt1 | contig 21372 bp, 15 predicted proteins | sample 2277071 | NCBI WGS metagenome assembly SDBU01 (sample SAMN10397929, study PRJNA504765) | marine sediment metagenome | isolation source: marine sediment core GS08_GC12, 126 cmbsf | place: Arctic Ocean: Gakkel Ridge, Loki's castle | collected 2008
CAAAAGCAACGGCTGGGCCTGCGCCCAGGCGAAGGCGGCGGCAAGAATCGCGAAGCTGCACGGCGTACTTAAAATCGCCGCCAAGAAGCCCATACCAAGGGCCCCTCCAAAGCCTTTGCCAGAGCCGGCTTTGCCAGAAACCGCCGAGGGAACGGTTATGGTAAAAACGCCAAACATAAATAACGCCAGTACCACAAGCAATAAAGCCATCGCGGCGACAAAGGCCGGACTGCGGAACTGGTCGCCCCACTGCAAAACGGTTCCATAAAAGAGCTGCAGAACAATGCTGGCTCCGGCGAGACATGCAAAGAACAGTAGTATTCCAAGACAAAAAACGAAGCCCATTGCCACGGATTTTGGTTTGCTTTGCTTTGCCTGCTCAACAAGTCGCATCACGATAACAGGCAGCACCGGCCAAACACAGGGCATAATATTCAGCGACAATCCTGCCAAAAACGCCAAAAGAAGAGCGCCCCAGAGAGAAGAAATTCCCAACTCAAATGCGGTTGTTTCAACGGTCCTATCAACCGGCAGAGCGAATTTAGGTTCGCCCATCGCCGCGTCAAAGACAATTTTGACCTCTGTATTCAACTGACCAAAATCCGGCATACGACATTGAAAACCGGAACACACCGCACCTTTGATGTCAATTTTCACAGTTTCTATATCTTGTGCAACAGCCGTCTTAATATCAGCCACCCTGAAAGGCAAATATACGGTGAAGCTGTCGCTAAAGACCTGCAGTTTTTTGCCCGAAGATTTGTCAAAATATAATTGCGACTTGGGAAATATCGGCTCAGAAAAACTTATGACATCTTCCGCATCCGCAGAGGGTTCGATTCTAAGATTCATACCTCCTGGAGCGGTCTTTTGTGATGCGTAGAAATGCCAATCCTCAGCCAACTCGAAATGAACTGCTAAAGCAGAATTGCTGTTTGGTTCAACAACTTCGTGTTGCTTCTCAACAGAAATGGTAACAACATCGGTTTTAATCGTGCTGGCTGGTACTGCTGCAGAGACAGTACCGAGTGGTAAAATCAAAATTAAGCATAAAATAACAGCCGTTTTTTTTCGCATAGATACCTTAGATGTTGTGAGAAGAAATCGTATCCGCCGGCGGGTATTTCTACTTTTTCTTTTGTTCGGGTTTTGACTGCTTGTCTTTGGCCTGCTCGGCAGCTAACAAATCGGTGACGGTAGGCTTATCCAGGTTACCACCATCTAAAATAACCGTAACATCGTCAGCATCGAGAGTTTCATACTTCAGCAGGGCCTTCGCTATCCGCTCAAGTTTGTCCTTATTTGCTTCTATCAGCTCTTTTGCCGACTTATACGCCTGGTCGGTAATTTTTTTTACTTCGCTGTCGATGGTCTCTGCGGTTCTTTCCGAATAATCCTTTTCGCCCGGCATCACAAATATCAGGTCCCTAAGGGCGGAGTCGGGCCCGTAACTTATCAGGCCAAGCTCATCGCTCATACCCCAGGTTAAAATCATCTGCCTTGCGATTTTGGTGGCCTGCTGAATATCCGACTGGGCGCCGCTGGATATGTCGTCACAGAAGATTTCTTCGGCGATTCGCCCGGCGAAACACACCTTCAACAGGGCCATACAATATCTTTTGGTGAATATCGTCCTGTCTTTCTCCGGCAGTGCAAAAGTAGCGCCGCTCATTGGTCCGCGTGGGATGATACTTACCTTATGCAAGGGGTCTGCATCTTCGAGCAGAGATTGCACGAGCGTGTGGCCGGCCTCGTGGTACGCGGTAATTTCCTTTTCTTTCTCGTCAATGACCCTGCTTTTTCTGGCTCTTCCCCATCGGACCTTGTCGCGTGCCTCTTCCAAATCGGCCATCTCGACATAGTCTTTATTTGCCATAGTCGCCGCAAGGGCAGCTTCGTTAATAATAGCCGCCAAGTCTGCTCCGCTAAACATAGGTGTTCCGCGAGCGAGTCTTTCGAGGTTGGCATTTGGTCCTATTTTGACCTTCTTTGCGTGGACCCTCAGAATCTCGACCCTGCCTTTGATGTCCGGAAAAGGTACAAAGATTTGTCTGTCGAATCTTCCGGGGCGGGTCAGGGCATGGTCAAGAATATCAGCTCGGTTTGTCGCAGCAATCACAATCACCTGGTCGTTGGTGTCAAAGCCGTCCATCTCAACAAGGATGGCATTGAGGGTTTGCTCACGTTCATCGTGTCCGCCGCCGAGGTATCCTGCTCCGCGTTTTCGCCCAATTGCATCAACCTCGTCGAGAAAGATGATGCAGGGAGAATTCTCCTTTGCCTGCTTGAACAAATCGCGGACGCGTGAGGCGCCGACGCCAACGAACATCTCAACGAAATCGCTGCCGGATATGCTGAAGAACGGCACATCAGCCTGGCCAGCTATTGCCTTTGCAAGCAGAGTCTTTCCACAGCCGGGAGGACCAACAAGTAAGACCCCTCGCGGAATATGACCACCCAGACGCTGAAACCTCTTCGGGTTTTTCAAAAACTCGATTATCTCAGCTACCTCTTCCTTTGCCTCGTCAACGCCGGCGACATCCTCAAAGGTAACCTTGATGCGGTCTTTGTTGTGTAAACGATGCCTGCTTCGTCCAAAAGACATCAGCATTCCACCAGCACCGCTTCTCAGATTTCGTGCAAACATAAAGTAGAAGAACGCTACGAGCAAAATGATAGGGAAAATCATTCCAATAAGATTCCAAAGCCAGATCCGCGGCTTGGTAAATTTCCACTTTACACCGCTTTCAGTCAGCATCTCACCAAGCCTTTCACCCACTATCTCGGGCTTGTAATCCACCGTGAAGGAACCGGGGGCCTTTTTGTCTTCGCCGAGGGCTCCTGGTCTGAACCTGCCTTTGATTACGGTCTCACCGATCTCGACACTTTCGATTTGACCCTGCTCAAGATGGCTTACGAAAGTATCCCAGCCGATCTTGTCACTTGGCAGTCTCTGGAGCATCGCCCAGACTGTGAAGACGACAATCAGAACCAGCAACCAGCTAAACGGTCCGCCTCGCCTGTAGCTGGGCAAAGGCGGTTTTTTGCCCTGCCGGGTTGGCGGACGCGGTCGCTGCTTGGTCGTACTTTTGCTTCGGCTGTCCTTCATAATCCCCATCCGGTACTTTGTCTTGGTAATTCAATCCGCAAAAGCCCATACATCGGTCGCAGTATCACCATTGCTTCTCCATCAACTCTACGATTCTTTGTGCCAGGTTGTTTGCCGCAAGGGTCGAGGCATATCTAAAACCCTGATTTTGCCACTGCGAATAGGTCGCCGAGGCATTGACCGAAACGTTGTCCAACAGCAGTTCGCCCGTTTTCAGGTTCTTCCAGCTAACGAGAGCCTGCAGTTCGACCTCTTTTTCGAGGGCCCGGCCGGTCTGGCGCTCGCTGGTAAGCACCGATTCGCCAATCGATGTAATCTGTCCAGTCATTAGTGTATCGGCTCGATCCCTGCTGGAAATTATCTTGTAGGGGGTCTCGGCTTCGATGCGTTTGGCCAAGGCATCGGTCAGTTCGTATTCCAGGCCCCTCCTGAAGCTTTGGTTTTCGAACATTTTCAGGTAAACACTGCTAACTTCATCGGGAAACAGCGATTCGTTGGAATAACCCTTCATCGGGGTGCATCCGGAGGAACCCAAACAAACAGCAGTAATTAAACTGCAAAAAGTCACAACAAGCGGGGCCCGACGCCGATAATCTTTAAGGTTTTCCTTGTTCATTTTTAACCTTTTCATCCCTTAAATTTTCCTTATCCATGTTTCGCTTTGCCATTTTTGCTGCTGTGCTGTCCGGCCAATTATCGAGGACCATTTGGTAATAAAAATCAGCTGCCTGCTTGCTGCCGGTTCTCTGATAATACCGGCCGATGCTAAACTGCTTGTAGGCCAGCTGCTCATTTATCTGTTCAACTTTCCTGTCTATATCAAACCTCTCAGCGTCCTGTTGGTATCGTAACTTAAAGTTTTCGTAATAGCTCTTTGCACTAATCAGGCCGAAGGCATCATACTTCGGCCCTTTATAAGCAGCGTGTTTACACCGCCCCATACTCAGTAGAGCGTCTTTGCCTATTTGTCCCGTCGGCCACTGGGTATGGATTTGCGACCATTTAAGATAGGCCTCGTTGAACTTTCCGCGGTTTTCATAACTTTCTGCCACACTCAAAGCAGCTTCTACTCCAATCGGCGCACCTCCTGCGCGGTCACTGACTCGTTCCATAATTTTCTCACCCTCGGCGTATCCTTTCATCTTGAATATTTTAAGTACCGGCTTTTTCTGTCCCGCCAAGAAGGCTGTCGCTATCGCGAACTGTCTATCAAGCGCAGCCTCGTACAGCCAGCTTTCGGGAAACTCTACAAGAAACCTCTCATAAGCGTGGGCCGCCTCGGCAAACTTACCTTTGGAAAACAACAGCTCGGCCTTCATAAAGGCATCGAGGTCGGGACCGGCAATTCCCGGAAAGTCCTTTTTAAGTTTATCCAGAGCCCGGACTACAGCCTTAGTTTTGCCGGTATTAACCAACTGCTTGATTTCAGCCGCCGCCATTAGATATTTGTCCTCGCCTGCACTGCCCAGGGCCTTCCAATCTCGGCCCTTTTCCAAATGCCATGTTTTGGCAGAGATGAGTCCTGCCTGCACAAGCAGTAACGAGATTTCAAGCAGTACTATTATAAATCGCACTTTGGACTTAGACATAGGCTTCTTGCCTTACCCATTTTCAAACTCTCATCACACAGTATATTATATCCGTTCCCGTGACCGTTGCAAACCCCTTACATCCAGGCAAATTCCAAGGTAAATCAAGCGGCCCCTATACATAAGCTTAAATTCTCTATCGGCTCGATAACCCTCTTTATACCGCTCTCGATTTCGTTCGGCATACTCAACGGCCATAAGCCTTTAGATTTAGCCGTTTTGATGCGCCCTCCCTGCCATTTTACCCTTAAAATCACCAAACACTGAGAAAGACCTATAACATGCTGACTTTCGTAGTCTGAAAACGCACTTTTGCAATTTTTCACTTGACAACTCGAAACCAACATTGTTAAATTGGGGCAAAAAGGCAATTTAGAGAGAGCTGACAGCAAAAGGAAGCGTTAAAGGAGAGAAACAAATAGAATGAAAGAGCTGTACACCACCGGTGAAGCCGCTGAGATTTGCAAGGTGAGCCAGCAGACCATCATCCGCTGCTTTGACTGCGGCCGACTTGAAGGTTTTCGCGTTCCAGGTTCCAAGTTCAGGAGAATCCCTCGAGCCAATCTAATCAAATTCATGAAGGAAAACGGCATTCCGCTGGACCGTCTCGAGTCGGGCAAAAAGAGGGTCCTTATCGTCGATGACGACGCAGAAATCGTTGAGCTGATGGCCGACGTTCTGGTCCGAGACGGCAGATTCGAGGTCAAAACCGCGTCGACCGGCTACGACGCAGGAATAGCAACCCAGCAGTTCCGGCCGAACCTGATACTGCTGGATTATATGCTGCCCGATGTCAACGGCAACGTTGTCTGCCAAACAATAAGAAAGAATCAGGAATTCGAGAACATCAAAATTATTATCGTAAGCGGCGTGATAAAACAGGATGAAATCGACCAGCTGCTAAAATCCGGTGCCGAGGCTTTTATAAAGAAACCGTTTAACATTGTCGAACTCACCGACAAGATAGCTGTGGTATTACAGATGAAATAAAAAACAGCGTATTCGTATTGCGTCCCTTCAGCTGCGCTCAGGACAAGTGTGCAAATTGCGCAGTACATAAAGGGTCCGCAACCTCAGCTCCTCGGGCACACGATACGAAACACACAATACGAGGGGATAAGTAAATGTCGGACAGAGCCGGTGACCCCACAGTTGCCCACCTGGTGGAATTTACTATCGGCCGGCTTGAATCGCTTCCAACCCTTGCCTGTGTCGCAGCACAAGCCCTCCATCAGCTTTTCCAGCCGCAGCAGACGCCCTCGCAGCTGGCTGATATAATTGAATCCGACCCTGCTATTGCCGTAAAAGCTCTGACTCTAATCGCTCAGCAAGGCGCAAATCTTGATGATGAAAAATTCTCGATTCGTGCAGCAGTTGAGAGACTGCCTGTGCCCATAGTTCGAGAGGCGCTTCTATCGGTCAAAGTCTATCCGCCTTTTGGCCAGGATGTTCACAAAACAGTATTCAGAAAGCAGTTTCTGCGACACTGCCTTGCAGTTGCCTGTTGTGCCAGAAGTGTTACTGCGCTGCTTTACCCGGAGATAAACCCGCAGCTGGCTTATTATGCGGGGCTGCTTCACGATATTGGAGTACTTGCAGTAGACCAGGCGATGCCACGAAGTTTTACTGGTATAGTCGAGCAGGCAGAATCAGAAAAAACCTCGCTCTGTTCAATCGAGCAAAAATATCTCGGTCTGGACCATACAATCATAGGCAAGCGGTTGGCCCAGAAGTGGCAGATGCCAGAGCAAATTACGCTGGCAATCTGGCTCCATCACAGCGATACTGCGACGATTTCGCAAAGCATGCCAGAAGCAAAAATCGCTCAGGTGGTTCGGTTGGCTGATTCAATCTCGCGGCATTATAACATCGGCCAGTCGGGCAGTTATGATACGTCGGATTCGCCGGACACAATCGCAGAGTCGCTTTCGATCGATGCGGCCCAATTAGGACAAATCGCTCAGAGTGCTGCCGAGCAGGTCGAACAAAAGGCCAGGCTTTTGGGCCTGGGTTTGCCAAATGGCCCGGCAAGATATTGTGAGATTGTGCAAACTGCAGCTACCCAATTGGCACAGGACGCTACGAAACTATCCCGTGAAATTCGCGAGCTGCAAACTACCTCAAGCGGTCTCGAGTTCGTAACGGAGTTTCTTTCAAGTATAGCTGCGACCGACACAGCGATAAGTATGGCGGAAAAGCTTGCTATCGGCTGGCAGAGGTTTTACCAAACGGGCCCGGTATGTGTGTATTTAACGACAGCAGGTGACCCTAAGATACTCAAAGCCGTCGTCGTAGAAAGTCCATCGCAAAGAAAAAGCATTCCATTAACCGCCCCTTCCGAACCGCCGGCTGCGGCGCAGCCGACAGCAAAAGGCTTCGCAGTCCTTGACGCTCGACAGTCCGCCGACTGGCTGTTCAAGCAATTAGACGTTGAGTTCGAATTGAGCCGGACTAAATTGGTGCCTCTGCTTTGTGGAAACAAAACAATCGGAGCGATTGTTTTTGAGCTCCGCCAGCCGGCCGAAACAGAGCAGCTACAGGAAAACCTCAAATCAGCCGCTTTAACTGCGGGGGCTGCCTTAGGAATCGCTATTGCGACAGAGCAACAGCAGCGTTTTGCTGAGCAGCTCGTAAAACTTGTTACAACACCCAAGACATCTGAGCTACAACTTCAGCCGCCCCGGCGCGCCGGGGAGCCTCAGTCAAAGCCGGATATTTCCCTGGAAGCCCTGGCAGAGATGGCAGCCGGCGCGGCACATGAACTGAACAATCCACTCTCGGTCATCTCAGGCGGAGCACAGCTGCTCACAGAGACCGAAATCGACCCGAAAAAAAAGCAAACCCTAAGACAGATTCAGGAAAACACTACTGAAATATCTCAAATCATCGATGAACTAATGAGCTTTGCCGCTCCGTCGGCGGCAAAGCTCAGGCAGGCAAATATCAGACAAATACTCGACGAAGCTATCAGTTTAACGGAACAAAAGCACAATTTAGAACAACTCGACGTGCAAATTGAAATAAATGAAGCTGTTGAAAACGTTTTTGTAGATTCAGCCCAGATGGCGTCGGCAATCGCAAATATTTTGTGCAACTCGCTGGAATCATATCCGGACCAGCACGGGGTGATAAAAATCACCACAGAAAGCGACCCATCCGGAGATTTTGTGAGAGTGAAGATAAGCGACTCCGGCTGCGGAATGGATAGAGAAACCCTGCAAAAAGCAGTGATGCCGTTTTTCTCAGCCAAGCCGGCGGGACGAAACCGCGGAATGGGCCTTTCCTTCGCCGCCCGGCTGATACAATTAAATAACGGTTCTGTGAATATAACAAGCCAGCCCGGTATCGGTACCACAGTAACAATTTCTCTGCCCTGTAAATAAAACATTAAAGTTAAAGCGGCGCTTTGACTTATTTGGACTTGATCGGCGGGCCGGTATGAATAAAATATCACTATATATTGTGCTGCCCGGCATCGGCGCGGTATTATACCAATCGCATAAATTAAATGCGAATCACTGATTATTTTGAAAAGATAAGAAATCCATATTTCATATAGCTGAAATGATACCCGAGAAGTTACGTATCCATAAAAGGCCCAAACTAAATAACCCCTGCCTGCTGCTGGGCTTTTCGGGCTGGATGAACGGGGGCGAGGTCTCGACGGGAACGGTAAAATTACTCATAAAGAAACTTGGGGCCGAGAAGCTTGCCGAGATCGAGCCAGAAGGATTCTATATACACAGTTTTCCCGGCTCAATGGAAATAACAGCGCTGTTTCGACCCCACGCAAAGATAAAAAACGGACTGATTACATCCTTTAAGGATGCAACCGATGTGTTCCTCTACAGCCAGCAGGCCAACCTTATACTGTTTCTTGGCAAAGAACCTAATTTGCGGTGGCGGGAATTTTCAAACTGCATATTCTCACTGTGCCGCGAATTCGGCGTTAAAACGATATATTTTATTGGCAGCGTTGCCGGTCTTGTACCCCACACACGTGAACCCAGGATATTCTGTTCGGTTTCGGATGCGGAACTCAAAGAAAAGCTGGAGCGTTACGGTGTGAAGTTTACAGACTACGAAGGTCCAGCCAGCATCGTTACCTATCTGACAGCCAACTGCGGTCAACAAGGTTTGAAGATGGCCAACCTCGTGGCCACGATTCCTGTCTATGTTCAGGGCAATAACCCAAAGTGTATCGAAACACTAACAAGACACCTGGCAGGTATTCTGGGCCTGCAAATAGAGCTTGATGATTTGCGGGAAACAAGTGACGTTTTCGAAAAGAGATTGAGCGATGCCGTACAAGAGCAGCCGGAATTAGCAAACAGTATCGGTAAGCTCGAGGAGAACTACGACAACGAAATCTTCGACAGTGAAATGGGGGATTTAAAAAGGTGGCTCGAACAACAAGGAGTCAGATTAGACTAAGAGCTGCTAAAAACAAGGCCAAGGGCCTTTAAATGCTACTCTGCGAAGTCCCTCAGGGACGCAGCACGAGCAATAAGTCCGAAAAAACAGGCAAAGCAATGCCCGCGCCGGTTGGGTTGGTTGGCATTGCGAAGCGGCCTGAGCCATCACATAGTTGATACGCGGCTACTTATAGGGCTACCTACCATCAGCCTTCTATACGAACTTTGCGGTTAAAGCCGGCTACTAACTAAGCCGAACCTAACATAAAGGAACATTGTAAACTTAGTTATCAAAAACAGAGTCTGTATGGACTATAAAAGATATAAAAGACTGCGCCTGCTTGTTAGTAAGGTCAACAAGCAGCGTAAAAAGCAGGCCCAAAAAATAGATATACTCTGCAATGATTTTATCGCGGCTCAAAAAGACTTTATCAAAAGACTGGCCACCATCAGCTTCACGGCTAATTTTTATGAGTCAATCGTCGGGAGTACCGAGCTGAACAGCTTGCTATACACCGCCGGCAAACTCATCCAAGACGAAAACGCTGATTCAAATGTCGCCTTCTTCCTGCGTCAGGCAGAGGGCTTCAAATTGCATATGTCCGAGAGCGACGACGCCAAGAGCCACGAACAACAGCATCTGGAGAATTGTTTCACAGCGGAGCTTGTGGATAATATCTGCAAGTCGAATAAGTTGTGCACGTTTAATAGCCTGTTCGCGATGGGACTGGAGGGAAATTTAGGTCAGCTAAATAAAATCTCAGCCGTTACAATTCCTCTGAGCCACTTCGGCTCGTCACTGGGCTTTATACTGATTTACCGTCCTGTGCAAAACAAATTAACCGAATCTGAATTAAACAACGTTTGTGCTGTAACACCGGGACTGTCGCAGGCAATTGCTTCCTACGGGGCCCTTTGCCACTTGGCCGATTAATATCCCGCTGTGATGGGCTAATCGGCGCGTGAGGAAAGTTTGTTGAGCGGGGCCATAATCTCCGATTTCATCCGAGCATAGCCTCCTGCACCTGCATGAGTTAGAAACTTTTCACACGGCGAATCAGTCGTAATGTAACTTTATTTCAGGGCATTGTTGAGTCCAGTGGTTTACCCTATAATAAGCCCACCAAATTCTGTCGAAGGGATGTAAAAATGAAACTGTATCTCGTTCAACACGCCAAAGCGGCTTCAAAAGAGCAAGACCCGCAGCGGCCACTGACGCAAGAAGGCCGAGGCGAATTGCAAAAAGTTACAGAGTTTATCAAACCTCTGAAGCTGTCCGTCGACTATCTGTGGCACAGCGAAAAGAAACGCGCTGTCCAGACCGCTGAACTATTGGCAGAAGCTGTCGAGATAAAAAAAGCCAAAACGCTGCGTGAGGGCCTCGGGCCCAACGATGATGTCGCCGTATTAAAAGACGAACTTAACACCGCTGTAGGTGATATTATGATTGTCGGCCATCTGCCTTTTCTGAATAAGTTAGCCTCGCTGCTTCTGGCTAACCGTGAGTCGGCTGATACAGTGACTTTCAAAAATGCCGGCATCGTGGCGATGAGCCACAGCGAGGGAAACAAATGGCAAATCGACTGGATGATAACCCCCGAGATTCTCGTCTGATGATGTCTTGCCCCCTGCCATAATGATTCGTATGTAAAAACCGATTATGGAATCTTTGTCAGCTAACTTTGGTTCTTTCGGCGAATCTGCTCAGCAATTAGCTGAGCGGATGAATCCGTGTGTGCTTTGTCCCCGCAAGTGCAAGGTCAATCGCAGCAAGGGCCAAATAGGCTTTTGCGGTGTAGCCGATATGCCGCTGGTCAGCTCGGTGGGGCCGCACTTCGGCGAAGAATCGGTGCTGGTCGGTTCAGGTGGGTCGGGAACGATATTTTTCGCCGGCTGTAATTTGGGCTGCATATTCTGTCAAAACTTCGATATCAGCCATCATCGCCACGGAACTAAAGTAACAATTGAGCAGTTGGCAGAATTCATGCTCGATTTGCAGAACTACCACTGCATTAACATCAATCTGGTAACACCCACGCACGTTGTAGCAACTGCTATGGCAGCAATCGAATCAGCAAGAAAAAAAGGCCTTACGCTGCCGATAGTTTACAATACCGGCGGCTACGATTCGGTCGAGACGCTCAAGCTGCTGGAGGGCCTGGTAGATATTTATATGCCGGATATGAAGTACTCGGATTCGGCAGTTGCCGGGCAGCTTTCGGGCGCACCTGATTATCCAAAGGTAAACCGCCAAGCTGTGAAAGAAATGCACCGGCAGGTGGGCGACCTACAACTAAAAAAAGGCCTGGCTGCGCGAGGGCTTTTGGTCAGACACTTGGTTCTGCCGAATAATCTGGCAGGCAGCTTCAAAATTATTGATTTTTTGGCGGAGCAGATTTCAAATGCGACGACAATTAACGTAATGGACCAGTATCGGCCCTGCTACAAGGCCGGCTTGCACACAGGGATAAACCGCAGGCCTACCTTAGAAGAATTTGAATCCGCCCGCCAGTACGCAATCGAAAAGGGATTGAATGTCCTTTTGTGAGCGCTAAAGTAACCGTTCTTCCAATTGTTTTGCGTTCTGAACAGCGTATGCGTTGTAGTCGTTGTTGAAATAGGTATAGACGGCGGTAACTTTACTGATATTTTCTTTAATCCAAGTTGCCCAATCTTTCAGCGCTTTTTTGGTGTAATTGCCGGCGTATCTGCCCGTTGGGCCGTGAAAACGAATGTAAATTAAATCCGATGTGATTACCCGAGGTGTTTTGACGCCGCCAAGGTCGTGAATGCAAAAGGCAGCGCCACTTTCGGCCAGCAGCTTGAATGTGTCTTCGTCATACCAGCTTTTGTGCCTGAATTCGAAAACACTAAGGCCCCGCTTCGGCAATAAATCTATAAAACCTTTCAGCAAATCAAGGTCTTTATGCAAACTCGGCGGCAGCTGATAAAGAATCGGCCCGAGCTTCTCCTTCAAGAGCCCTGCTATTTTGAAAAAACGCTCAAGCGGCTCGGATGTATCCTTTAGTCTCTTGATGTGAGTGATATAACGGTTGGCTTTTACGGTATAGACGAAGCCTTTCGGGGCCAACTGATGCCATCTCTGTACTGATTTCTCCTTAGGAAGATGATAGAAAGTGTTGTTGATTTCAACGGTGTCAAACTGTTTTGCGTAGTACTCGAACCACTTGCTCTTAGGCAGGTCGGCTGGATAAAATTTGCCCACCCAGCGATTGTAATACCACCCTGATGTGCCAATTCGAATATCATACCTGGCCTTGGCCATAACGGAGTCCGGGCCCTACTCAACCTTCCTGTAGAATTCTGCTTCTTTGTCGGAGAGTTTTTTCTGTCGAATCATAGTGCGGATGCGCTGCATATCGACGTTCCTCGGCCGGCCGGCACCAGAAGGAACATAGACGGCGGCCTGCTCGAAACCTGCAGGAATAACCTGCAAAAACCTTCTGACTGAAATCGCCGATACAAATATTGCCATTACAACCACTACAACAATAAAATACCGTGACAGAGGGGCGGTCAAATGTCTATCTGTCGAAACCTCTGAACGTCGAACAGTCGTATACGAGTAACGACATCTGTCACAATACAGGCAATCGGTCTGGTCCTTGGGTGTAAGGCCGAATTCACATCTGCCAAACCTTTTGGCCGGCAAGAAACGCTTTAATATCACAATATTGTTCAGCAACGATAGAAAAGCTCCTACAGGACACAAATAACGACACCAGAAACGGGTATAAAAAATTGAGCCGACCAAGGCTACCGCCGCTATCAACAGCACAGACGATTGAAAATCGTAGAACGTAAATCGAAGATTGAAAATTGAAATGAGGGGGTCTGCTACAAGTGTTGTTCGGTTCCTCGAAACAAAGAATACAATTACCAGAACAAAAAGTATGACGTATTTGAAAACCCTCGCTTTCTGCATCTTCTCGGTTGACAGTCGGTCTTTGAATCTTTCCGGAAGAACGTAGCCGAGCAGCTCCTGCGCAACTCCAAACGGACAGATGTAGCCACAATATATGTTGCCGAAGATTATTACCAAAAATGGGATGCCAACAACCAGCAAAAATGCTCCGGACAAGCTTAGAGAAGGCGCGTTCAAAGACAATACAGTTGCTATTTGTTCGGTCGAATACTGGGCGTTCAGGATAATACCCCCGACCAAAAGATTCAGCAACAGCACAGCCAATCTGAGCCAGAATCCGCCACGGTAGATAACAATCAAAGCAACTGCAAAAGCGACAATCAGGTATATTCCGCGCACATCAGGCAGATAGCGGGACCACTGAGTCTCAGCTTCGGCGGATGGTCTGCCGGATAGACCAAGAACTTGCGTAGCGAACCTTTGTCCTGACCTCTGTAGGGCTGAAAGAACAGCCTTGGAGCTTACAGTGGCGCCGGTTACCCCATCAATATCAGCAAAAGCATCGGGTTGAAAAAGTCTGCGGCCGCTGAGACTTTCGCTCCAGCGGTCCAGAAGCTCAAGGTATGCAGGCGTCTCATTGGACTGCACTATGTGGAAGTCAATCAATTTGCCAGAAGTATCCACATAAATGGCAAGATTCATCGTCCCACCAAAACCGCGAACCTCAGGTGCCAGCTCCTGTGAGCTAAATATGTAACCAGTTAATTTTCCTTTATCCGCGTAGGTCCTAAAATATCTGATTTTTTGGGCGTTTTCGGGCAGGACGGCAGCCCCGATGTATCGGGGCTCAAGGCGCAGCTGACCGGCCAGGGCCTGAGCGGTGTGCTTCGACAGCGCTGGTCGCATCCGGGCAGCGGCAGCGGCGAGCAGGTTCGAGCACAAAACAACTGTTACTGCAACGCCGAATAAGATGTAACCGAGCCTGCGCAAGCGAAATTTTAAATCTGAAACCGGAAACTCGAAACGCTGCTCCCCGTATAATCGCAGCAGCGCAGACGGTACATTGGCAACAAGAAGCAAAATAAAAACAATCAACGTCAGAGCGGTTCCGAGCACAGGGACAAGCACAAGGCTCGTGAGTAATCCACCTGCAGAGGCGCCGAGATGGTCGGCGGTTTCAAGCTTACTGCCGGCCTGGCCGGTCTCAAATCCTGAATCGGCAAGCTGCCGGGCAGCCAACGGGAAATAACAGCCGGCACACAAACCACACATAACAAATGCAGTCCCAAAAATAAGGTGCGTCCAGTCTTCAGCCGACCAAAAAACAATTGTGCCGAGAATCAGCGTATACACAAGTATCACTGCAAATACGTAACCTGTGACTCGTGCACCGTGACTCGAGCGATGGGTCAGAAAAAATGAAATCAGAGCCGCACCGGCTGTTAGGCCCACCATAAACAAAGATGAGATGGCACCGATATGCAGATAGAGTGAGCCGAAGCGGGTCTGATACAAATACATAAGAACAATAATGATGCCGATGCTTACCGCTCCGGCTGAGAATACCAGAAACGTGCTGTCGAAACTGCCGGGACTGCCTCGCCCTGACATTCTCAAGATGTAAATTAATCGCAAAACTACAAAAACCAAAACAGGAACAAAAAACGCCAACGGCCCAGCCAAGGCCAGATGCTTGACAAATCTTGCGACAGGTGCGCCGGATTGTTTTGCAGCAAGCAATAAGCTGTACAAATGCGTCAAAGGCCTTGAATCGCGATTGACCAGCAGGTCATCCGGCAAATCTGCACTGCGATACCACTTTAGGGCCAAATCGGCACGGTCCGGCAAATAGATAGAAAGTAAACCCGCCGGCGGAAAAATATCAGCGGCAGCCGGTATCGCAGCAAAGCGGTCCCGCAATATCCCAGGGTCACCAGTTAGGTTCTTAGAATCAGATACAACGAACCACGTGTCCTCGCCCGGCACCAGAGCAAGTCGCGAAAAGACCTTCTCAAGCGTCAGCTTCGTTGAGGCACCGAGATTGACCAGTTCGGTGCCCATAATATTTTCCCCACCTGCTATACGGACCGCTAAAACACCGTCGGGCCTTAGTGACTCTTTAATTAGGCTATAAAATTGGCGTGTGTAATAACGGTTCAGAACCGAACTGGTCGCATCGGGAAGATTCAGGATTACTATGTCATAGTAACGGCCCTTTCGCTCAAGCAGCGGACGGACGTCGCCGTCGTGGCGGTAAAATCGCCTGTCACTTATTCGAAGTTCCGCAGGTATGAATCCTTCAACTTTCCGAACGTACTCGTTGTCGCAATGCGTCCAGGTTACATGTTCTATCTGCGGTAAGCGCAGCAGCTGGCGGCAAAGGCCCAACCCAGAGCCTATCACCAAAATCCTGCGGGCCTGAGGGTTTTGACAAAGGCTAATAGCCGCTATCCGACCAGCTGTACTTTCGTCCGGCAGCGCTTCGCTGACACTACCCTGGCGGACAGCTATCCACTGACCCTCATAAATACCGTAAAGATACTCAGCCTGGGCTGTCTGAAATGAACCAATCAGGGCGCTGCTCGGAAGCAACTTAGTCCATTTTACAATACGCAGCGAACGCATTAAGGGTTTATCAATCCCAAAGAAAAGACAAAGCAAGATGCAAAGCGGCAACAAAAATGCAAGGCGAGCCCTGAATTTTAATCTTGAATTCTGTCCTGCGGCAACAAGCTCAACCAAAAATACCGATGTCGAGAGAATAAAGGCAAGTATTAAAAAAATCTTCGCCAGACTCAGGCCAAAGGCCAAAAGCAAAGTTACGCCCAGTCCGCCGAGAAAACTTCCGGCAGCTTCGGTAATATAGACGTGAGAGACGGGGAGCTTCTGGTCCTGCTGAACCCCATTAGAAATTTTCTCTTCTGTGGTTATATCATTGAATGTTTTAGAATTTCTAATGGGGTGAATCCACCGGCAAAGAACAGGAAACAACATCCCCGTGATGACACTGACAGGCGCATTAACCACTATCGCCAGAAGCACAATGGCTCGTATAGATAACAACTCATACGATTCGACACCTGCCAGCTCTCGAGCCTGTATAATCAATATCAACTGTAAGATAAAAGCCGGCAGATAACACAAAAGCCAAAGCTCTACATTTTTGAGCAATTTCTCGGCGATGGCTTGCACTCTATAAACGATTATCGCCCCCAGGCCGACCCACAAAAACCACGAAGCAAAGAAGATTCCGACGCTTATATCGTTGCCTTCGAAAGTGGTGATAAACTCTCTAAAAAGCAAAGTCTGGGCTGCGATGGTAAACAACCCGTAACTAAATATCAGCAGCCGGCGGGCAAATCTCATTTGTGGTCCTCACCGAAGACCTCAGCCTGAAAGACCAGGAAACTGGCGCCCTGTTTCCAGGCATCGGCAGGCAGGCGTGCCTTCAAAGATAACTGGGTGAGCATCTGCTCCAAACTCCAGCGCTGCTCCGTCGCAACCTGAGGCAAAAATACAGCTGAGTGCCCGTCTTTCCTCAATACAACGCCGTCTATGCCGATTCGAATCCGCTCGAACGAGGCAACGGGCTCAGGCGCCGTCAGGGCGGAAATCTCAATATCAATATCATCACACTGGTCTTTTGTAACCGGAAGAAAACGTCTGTCGTTGACGGCGGCATTAATGGCGTTGGAAATAACCGACTTGTATAAAGGCTGACGCGGAAAGATGTCACCTATACAACCTCTGAGCCGAGAATTCTTCTTTAGCGTCACAAACGCTGCGCGAGGCTCTTTCATAGCCTCGGTGATTTTAATATTCAGGTCCGATGCCGTTGGGACTTTACGCCACTCCAAAAAAGAAACTATCGACCTGCGAGCCAAAACCAAGAGCTGTTTTTTATCCCGTTCGGTAAGTTCAGGTACATCCTCGGCCCCCGCGCTTGACTGCGCAAGCAGTCGCGGGGGCGGACAGTTTCCCCACGCCCCGGAAAAAGCAACGGACAGATAACTGACTGAATTGCTGAAATCGCCTGTAATTTCACCGGAAGTTGCATATTTTAGCAGCTTCGCTTCAGCGCCCTTCTCTAACATTGAAAGCAATATCGCAACCGGGATATAGCCACATATCGTTGCGCCGGTTCTGCGTTTGTAATCCAGAAAACCTTCGCTATCCAGGTCGGCAATATACTCGTAAGCACCCATATCGAGCTTCTTGATTTGTTCGGGTATGTTTTCCGTAAACGGTACATAGCTGTAGTTCCGACCGTAATGTGTAAAATCCGAACTTGCAACTACGAGAGTTTCGTCATCTACCAAGCTTTTGAGAATTGAACCTGCCTTTTCAATCGTCTTTGCAGAGCATTGCCCGGCCACAATCGGAACAAGCTTAAAGTCCCGCTGGGCATACTGCAGCAACGGCAGCTCTATCTGAACACTGTGTTCATATTTGTGCGTACGCGGTATGTTCTGAAACAGCGAATGTTCCAGAAGCCCGCCTATAAATTCCAAATCCAGCGGTGTCTGTCCAAGGGGGGTTTCATAATGGGTTACCCTGGGCACACTGAGCACCTGCTCCATAGGGACGCGGTGACTTGGGCCGATGATAACAATTCGCTTATACTTTTTTTCGGTGGCTGCGAGCCCGAAGGCCGCGGTCTGGCCCGAATAGGAGTAGCCTGCGTGCGGAAGGATAAAGGCAACAACGTTATTTATCGGTTTAACATCAGCATTTTCGAAAAACCCCTCGATTTGTTTGCTAAGTGTGTCAGCGTTTGCAGGGTACCATCTGCCGGGAAGAGTCGAACGCAGAACTACCTTTTTAAGGGGTTCGGCAACTTCTTTAACCGCAAGAGGGACTTTCGAAACGTGTGTTTTCCAAAAAACTATGGCAATAACACACAATAACACAAGCACTGCGCCAAGTAATAATTTCATAGCGTTCTTTGGTTTTTTATCCATATCAGCCACTCCATTTGCCTTGTTTGTGAATATCCGACAAAGGTTTTAACGAGCCGGGGTATTTCTTGAGCTTAGCCGCCCATACGAACTTACGCGGCACAGCCTTTTTGGCAAGCCAGCAAGTGCCTACAATGACTGCCGCTCCAAACTTTATTAATTTCTGAATGAATTTTCTGCGTGTCATTTCCAAACTCCGTATATTTGCCTGCCGCAGTCCGGACAGCAGCCTTTTTTGAGTCGGTTTTTCAAGATAGTGTACTGGCTGCGCTCGATAAGAAGAGCCCCACAGGCCGGACAATATGTATTCTGGCCAACTTCACTTCTGATGTTTCCAATATAGACATATTCCATTCCCTCGCTGATAGCAATTTCGCGTGCCATATCCAGTGTCCTAAGCGAAGTCGGCGGCAAATGCCGCATCTTATATCGCGGGAAAAAACGGGAAAAATGCATCGGCGTCTCGCCGCCAAGATTCGCTTTGACCCAGCGAACAAGCTGACGTATTTCCTCGGGTTTATCATTCAACGTCGGAATAATCAGATTCGTGACTTCGACCAGTATGCCGCTTGCCTTGGCTAAAACCATGGCCTGCTGGACCGGCTTCAGTGTACCCGAACAGACTCGCCGGTAAAAATCATCGGTGATACCTTTCAAATCTATGTTGGCAGCATCGATATAGCCGAGCAGCCGCTTCCAAGGCTCGGGGTTGATATAGCCGGCCGTCACCAACACGCTGCGTATACCCCCGCTTTTGGCCAGTTTCGCAGTATCGTAAGTATATTCATAGAAGATAATCGGGTCGCTATAGGTGTACGCCAGCGAAAGACACTGATAGTACTTAGCCAGCTCTACGAGTTTTTCAGATGGATAAGCAAAGGCTCGACTGTCCTCAGGATTGGCCTGCGATATCTCCCAGTTCTGGCAGTTTCGGCAATGCAGGTTGCAGCCGACAGTTGCGAGCGAAAGAATTTTAGTGCTCGGCAAAAAATGAAAAAGAGGCTTTTTCTCAACCGGGTCGACATGCAAGGAGCAGGGATATCCGTACACGACGCTTCGCAGTACACCATCGATATTGATTCTCACCCGGCATTCGCCGCTCTGGCCGGGCGCAATCACGCAATTCTTAGGACATAATTCGCACTGAACTTTCAATTCAAGCCCCGCTTGCTACAGGCTGTCCGGCAAAACCCAAATTGGGACAACCGCCAATATTCCACAACACCACACACTGGTCGTCCTATAATTATAACAAATTAAATGAACTATTGACTATTAACTATCAATAAATTATAAACCATCGGTTACGCAGGTTACGCCCAGAGAGTAAAAAACCAAAAACTAAAGGGTGTGTAATCCATAGTCAAAAATTGCCGGATACGAGATATGGCTGAAAGAATTGTAAAAGTTGGACTTGTCGGGTTTGGTACTGTGGGCACCGGTGTTGCAAAGCTGATACTCGAAGAAGCTGACTCAATAGCAGCCAAGACCGGCCTGCACCTTGAACTCGGCTGTGTGGTTGATACCGATACGCAGTCACCGCGGCCGGTAAAACTACCGGCCGGGGTCCTTACCGACGACCTGAGCATATTGCTGAACGACGAGAGCATCAAGATAGCCGTCGAACTGGTCGGCGGAACCGACGCAGCCAAGGAAATTCAGCTCAAAATGTTGCAGGCCGGCAAAGACGTTGTCACCGCAAACAAAGCCCTGTTGGCTGAGCACGGAAACGAACTTTATAAAGCGGCTCACGAAAACGGTCGGTGTATAGCCTTCGAGGCGAGCTGCGCAGCCGGTATACCGATTATCTCCGGGCTGCGAACCGGACTGTCAGCCAACGAAATCAGGGCGATGTACAGCATCGTAAACGGAACCTGCAACTACATTCTCTCGAATATGACCAGCAAGGACGAAGATTTCTCCGAAGCCCTGGCCCAGGCGCAGGAAAGAGGCCTTGCCGAAGCCGACCCAACGCTCGATATCAACGGCGTCGACAGCGCACATAAGCTGGCCATTTTAGCTTCCATCGCCTTCGGATACGAAATCATGCTCGAAGATATCTATGTCGAAGGCATCGAGGCGATTTCGAAAGATGATATTCGCTGCGGCGGCGAAATGGGCTATTGTCTGAAACTACTGGCTATCGGGCAAAAAGATAAAGACGGCAGGATTTCACTTCGGGTGCATCCGTCTTTCATCGCCCCGGACAGTTCGCTTGCCCGTGTCAACGGCTCGTTCAACGCGATTAGTATATTCGGCAGCGCCGTCGGGCAGGTAACATACTACGGCCGAGGCGCCGGGATGATGCCGACCGCAAGCGCGGTCGTTGCGGACATTATCGACGTAGCGATAGGCAATTCCGCCACCACTTTCCGGCAACTGCGACTGCAGCCAAGAGAAAAAACGGCTCCACTGATAATTAAAATTGGCGATTCGGTCAGCCGATTCTATATCCGAGTAATGGCGAAGGACCAGCCCGGTGTATTTGCCCAAGTAGGCAGGATACTTGCTGATAACGCCATAAGCATATCAGGCGCCCTTCAGCACGAGGGTCGCGGCCCTGACAATACCGTTCCTGTGGTAATAACCACACACCCAACCAAACAAAGCAAGGTAACCGCGGCGCTTAAAGACCTTAACGAACTTGATACTATCTGTGGTAAGCCGGTCTGCATAAGAATAGTTGATATACCGGAGGACAAGGATTGAGTACCAAGTATGCGATAATAATTCCGGACGGCGCAGCGGATGAGCCGCTTGAGCAGCTCGATAACAAGACAGTGCTGGAAGCTGCCCAAACACCCAATATGGACAAAATCAGTTCGCAGGGCAGACAAGGACTTGTGCGAACGGTCCCTGAAGATATGGAGCCGGGCAGTGATGTTGCACAAATGAGCATATTAGGCTATGACCCGCGCCAATACCACTGCGGCCGAGCGCCGATAGAAGCGGTCGCACGCAATATCGAACTGTCACCGAACGACTGGGTCTTCAGGTGCAATCTGGTCACAATCGCCGACGGCAAAATGGAAGACCACAGCGCCGGTCATATCTCTACCGAGGAAGCCAGCCAACTTATCAAAGAATTAAATGACCATTTCGGTAATAGGCAAATGCGTTTTTACGCGGGCGTCAGCTATCGACACCTGCTGGTTTTCAAAGGGGTCGAGTTCAACGTTCAAACGTATCCGCCGCACGACCATATAGGCAAACCGATAGAAAAGATTCTGCCTCGCGGCAAAGGGGCCGATGCGCTTCGCGATTTGATGGCCCGTTCCCAGCAGCTTTTCGCCAACCACGATATTAACAAAGTCAGAAAAGACTTAGGTGAAAATCAGGTCAGTTCCATCTGGCTTTGGGGACAGGGGCAAAAGGCTCGAATGCAACGATTTAAAAAGCGATTCGGAATTTCCGG
>SDBU01003108.1_pt1 | contig 21368 bp, 42 predicted proteins | sample 2277071 | NCBI WGS metagenome assembly SDBU01 (sample SAMN10397929, study PRJNA504765) | marine sediment metagenome | isolation source: marine sediment core GS08_GC12, 126 cmbsf | place: Arctic Ocean: Gakkel Ridge, Loki's castle | collected 2008
TGTCTGGGCCGTGGTTGCGCCGTCAACCTGTACCTGCTGGGCGGCCCCGAGAGTAAAAGTTACATCTCCTTCAAGGCCAGTGGTTGCGCCGGATTGAATATCCAGCGTTCCGCCCGATTGAACCTCAATCTCGCCGCCGGATTCCACGACCAGCTTGGCGCCACCCTGCTCAGTGTAGACCAAGGTGTTGTACGACGACCGCGCCTCCGGTTCCTCCGCCTTGCAGGCAGTCATGCCCCAGATCATGGCGAGCAGAGCGAGGACCAATCCAATCGCGTAAATCGCCCGCGTCATTCGTTGCTTTTTCATTGTTCCTTTCTCCTGCTCACCAGTCCGGGCCGTCTGTATAGCCGAATCTGATCAGCCAATTGGTTTCTGATTCCAGGGCACGATCCAGGCGGCGGTCTCCCGCTGCCCAGATCGTGCCCCTAATTTCAAGCAATCGGAGTCGTCCGATCACTATTATCCAACAAATCTGTGCGCGTTGCCCGATACGACCAGGTTGGTCGTATCCTGAGTCACCGGTTCGTGCCGTGCTCCGCCCAGGAAATAGACGATGGCGCCATAGTCGCCGCCCCCGGCGCCGCTGACTTGCAGGCTGACGAAGTGATGGTCTGCATTGAGTTTCGCTGTTTCCAGGTGAAACAACAGAATCTCGCCATCGTCATTGGTCGCAACGGTATGAGCCATCAACGTGCCTTCGATGGTGTCCGGGGTTCCGGAGAGGCTTTCCATCTGCTTCAGTTCAAACTTCACTGTGGCGGCCAGTGTCCCAAGCAGCACCGCCACATTCACCCACTCAAAGCCGCTCACATCAACGTAAAAGCCCGTGGCGGGGTAATACGCATTCGTCAGGATGGTTTCGACCAAGAGGCTGTCCGTCCCACCGTGTACGATCTTATCCTTCAGGTTGAATTCATGTCTCATTTCATCACCTCTTTACGAAGCCGCTACTTTCTGAACCGCCCACTTCCAGGTTTCCACGGGCTGGCCGCCGAAGCGCCGGCGCATGATAAACGTCACCTGGTTGATTTCGGCGGTGCTGGAGTCAAGGTACCGCTCCACTGTCATGCCTATGCGGTCAGCAATGAGATAGCCGGTCGGGTCCCCGAACAGCATCACGTATGCGCCGGCCGTAATGGTCGGCATGGCCTCTTGCTCATAGGTTTCGTAGGTCATAAGCCTGGTTGGCCCGCCGCCCTCGGAAACGTTGTTCCCGAATCGGTCGCGCCAGAGGTATTGGCCGTTGGAATCCTTGAGCTTGGCGATATCTCGGTAGGTGTTCTTTTCTGCGATGAAAATACACCGTCCCCTATACTGAGAATTCGGGGCATAGACCAGATTGATCAGTCCGTCCCATTTCATATAGTCCGCGTTGGTGGTAACGGCCTCGGTCAGGCTGAGACCATTCTCCGAACTGGGGAGCAAACCCTGCGCCCGCCCGTTGCCATCGCCGGTGAGGAATTGGTTGTCCTCATTGATGGCGCCAGCCTCTGCGAATTTCTCTCCGAGGAAGCCGCCAACATTGACCGCCGAATCTTCGAGCCAGTTCCGGCTAAGGCGCGCTACTGCCATTGCCGTATGGATTGGTACTTTCTCCTGTCCCCAGGTGAGGTTGGTATCGGCCGCGCTCGAAGAGGGGGTTTCATCAACCATCGTCTCCCGGATGGCAGAGGTGTACTGCGCATCGCCCCCAGTGGCTACCGGGTATTCAACCGCATCCCGGCTGGTCGTCACGCCGGTCGCCTTGCCGCGCATTACTACCAGGCCCTGCAATCGCTGGATCACACTCGCCTGCCAGTCAACGGGTACAGTGTATCCGCCGAGGTCGTTCGCGGCCTCAACCATGACGGTCTTGATGCTGGCCAAATCCTGGCCAGACTTGATGGCCTCGATGGCATACTCAGGCGTCAGGATGACCTCACCTAGCAGCTCGATTTGGTCCCGCGTCAGCACTTCGCGACCGCCGCGCAAGTAGCGATTGAACGCCACTGTCTGGCGATAACGTTTGCCCTCATAGTTAGGGCCGTGCAGTTCCGTGAGAACTGCCTTGATTCCGGTGTCCATTTCGCCAAACCGAAGGGAGTTGATGGCCTTTACGGCCTCATCTTTGCCATTGGTCTTGGTCGCCGGATCGGGCGGTTCGTTGTCCCCGACCGGCAGGGGTGCCGGCTTGACGGGGGTTGCGATTGCGTCCAGGTCGGCAGCAACCGCCTTCATCGCCTCGGCTCTCTCTTTGAGGGCCGTAGCTTCTGATTGCAACGTCTTGATCTGCTCCATGTCTGGCTCATCAGCCAGCAGCAAGGTCTTGGCGGCAATCAGCTTCTCTTTCGCTTCTGCGAAAAGCTTCTGGATCTTGTCCATTTCACACCTCTAGGTCAATCTCAGTCAGTAAAATGTCGATGCTCGCCTTTGCCGCCTCTAGCTGTAGCTGATCCTGGCCAGGCACTCCCGTGCCCGCTCCGCCGTCGTCCGGCCCATCGCTGTTTGGCTGGTCATCTGGAAAGTCGATGGCGGCCGATTTGAACGCCGCCTTTAGTTGGCTTACATCAGTCTGTCGGGGCTCCATCGGTCCGGTTGTGGTCGTGTACCCCGCTGTCCTCCATCGTTTGATCTTGCCGTTTGCCGCCACTTCGCGCCAGTGGGTGGCGGTCTCGCTCGAAAAACTCACAACACCCTCTGCCACGAGACCCATGACGTGGTTCGCATACGCTCGCGCCTTCTCCACTCGCGCCTCAACCCAGCGGCCGATGTTCAGGTCGCGTTCCAGGATGACGTGGCCGAGGATTTCCTTGATGGGCTTGCCGTCGGCGTCTTTGTCCTGGTCGTGTTCGTGAGTCAACACCTTGACCGGGATATCATCCATGCCCTTGGTCTCGCGCGTGAAGAATTCTCCCTTGCTGCCGTCTTTGTTCTTCCACGGGGAGAGGTCGCGTTCCTCTGGGCTACCCCACCGCATCCCGTAGCCGCCGATGATGTAGGCGTCCTCGGTCTCGCCGAGGGATTTGACCGCCATAATGGGATTCAGGGAGCGGGCTGGCTTGTAATCAATCTCAACCGCGGTCGGTTCCCCGAATTCAATCTCACCATCCTCTGCGATCGTGTACGGGTACGACATGAGGCCGTCAGACATCTCGACAATCACATGGTCCTCAAATACCTCATTCACCCAGCCATCAATTTCATCAACGGCCAGACGCGGCTTTCTGTATTCTGCCCGCCAGGCAGTGCGGATGCGCTCTATTTGCTTGTCAAGCGAGATGGCTTTCCCGTCTTTGTCGCTGGCCTCGTTTGCCATCGAATCCCTCCATGAAACGCAAAACGGGCGCTGGGAAAGTTGGGGCACAAATGATCCTGTGCTCCTTGCTTTCCAAGCGCCCGTCGAAATTCCCTTCCGACCTCTGGGGCTTGCTCCGACCCGTTAGGGCCGTTTCCAGTGGTGTCCTATTCGGTTGTTAGATTGTGATGACTGCGGATAGGTCTTTCACCTATCTATCTGCGTCCAGCACATCCGTATCATGTGGATGTCCACGGTGCGTTTCATGTTTTGCCGTGGCCGCCGCAACCATCAACATTATAAATCCTGGTGGCCCAACCCGACCTGAAGTTGATGATAGTCAGAGCATCAAGCCAGTCGGTGACGCTATCACGCCACACCACCACCTGCTCCCGACATTATACCCTAGGTTCGGCAGGCGTGTCAATAGGATGTTTCTCGGCCTCCGCCCGCTCAAACCCGAATCCACACTCTGGGAACTTCTCAATATCGCGCGGGTGCATGGGGAAATAGCGACAGACGGCCGGTAGGTCGTGCGCCCATCGCATACATTCGTTAGATAGCCTGTCAAGAGCCTCGCACCCAAACTTCTGTATCTCATCTCGAACATCCAGCTCCCACCACCATTCCACCCCTTGATCTCTGTGATTGCTCCAGCCTTCCGATGCTGACCAATCGTAATCCTCCACCCCCTTCTCCCCGCACCAGGCAATCATGCGAATCCCGATCTCGTTCTGGCAGCAGCAGCGACCGCATTGGTTGCATGAGCCCGTGCGGAGATAGGAAACAAGCTCCCCGCCCTCCACGATCCAAAAGTGCTTGTCACTCATAGCCCCGCCCCGCATCCCGAGCAGAACTGCGGTGCATCGCCGTCGTAGCGCAGGCCGCAGAAGCGGCAGGTGGTGTAGCTGTGGCTAATGCCCTCTCCAATCGGCAGGAATGTCCGCGGCCATTCGTGGTTCGTCGCATGGCCAGCAGGATCAAGGCCCGCCAATGAGCCACGATCAGATGTGAGTGGATTGTGCTCGCGCGAGTCGATTGGCGGCATTTCAGGATATGCACCATAAGGCAGCCTCTTGAATAATCCAATGATGCGCGGGGCTGGTGGCGTCCGCTCTGGCGGTCGTCTACCCATCGTCGGCCTCCTCTGCCTGCCTCATAAACTCCCCTGTAAATCTCCGCATATCGGACGCCTTCCACCCGGACACGATGTTACTAATGCGATTGGATCCCGTCTTGGTCGGCGGGATATACTGGATGCGCGGATAGTATGAACCCGCCGGGTGCTCCGCCGGCAAGGACGTGGTGCAAATCATGTTGAGCATCTGCGATAACCAGCCAGCGCAAGCCCTCAGAAGCTCATCTGTCGTTGCGGTTTTCCAGTGGGCAGCATCCTCCTCCTTCATTTCCGCAATGTCTAGTTCCACGGCCGCATTATATCGTTCGCCGTGCTCTCTAAACTCCGCGTTTGTTGGCTGATAGCCGTCCGCAATCAGTTCTTGCCACGCCTCGTTACTGGCATCCACATGTTTACCCATCGTCGGCCTCCTCTGCCTCTATCTGTTTCGGCGCCTTCGCCCCGCAGAACGGGCAGAAGTTGACGCGGAATACATACCCGCCATTGCCCGTAATCCACTCACCGCCCTGCTCTTGCAAAAGCCATCGCCTGAGGGGGATTGCATTGATGTTCGGGAGTCGGCCTCTTGGTGCCTATAGTTTCGTCGCCCATCCAATTACCGGGGATTAAATAGCCCCCGACAGTCCGGTCGCCCATCATCCTGCCTCCTCTCTAATCAATCAAATCACCCAGATACGGGAATCCCGCGTAGCGCCTTGCCCTCTGCCGACCACGGATTCGGAAGAATCTTGTCCAGGGACTTGCTCTGATCAAAGCCGCAAGCCTCACAGATGTAATAGATATCAACCTGTATCCACACCTGATTATGTCCATATCCCTCTACAAATTCGCCATGTTCATTATACAGCCTTGATACTGGCTGTTCGCGGAGCTTATTGTAGCCGCATTTCTTGCAGATCATCATGCCTCCTCTGGTTCCAACTGGTCGATCTCGGCCTTGAGCTTGCAGTCGGGCTTGTGCTTTGCATTACTGGCGTCGCGCTGTTCGTATTTTGCGTTACATGCTTGGCAGCGCACACAATCAGCGTCGCCATAGAATGATCCCCATATCCACTCAATCCCCCTCAGCAGCTCCCGCAGCTCCTTGACCTTGGCGGTCTGCTGATCCAGCTTCCACATCTTGTACCTGGTGAATGGACGCAATACGGCCAACGAGAATTCGACCGGCTCAACAATATCATCGAAATGCGTCACGCTGGAATACACACGACCGGCAATGTGCTCAGTCAAAACAATATGATCCACTATCCCCTCTGGCAATTTCGGGTTCCTCTCGCTCACAATCCTACCCTCCTCAATACCCCCCGTATCACCGCATTGAACACCCGCTGCACCTTCGCCGCCCCCGTCCGCACCGAATCCTGTACCGTTTTCCAGCCCCGCCGCGCGTGATAGTCGGCCTGCTGCGTTGCGTCATGCACCGACCGCGCATAGCTGGCGCTGGCTCCAATGACGCCCAGCCACCCGCCCGCAGTCCGCGAGATCTTCGTCGTCCAGCTTGTACTCAGCCTCTCGCTACCGCCATAGTTGACCGACTCCCCGGTGCGCTTGCGGACGTACCACGCACCACGGCCGCGTTCGTACCAGCGGGCGCCCAGGACGCCATGTTGGGGGAGATTGGCATCGGACGCCGGCGGGTATGGCGCCACGCCCTTTCGCAGGATCTCCACGCCGCCTTGCATGGCCGCCTGGATCCCGCGGTCGATCTCGCGCGGGAATTTGGCCATGGCGCGTTGGAGTTCGTCGAGGCCGTCTACTTCAAGGGTGATTTGGGTCATGGTTCACCTATAACAATGCCCGGTGGTTCCATACCTCTACCGCGGATCTCCCGCTGCCGGCCTTGGATCCCCGCGCATGGCAAAGTTGGCATACCACGCGGTACCCCTTGCCATTGTCGAAAACAACTATATCCAATGATCCACCACCACAGAACGGGCAGGGATGCGCAACGGGGAGCAGGCCGGCCTCTGGCTCCTCCTTCTCCGGCCGCCCGTCCTCGCCGATGATTTCGATAGAGAGTTTATTCCAGCCATGGTCCTCCTCCCTCCAGAGCTGGCCCTTCTGGTGGAGTTCTGCCGCCAGGACATTTCGATAGGGCGAATGGAGCACAATCCCCTTATCGTCTTGCTTCCACCACGTATCGTTAATCCAAATCCCGTACACTTTCTCAGTCATCGTCAATCCTCCTCTAATTCCGGCATGGTTTCACCATCCCAATACGCCACACTGATATGGCCCGGCTCGGCCGCATCAATTTCTGCCAACCGCGCCGCCTTCTCTGCTATCGGCAGTACCCACGCATCCCATCGTTCCACCGCAAATTTGGCGTATTGGCTACCTCCCGGGCCTTCTGTTTCACATGTAAAGCACCTGACTCGATATGGGAATCCAGGTATGCTATATGTTTGTTCTACTGATAGGCTTCCCGGTTTAGAATCACAAAATGGGCACGGCTGAACCGGCCTGCATGTTGTTCGTGCCTCCCTCTCTGCCATCATCCTCCTCCCTCGCATTGCTTCCGCGTAAACTCTTCAAATGCCTCGGCGGTAATGCAGCAGTCGCCGAAGCACATACCCCAGTCAAAGTCGACCGCATCCAGCAATTCGGTCAGGATGGCATCTGTGGTCGGCGCTGGTGCTGGCGTCGCCGCGGGGGCCACCGTGGGCACCTGCCGCCCACAGCCCCACGCGCCGGGGTTCCTCAAGCAGCAGTCGCTGCCGTACCATGCGCACATTGTTGGCATCTCGACTATATTCCCGTCGCCGTCGGAGTATATCGGCTCGGCACCGCGGTGGATCACCGTGGGCGGCTGTGGTGCTGGCCCTGGCCAAATGCTTTCCCCAATTGAGAAGGCAGCATTTAGGAGCGCAACTAATGCGATTCCACATACAACTACAAGCGTTAAGCCTCCCAGCACACAAAGCGCCGTCCTTTTTCGATCTAGCATCATCCTCCTCCTCTCTCTAGCGCCGGTATCCCCAGCGCCTCGAACATCTCGCCACGGTCGATGTCCTCAACTGCCGACTCGAACAGAAAGTCGAACCAATCGCCGTTGAAGAATGCCACCAGCCGCAACCTCTCGCGCCGGCTCGTGTCCGGCCGCTTCCACGCCCAGACCGCGCGGCGGATGATCGCGCAGCCGAGGGCGGTTCCGGGGTTAGTGGTTGGGAGGGGCATTATACCGGCGCTCGAACCAGAAAGCTAACATACTCACCATCTGTCCATGCCAGCATTTTGAAATCCATGAGCGCGGCGATATGTTCTGGCGTCAGTACCACCAGTTCTGAGCCGTAGGCGTGGCCGTATTCGTTAGCCGCATCTATGGTCGACTCTAGAATTTCCGGCGGTAGGGCGTCAACTAGCCCTGAATCAATCAGCGTCTTGACCTGCTCCTTGCTCATTCCTCTCGCTCCTCTATGCTATTGTCGGACTGGTCAGCCTTGCCCTCGGCCTGTTGTATTTCGTGGAACGAAATTGCCAAGCTCGTTACCTTACCATCTCCATCGCGTGGGTCGAATTGATAGACGTGGTTAGCCTTTCTGCATTCCATCTGAGACCAGAATCTCATTAGCGCGAATTCGGCATCACCCTCCGGTGTCAATACTATCAGGTTGTGCGCCGCGATCCTTGCTTTCATTCCTCTCGCTCCTCTCTACTATTGATCATCATCGGCTCCGGCGGTTCTGACTTGCCCCGCTTGGGTTGCCAGTGCGTGATGGTATGGCAGTAGCCCTCCGAACCATCCTCATAGAATATCCACCATTCATCATCGGGGGCGTCGTATTGTGCCGTGCCCACACAATCGCCATCATAGAGCACCCACACCGGTGGCAGGTAACACGGAAGGTTGCCGTACCCGCTCGGGCCATTGCTCTTGACATCAATCCAGCCGCCCTTATTGCGTGGCTGCTTTTTCTTCCATTGGTCGTGCAGCGTGGCCATTTGATCATCTGTCAGAGTGTCAGTTCCGAATCGCGTGCTCATTCCTCTCGCTCTCTGTGCTATTATACCATCAATCCTCCACAATCGGGGATTGGGTGACATAACATCGGCAGTTTACATGGCGCGGCGGCCCGTCTTCGGCCCCGTCTGGAAACAGTGTGTCGATGCCATCAACCGATACATCATTCAAATCGATGCACAGAGGACATCGAAGTTCGTCCCGCAGCGTTCTCCAGGTTTTCCTCCACTTGAAATAGCCCTCCTTTTCCACCCATTCGCTCCCCGCCTTATTCCCCTCCCAATAACTCCGCGTCACCTCGGTAACCGCAATCATCTCCGCCCGCACCGGCCCAAAGCTAAAGTCGCTCGTGTTCAGCCGGTCGAACAGGTCGCCCATGGTCATGCCGGGCGTCTCGATGAACTCCGCGATCCGCTCCCCTACCCGGCGCCGCGTGGTGGCATTGATCCCCTTGATTAGCTTGCCGGAATACTGGCGCGCCCACTGCGCGGCCTCTGCATTGACCAATGTCCAGTCAACGCCAATCGTCAGCGCGTCCATGATGGCGGCAAGCCAGCCCATGCCCGCTTGCGCTCCATTCACCAGTCGGGGCGTCATCACTGCCAGCAATAGCCGATCCTCATTCGCCCAGAACGCAGCATCGAGCCGGTCGTCCAGGTCCTCGATCGCCTTCCGGCTCTTGGGGATCCCCGGGGCCAGCTTCGCCCGAATCCGCGCCGCCTGCTCCTGGAAGAACTGCTCTAGCGCAACCTGCCATTCGGCCTCGTCAGCGTCCTTCTCGACGGCCAGGGGGTCCCGTGTTCCGTCGGCCGTCTCACGGATAATCGTACCAGTCTGGCGGTGGATCACCGTCGGCGGCTTGGGGACTGCCTTTGCAACCTCGAAACCCGGCTGCGAAGGCAGCCTTGACCTCCTTTTCGTTGCCAGCTTCCGAGAGGCCAGCCTTGATGCCCGCGCTGACATGCGGCGGGATATGCTCGCTCTCAAAGTCGTATGCGGGCGGCTCCCCGGCCTTGATGCGGCGGAGTGCGATGCCCTGCCAGCGGCGGAGGTCGTCGCTCAGGGCCTTGGCGTCCTGGAGTTGCGGTGGCTGCTGCTGCGGCGCCCCCGGTGGCGGCTGCCCTCCTGGAGATCCACCGAATTGCGGCGGCGTTGGCTTGGCAATCTGGGAAACCAGCGTTTCGCCCCGTTCGTCCCCCAGGGGCTCAAGTCCCAGTTCCTCGCGGGCCTCATCGACTATCTTGACCTGCCAGTACACTTTGCGCTCTGCGATCTGCAACATTCGATCCCGGGGCCGCAGATCCTCAAATTCGGCGCGGAGATTGTCGCCGTAATACGGCATGACGATCTGGCGGGTGATGGCGCCGGAAAAGGCCAGCGCCAGCGGCCAGACGGCCGATTCGATCATCGACGCCTTGGCGGCCTCGGCGGTGGCGCGGTTCGCCTTTGCCGACCAGTACCCCCCGGGGATCTGATAGACGCGATCGATGATGTCCCGGCTGAATGCACGGAGCGATAGGAATTCAGCGTCCTTATGGGTCATGCTGAGATTCGTGGCTGATACGTCACCAGCCCGGGCAATGAGGAATCGTCGCCCCTTGTTCACCAGTTCCTCGATTAGCTCGGCCTTGGCTTTTTGGTACACCGGATCAGCCATATCGGCCCGGAGGCCGATAAGCATTCGCAGCGTCAGGCCATCGTTGAACGTGTCCCGGTTCCACTGTGCGGCGGCCGTGTCGCCCTCCAGTTCGAGGCGATAGGCCGTGATGGGCGACATGCCGCGGTGGTAGTTAAACGGGTTGGGCCGCGGAATGTAGCAGATGTTCTCCGGGGCGATGAATTTCGGCTGCCCGTCTTTCTTGGACGTGTAGGCGTAGCCGCGGATATAGTTCTCCGCGTCCGGGATTGGCTGCATCCGGTTCGACGGGAGCGGCCATAGCTCCATGACCTCTGAGCCGGCCTGGTCGGGGACGATCATTATGTACGCCTCGCCCCGTAGGAGGTACCACCATACCAGATATTTGAGCATCCAGGCGCTAGACATAAACTTGTTCGGGAACTCCCATAGCTGCTCGAATTCGTGGTTGTCAATGGCCTCCGTCTCCTCGCCCTCCTTTTCCACCACGCCCAGGACGCCTACCGATAGGTTATTGGCTATGAGCTCGATGTCCGAATGCACCCAGGCGCTGTTGGTGGCGTGCCGCTGCACCTGGTCGTCCGACCAGTCTCCCCAGCCAGCAATGCCGCCGGTGTCCGGTTTCTCCCCCGCGAATATGGGGGGCATGGGGTTGCGGTCGGCGGCCTTTGCGTCGAGGCGCCGGTCGATTATTCGGTTGATCCAGTTATCCCAGATTGCCATGTTGTCCGTCCTTGGTGCTACCGTTGGTTGTTCATGCTCCTCTCTCCTTTCTGCTGATCATTACGCTGCGATGATCCTGCTCATGGACTGGCCCTGAATCAAGAGTCCCATCTCTAGCCCCGCTGACGTGCGCGGCATATCTGTAGGGAATAGGGCATGCAAGGCCTTAAGCGTCTCTGAATCTGTTAGATATTCTTTGCCATCAAGGACAAAGGATTGATCAGGCTCGGTCTTCTCCAGCCAAAGGAATGTGACGCGCTCTCCTGTTTGAAGATCATCATTTGCGAATTCCTCTAAAAGCTCGTTGACTCGCCTCTCGGCGGCGTCCCCATTTTCGGCTAGAATGGCCACGCGGATTTGATGACTCTTCTCAAAGATCAAGGTGTAGGCTTGCATATAATCTCCTCTCTGCTAATACTTTTCTGTCGCCCCGACCCCCGCCGGGCACGGTCGCTGTTAGTCGTCGCCTACATCCCACCGCCAATCATCGGTGTTGAATATGACGGTTCCCAGAGGAACCATATCGGCCATGGGAGTTTGTGCATGACTGAGCCGTCTATAACCCAAGTAGCGCGCACCACTCCGGTAACCTCGTCCTCCGGCTCAACTGCTAGTACCCCTTCCGGCGGGTCAGTGCCGTCGCCGTACATGAACGCATTGTCCTCATGGGCGGCCGCTGCCTCTGCGAATCGCTGGATAAGGAGTTCTTGGAAATCAGCCGGCACCAAATAGCCGCCGAGCTTGCTTGCCACCAATCCGGTTGGCACAAGCGGCACGATCTTCCTCGCCACGGCCGCAATTGCCGCCGATACCATGCCAAGGAGTAGGGCGCGGCGGGATAGGTTAGTCATGGCAATATTCCCACCGGGCGCTCCATACCCTCACCGCGCAGAAACGAACCATTGGGGTCATTGAGTTCGGCACTCAGGTTCTCCAAGAATTTCTTCTTGCATCTATCCGCAAGCCACGAAAAGGTCACCAATTCGCGCCGCAGCCGCTCCACCTCTGCCCTGGCCGCGTCGCGCTCATGCTCCCTCTTGACCGATAGGCCGACCCAATGCACCACGTCTGCCTGGGCATAGTCGCGTTCTCCCTGTAGCCGCCGCGCCCATTCGCGGGCATCGTCGCGTTCCCACTGTGCCTCTTTTAGATCTATGCTGAGTTGGTCAGCTTTCGTCTCTGCCGATGACAATGACCGATTCACATGATCCCGCCCCTTCTGGCCCTTGGCCAATTCTGCCCGCAGCCGCTCAACCTCTGCCCGCCCAGTCCGCAGATCCCCGACCTCTCCCGCCAAGGTGCTCCGGTCCCGCAGCAATGTCGATCGCTCACTGCGCAGCAGCTCAACCTCTGCGATCAGCGCTTTCATATCCCCCCAGGGCCACAACCCACAAACTTCGGGTACATAATCTGCAAGGTTTTTGCGGAATCGCTCCTTGATCTTCTCTAGGTCAAGCATGGTCAATCTCCAGTCCCGTCGGCCGCTTGATGCCCTCTCCCCCCAGAAACCAACTATCAGGCTTCGCCATTTCTGCGGACAAGTTCTCCAAAAAGTCCTCTTTACACCTATCCGAAAGCCACGACAATGCCCTTAGTTCATTCCGCAGCCGCTCCACCTCCACGATCAACGCATCCAGGTCGGCCGGTGCGTGCTGGATGAATTCGCCCGCGTCCTCGCGTGTCTGCTCAATTCGTCTCTTGATTGCCTCTACGTCAAGCATCGTCTCTCTCATCCACACCGCGCTGGATTGTGACTGTGCCCCGCAGAGCCCCGCCGAATGTACTAGCCAGCCCCTCAAAATGCTGGAGGAGTCGCGCAAACACCTTTTGCAATTCGATATAAACCTCATCATCACGGCCGTGTTGGTATGAAACCACATAGCCGTTGCTGACTTTCTTGATTGTGACCATCCTCTCCTCCTCTCACTTGAACCACACATCAAAGAACCCGCCCCAATAGAGCAGGCCGGCAAGCATGGCGACCACCTGCAGGAGAGCCCAGAAGTTCCATGTTTTTTCTCTTGGCTCTCCATGACGCGCCACGGCCACGCCTAGCGCCATGCACATCCATATAATCCATATTATCTGTGGCAACATCATCCTCTCCTCCCATCATGCGAACCCAAACGATACCGCCCGCCGTTCGGCCGCCCGGTGCATCAGCGCCCGGGCAATCACCGTGTCGTCATGCAGTCCGGCTGGCGCACTGTAGCTACTCCGCCCGGTCGCTGGCGACACTTTGCGCTCGTATGCCTCCAGTTCCCCGGTCGCCACGGGGATGTCCAGGAACTGCCATTCGGCCCGCTCGAGTGCCAGGGCTAGGGACTCTATCAGCGGCGGCTTGGTGGTGGCGGTCGTCATAAAGCCAGCCACGGGTAGACCTTCTCGCTGTAGCATCTCGATTATCGGGGCACCCATGGCATTTTCCTCGGCCAGAATCGTCGTCGGCGCCCACCTTTCCGCCAGTGCCGCCAGCCGCGCCCGCTGGAAAACATAGTCGATCTGGTTGAATCGGTCAAGCGCCACCTCGACGCAGCAGTCGGAGCATCCGACGCTGAACGACGAAAAGTCGGCCTGTTTCCCCCAATCGCAGCCCATCACGATTTGGTGGTCCTTGTGGGCCTTGGGAGTGGCATCCATCGGCGCATTGATACAGGCTAGGATGTTGCGGAACACGGCCCCCTCGTGCTCCAAGAATTCAGCCAATATCTCTTGGCGGAATATGTCCCGCGGCGTGGTGGCGAATATCTGTTCGATCTCGCTGTATGCGATGTCCGGGTTCTCCAATGGGTGCGGCTTACGGATCAGGATATCGCCTACAATCTCGCAGCCGACCGTCGGGGCCTGCCAGCACATTGCATCATTCCTACTCCTGGCGGCCTGGAATTCGCGCCAGAACCAGTTGCGTCCCTTGGGTGTCCCCCGCAGCCATGCTCCGCCGCCGGTGTCAATCAGCATCGGCCGCAGCACCTCATACCAGGCCGCCTCCTTGACATCGCCCGCCTCATCAACCACCACCCCGTCGGCAGTATGCCCGCGAGCATTATCTGGGTCATCCAGCGACCGGAATAGGATCGCGCCCCCGGTAGGGAATGTGGCTGTCATAGTCTGCTGGAGGAATCTCGCCACACCACCGGCCGCTTGGCGCGTTTCCTTCCAGGCGATCCGCACCTGGTCAAAAGTGGGTGCTCCCCATAGCCATTGACCGCCAGCCAATGCTCCCTCAACGGCAATCGTCATGCCACCCGTCGTCTTTCGCCAGCGCCTACCGGCCGAGAGGATATTAAACCGCTTGGCCTCACTGCGAACGATGCGCTGGCCAGCATGGGGGTCAGGGAGCCTTATTCTCGCGCCAGTCATTGACATATTCCACGATCAGCTTGCCATCGATCTCTGTCTTTTGCGGCGGCCGGAAATCCTCATCCATCACCGTCACCCACCACTTGCTTACTGACAATTGCGCCATGTTAGGCTCAGTGATCGCCTTGATTATGTTGTGCCGCGCCTTATCGGTGATCTTGTGGCGCTCTGCTTCCCATGCGGCCTTGACGGTGGGGTGCCGGTCGATGTACCTTCTGACCGTGTGCCAGGTGCAGCCTATCCGGTCGGCGATGGCGGTGATGATCCCGCCAGAGCCGGGGATTGCTTTGATAAACTGGCTGGCCGTGTATTTGTTACCCATGACCCCTTCGTCTATCTACGCCATTACTCCGCCAGCCGCGGCTCCAGCACCATACCATAATTATTGACGCCCTCAGGGATAACCACGCCCTCTCTTTTGATAGGCATATTCCCCTTAAACGGTCGATAATTAACCTGATGCTGCCATCGGCCCCACTTACGAGTTACCTTTACGACGTCTGGATGCTGTCTCTGTAGTGACTGGGCCATCCGTAGGCGGCCGTCGCCCTGGTATAGTTCATCGGTATTGCCGCCCTTCATAATCATAGTCACGATTTTATCCATAAGGAAAGCCTGGAATAGGACGGTACACCATCCGTCCTTTAATACCCTAATGGATAGGTCGGTATCTTCGTTATACCTTCCGCGCCACCGATAGGGCATATCGTTCTTAATTAGGATACATAAATAGATCCGCGAATTTAGAAGTAGCGGGTTATGCTTCTCCTTTAGGGGTAGCCACATTTCATCATGCGGGCCAGCAAGGGCAATATTCTCATAGCGGCTAACAAAGTCCTCCATCGCCTTAAACATTGCGCCCGTCAAGACTTTGAGCCGCCGGTTATTATTCAGCCTCCAGAACATCCGTATATTGTCATCTAGGATCCAATGCCTCGGGTACCCCCGCGATACTGAATGCTCCCATACCCAATTCCGCGCCGGTATAGAGCCCTGTCCTAGATTGGCAAACGGAAGGGTCAGCACCTTCCCTGGGTCAATGACATTAGCATAATAGCCGTATTCCTGCGGCTCTACCACCATCCTATAGGGGACACCCATATTCTCTAGTACCTTAGAGGTAAGCCGTGACTCCCATCTTCCCTTTGAGATGATGTATACCGGATACTCAGGATTCATCTCTGTAAGCCTCACTCGTAAGGTCTAGCCTCTCTACCTCTGGATACCAGATGCTCCGCGTCTTGTCGGTGATCTTTTGACCCAGCAATTCCGCAAATATCTCAACGTCGCCCTGGGTCGCAAAATTAACTTTGATCGTTCTTACCGGCCCCATGTCCTCCGATCCAAACTCCGGCATTCCTTCCCACATTTCGTTGACATCGGCCGCGCCCGCTATACCCAGCTCGTACGGCTTAAATCCCCAATCCTTTAGGTCATCAATCTCGAACTCATTGGCTAGAATATCCCAGTCCCATGCGCCGGCATTGCGGTTCAAACGGACGTTCAACTCCGCCGCCTCCCGCTCCGTCAATTGCCGCGATGGGACCCGCACGTCTACCAATTCGGCCGCCGTGTAGCCGTTGACCATCATCACCCGCTTGCGCTGGTGGCCGCCGATGATCTGGCCGTCCTGGTTGATCACCAGCGGGTCAGCCAGTTGAACTTCTCAATGCTCTCGGCGAGATGCTTGGCGTCGTGCTCTGAAAGCTCCCGAGGGTTGCGCTCCCATTCACGCAGGTCCCCTAGCTTCCGCTGCTCCGTTGTCCAAGTCGGCTTGTCACTCATACCCCTACCCCGCCGGTAGTTGTCTCGCCTGGGTAGCCATCCCGATAGGGACTCTGAGGGCGCGACATTGTGCGCTGTCTGGCCGCCACCCTATCGAGGGTTCTGGCCTTCTCCAATTCCCACACGCGCGACTGAACCTCGCCAAGCTCGCGCATGGCTTCGGCCAGGTCGCGCTATAGGATGGTGATTGCGTGTTGCATCTCGCTGGGGGTCATGGGCTACTCTGCCAGAATGGGCATTCCCATCCACTCAGGCGCTGGCGGCACATAGGTTGGGATATCGCATTCTGGAGCGCCGGTCGTGCCAGGATTATCAATTCCAGCATACCAGTTACCTACCGGATGCGAAACCCATTCGCCATCAGTGGAAATGCCCCTGGACGGCACGGGCGGATCGTCCCAACGCCTAGTCTGCCCCCCGATTTCCTTCTCCAGCAACGCCACTCGCGCCTCAAGGTTCTCGATCTTGTCCTGCAGCAGTTTGCGGGCCGGGCGAGGAGGAATCAATTCCGCCTGTGCAGGGACGCCCTCAGTCCCAATTCCCCAAACCTCGTGCGATCCATCTTCGCATCGAACAATCCTGATCACTCCACCACCTCCATCAGCGCGACGCCGTTGTACCGGACGGCCGCCCAGAGCTCCGCAAAGCAGGCCCATTTGTCGCCGTTGCTGCTGTTGGTGGTGACATGCTCCGCCCACAGTTCGGCGCCCTGCCAAAGCTGTCCAACGATTGCGTAAGCCTTGCCAGGCCCCGTCCGCACATTCAGCCGGGCAGTGGCAACGCGCAACTCTACGACCTCAAACGGCTCCGGGTCCGGGTCCGGCTCCACTCCCCCCGATTCATCCAGCTTGTGCCAGTCCCAGTTGTCCCCAGGGCAGGCCGTCTGCGCGCCCGGCACTTCTTTGTGCCCGAGCAACGGGATCGACCGGCCGAGAACCGCCGGCAGGTGAACGTTGTGCAGCCAGCGCAGGCTCCGCTCCTGGGCGAGAGAGGGCTTGGCCACACTCTGAACACTCCAGAAATTGCCGGGCACGCAGGTGCCGATGTACCGATGATTCAGGTCGCCAACGTGATAGCTCGATACATTGATCGGGTTCGTCTGATAGATCGTGCCGTCAGGAACAATGTAGAACGTGTATCCGATGCCCGGCCATTCCTTCGTATTGACATGGTAGTAAGCCGCCTCCTCGGCCGTCAGCGATGCGCGGGTCCCTGAATGGTGGACAACGTGACCATGGATACCCGACAGGTGGCGCTCCCCATAGTGGCCATTCTCTGGCTCCATGGTCAACTGGTCAATGATGTCCACGATGCGCGGTTCAGGCGCCGGCTCCGGCGTTGGGTTCGCCTGGATGTAATCGGCGATCTCATCAAGGATGGGCTGCCGGATCTGGAAGTGCTTCCAGCCCGGCCCCGAGGTGAATATCGTCGCGCCGAGCAGCCGCCCTTCTCGGGCCGCCCGGGTGCCGGCCAGGAGCCGGTCGAAAGCCGCCAAGTCCTCGACGCACGCTGCACGATCGCCCCCCCATACGCCGCCATGCTTCCAGCCATCGTTGGCGCGGAGACCATAGCCATCATTGTTAGCACCGATGGGGCCGATCTCGCCCAGAAACCAGTCAACGCGGCGTCCGGTGGCAATCAGAAAATCATCAATCACGCACCACCGCAAATGCAAGTCGCGCTGATGCCCGGCAGAACCAACGAACGACACGCCATTGACGACGGGGTGGTAGGCATGATAGCCAAATGCGCCGCCGGCCGCCGCGCACGCCTCTGCCAGTGGCAGCAGTGGAGCATACTCATTATGGCCGGGGTTGCCAATGGCGGCCGTAAACACAATCGGCTTGACGCCCGGGCAAATGTGTGCGAGCATTTCACAGAAGCCGATGTCAAAGGCGATTGCTTTCCGCAGCGTCTCTGGGTTCCCGGTAGCATAGGTCTCATTCAGCGATTCCACATAATCGATCCCGCCCTGCCGGTTCAGGCTATCCTCAAACCGGTTAATGAATTCCGCGGCCGCGTCACGCGCCTGCGCCGGGCCCTCACCGGCCCTGTCGAGATAGGGTTGCTGGTGCTCGATATGGTGACGGAAGACGATCAGTGTGTCCGGCGATACCGCCTTCGTATCGTTCCCCATTTCAATTTGGAACACCTTCAGGGCGCGCGGCTTGCACCTGGCGACTGCGTCCAGCCAGCCGGTGACGTTCGTTTGGAGATGGTAGCTCAAATAGGACATTATGCCTCCTCTGGCGGATCTGGCTTGACGATTGGCCGATAGTGGGTCACGCCGGCGATCTTCTGACCGGCATAAGCGCCCCCGTACTCGATCCAGTAATTCCTATCTGATCCACACAAATCATTTGCCGGTCGAGCTATGAGACTCTCCCTGCCTGGGCGATAAACCCAGACAGCCTTGGCATCTATGATCGGAAATGCACCCCTCTCAATCTTGATCCAGTCAACGCTCATTATACTACCTTATATGTCCAAATAACATTGTCATATATGATGCGTACTGATCGCATGTACCAATTCGTCCACTCCATCATTATGCCCTCTCCTTGATAGCAAACTCATCAGCCGGTGAATGCTTTCTATTCACCCGCTCCCGATACCGATAGTCCGCGCTGTACTCCGCGGCCGCCTTCTCGCCGCTACTCCGCCGAACGCGCCTCAGCTTGTTCTCGAATCGCCGGTTGCCGGCATTGTAGCGCGTGTGGGCGGGCGACCGGCTGGCGCGGCCGAACTTGCGAGAGCCGGAGGATTTGGTGGTCATCTCGGCTCCAATGCTATTAACTCAGTAGCTTTCGCCATGATGATGAGACCATTGACAACTGCCGAATACCATTGTTTGCGCTCTCCGGTGCCCAGCCGCGCCCTGATAACCCCCTCATCTCCAGAGGTGGCCACGGGACCAAATGAACAATTCAGCCGAATGCGATCCCCAGGCTGCAGCTTGGCATTGCCCACAACCAACTTGGTCGTCATGGTATCCACCTCGGCCACAGCCCCGCCTTCTCCATGCGATACCTGATCGCCCCAATTAGGGTCGGCGGAGAGATGGGATAATGCTCCTTCTCGTAGGCCTCCACAAGGATGGACAGTGATACCAACTCATCTTGTTCGGGCGAACCCGAGGCCGCATCCATGAGTGCGTCTATCCGTTCAAGCGCTGCCAGGTATTCCTTCTCAGTCATGGTGCTAGAGTCTCCAAGGTATCATACTGCCCATAGGCCTAGCCCCGCTTGGGATACGGAGCATACCGCAACCCGTCCAGGTCCGGCTTATCGCCGTCACCATTTGTTACTGAATCCGTAACGGCTGGCGCCTTGCTGTAAGCCCATGGTCGGTGCGAATCGACCTGAACTTTCCGCTTGCGCAATCGCCTCTTCCGCCACTCCCTCTCCAGCCCGTAGGATGCTTTGCGCGGCAAGATGCCTTCCATCTCTGCCACCATGGCGGCCGTGACCTCTTCCGGCCTCAGTGCCGGGGGGCGGGTCATCTCGGCGATCTCGGCGACTATGGCTTGGCGGTCCTCTTCATTCAGGATCATAGGGTTTCCTCTGTGCGCAGATCAAGCGTCTTTCGCTTGGGAATGACATTGAGCCGCCCGTCAACCATCTCAAATACGGTTAGTCCATTAGTGATTTTGTAATCGCTCTGCGTTGCCTTGCGCGCGTGCTCAGTCATTCCGCACCATGATGGCATGACAACCAGATGTGATTCAATCTGTTCCCCGCAAAACTCTTCCCGGTTGGTGACGTGAACCCAGGTGTGATAATGTCCACGCAAATAGACATCCGCCGGCCGGCGCCCGCTCGAAATCCCTCCACATCCTGGATTTCAAATAGTTCGTGGCGACGTTCCCGTGTGTCCATTCGCGAATGCCTGCCCCGGGTCCATGGTGTGCGATGTCCAGCGTCCGGCCCGTGCCGGCAATGTTTATGAGCGAGTGCGCAATGGGCCAAATGTCCATCTCTGGAAATTGGGCTCGCAGCTTTTCCGCTACCATGATCTCGCTCGATCCTTCGCCAAACACATGCAAAGACGTGCCGATAATGATTCGCCCTGTCGTTACATTTGGCAGGCTGTAGGCCGGAATCATATTGTGGTGGGCGATTGTCGGCTGATCGCTCAGTCGTGATTCCATGAGCTGGTCGGGGTACTTCTTGCCATGCGTAATGTCGCCACCGTGAATGTGAATGATCTCATCACCGGCCGCAAAGTCCGCAACCCATGCAAGATACTCGGTCCGCAAATCCCAGAGATACCGTTGGAACTTTTCCAGGCTGGGACCATAGATCTCCTTGTCGTCACTTAGCAGAACGGTGTCTGGATTGCACAGGCCGAGCTTGTGACCCGCGTGCGCATCACTCTCTGCCAAGACGATAACACGACGATTCCGGCGGCGATTCGCGGCCCGCTTTTTCTTTTTGGGCATGTCAGCACTCCTCGGGGCGTCTGAACAGAGGCCCTATGCTATCCAGCATCAGGTTCGACCCGTGCCGCCGGTATTCGTCATTGCTTGACGATTGCAACTATCGACCCAAATACACCGGTCACCAGTGCGCCCAGGCCGCCGAGCAGCTTCATTCGGCCTCGGATTGCGCCCTGTTCGACCTCGATTTTGAGGACGCGCTCATTCGTTGCCTTCTGGTCGGCCTTCATTTCCTGAACGTCATCGCGCGTGGTCAGCACCCGCTCATCAATGCGTATCAGCAAATCGTGGTCCGACAGATCATCCGTGCCCGATGGGTGCCCCATTGCTTTTTCCGATGGCCGCCACGACTGCGCTACCAGCGCGCTTGCCGATGCGGTAGAGTCCGGGGCCTGCCAATCCCAACATCAGCCCCCGGAGAGCGAGTAGCGCGTACTCTGGCACCAGGTCCAGACCCAGCGAAATCGCCATGCCCAGAATGACCGCCACCAGAATTGACCAGCGACCATTGACGCCGAACTCTTTGAGCCCTTCGACGACGGCGGTGATCAGTGGAACGTACTCAATGCGGAATTCCATAATCCCTCCATGTGTGCAAATGCGTACCAAAACGTGTCCATTTTGCCCACCAGAATCGACACATCTGGGGGACATGTCTATTGCATACCCATAATACACCGATACAGGCTCTGTGTCAACACCCAATTCTGAGTGGGCGGCGGGCAATGTGACATCCGTCATGCGCAGGACGTGACGCCTGGCACTAGGTCGTGGGGGTTTCTGGGGTATACTGTAGGCATGGTTAGAGAGCGGATAGACAAGGAGAGGACAATGAACAGTGATTTTGATCGAGGATTCGGAATCGGAGGTCTGGGACGACAGGTCGCCAAGGACACCTTGACGCCCCGACAGGCAGAGCGCAAGGCACAGGCAGAGCGCGAGACGAAGTATTGCTCAATCTGCGGCGCATCTGAGCTTGACGGCGCAATGTTTAGCACCGACGCGGGCGGGAACGTCTGCGATGATTGCTTCGGCTAGGCGGCCCCCAAG
>SDBU01003109.1_pt1 | contig 21367 bp, 18 predicted proteins | sample 2277071 | NCBI WGS metagenome assembly SDBU01 (sample SAMN10397929, study PRJNA504765) | marine sediment metagenome | isolation source: marine sediment core GS08_GC12, 126 cmbsf | place: Arctic Ocean: Gakkel Ridge, Loki's castle | collected 2008
ATCCGAGCCTGTTGCAGGGGCCGGTGCAACCTCGGCCTGGTGAAGGGTTGAAAGCTCACAGCCGGATGAAGCTTGCGTGAATGCGCCGCTGCCAGTTGGCGAGGAAGCAACAGGCAAACCTCTGCTTCTCGGGCCAGGCCACCGGCTAGCCGAATGCAGTCCTCTGCAAAAGCGAAGGAAAGCAGCGCTACTTTCATGTGCCCTCTCTGCATCGCCCACCTCATCCCGCTTCTTCGCCACAAGCACTGATTGAGCTTCCTCGTGCCCACAACCCTGAGACGAAGCCGATTGTCTCAAGAAGCTGGCATTGTCGCCTGAAACGAGCTGCCGCACTGGTTGCAATCAGCATGAGCAGTAGCCTCGGAAGCGCCCAGCCCATCTTGCCGAGTGTCAGCCGTATTCGAAGACTAAGAGAAAGACCTTCACCAGAATCAAGATACAGCATTGTTGAATCAGATATGCCCTGCCAGCGCGCTCTTTGTCTGAACCAATTCTTGGTCAGCCGCGGGGCAGACACGTGGTGGTGCACCACGATCTCGGGGTGATAGAGAGAACAGCGCCCCATGGAGTCGAGCTGTTGTCGCAGATAGTTCTCCTCATTTGTCCGCAGCTTGGTGCCTTGCCTGCCCAGTTCTTCCCGAAATCCCCCCACCGCCTGCAATAACTCCTTGGGATAGGCTGCGTTACAGACCGATAACCACTGTTCTTGGTTGAGAACTACCGGAACATCGGACCAATGCAGAACAGAAAGATAACCGAGCATCCCATCCCCCAGCCAATCCGGCCTTGGTGCCTCCCAGATCGCCTCGATCTTGCCCCCAACACACCCAGGGCTGGGCTCAAAGGTCTCGAAGACCTCTATGAGCTTCTCCAGCCACTCGGGAGACGCCACCGCGTCATCGTCCAGATAGGCGACGTACTCCCCCTTGGCGCTACGCCATCCTGCGTTGCGCGCACGGGAGACACCGACGACGGGCTCGTAGACAGAACGCAGATTCGATATGTCGCCGAACTCGGCGACCACTTCCCTAGTTCTGTCCGCGGAGGCGTTATCCACGACGATGATCTCGTATAGCTCCCGGGCCAGAGTCTGGCAGACCAGGCTCCGAAGAGCTTTGCGCAAGTAGGCTGCGCGGTTGTGAGTACACACGACTGCTGATATCTGCACGCTCATCCAGCGAACCCTCCTGGCGGCACTCCTACGCTGGCGTGGTCCCTTCCTTGGTCCAGGCAGCACTGGGCACATCAGATAGAGTGCGGAGATCCTCTCGCTTCAAGGTTCCGAGCGCCAGACTCGCCAACCCATACGCGATTGGGGCGATCGTGAACACCACAACTAGCCAGGGCACACCCGTCCATAGCGACCCGCACACGATCAGACCCATGGCCAGTGTTGCCATGAGCACTTTGCTGATGGTGAGCCATGGCAGACGCAACCCGAGCAGTCGATGGGAGGCGATGGAGTGAACGAAGAAGGTGGCAATCCCGACTGAGACAAAGGCTATGGCCGAGCCGATCGCACCCCACGTCGGCACCAACAAGAGACACAGCACCCCGATAGCCACGACCGCCAGTCCTTGAGTCCAGGCGAAGAATCGTTCTCTCCCGGCTGCGTTCAAGAGTGCACCATTGCTGTAGCCAACAATAGTGAACAGAAATACCGCCAGTATCCTCAGGACGATAGCCGAGGCCTCGAACTCGTCGCCATACACAAGTAGCATGATTCGATCACCGACCAGCATGACGCCCAAGCCAAGTGGAAAGCCCAGCATCAGGAGTAGCCTGAAACAGATCGCGTACAAGCGGGCGAGGTCGTGTCTGGCGTGACCGTACAGACTCGCAAAGCTTGGGAATATGGCTCCGGAGAATGCAGCGGGCAACAGGAGTATCATAGTAATCACAGAGTTTGCCGCCGAGAAGGTGCCCACCACACGCTCAGTGTGGAAAAGAGAGAGAACAAAGATGCCCAGTTGGGACTGCAAGGTGTGCAGGATCAGCAGGACTCCAAAGGAGCGGCTAGAAATGAGCAACTTCCTGCTCATGCTAAGACTGATTGCCAGCCGGGGGCGAAGGAAGCGGCTATACGCAAGAGCTATCATAGACAACAGCTTACAGAACTCTGCAATCACCGATATAATCACGATAGCGAGAAGTGACCAGCGTAGATAGATCGCAACCAGCGAGAGCGAGAAGTTGATCAGGTCCCGGCCAATCTGACTGGCAGCCTGGTATTCCATGCGTTCGAAGGCCTGGAACATGCCAGATAGAGTCGCGCCTAGTGCATCGATCAGGTATACCAGGGCATACGCATAGATGACGAGAGCAGTATCAGATGGATACTCGATAACACGAGCCGCAGCCACTGTCAGCAGAATGAAGGGAATCCCCAGCACGGCTTTTAGAAAGAGCATATTGGAGACATATGCTCCCGCTCTGGTCCTATCTAGAGCAACGTCTCTGACCAGCAGCGTGTTCAGGCCTGGGCCCACCACCAAGACCAGAAGGCCGCTGAGGGCCACTGCCGTCGAGATCTTGCCTATGCCCTCTGTCCCTACATACCTGGCCAAAGCGGCGACATACACAACCCCCAGCCCTCGCGAGGCAATCTGGGCCAGTACCAGAGAGGTCGTGTTTCTTGCGATCTTGTGTTTGCCGAACCTGGCGATACCGTTCATCCGCAAGGCCTTGCAGTGCCGAGCCGAGAATACAAGATGGGAGCCTCCATTGACGGGATTCTAGCCCTGGTGAGTGTCTACCGCTTGACGACATAGGGCGAGCAGTTCCCCGGCATGTCTGCGCCATGAGTAGCGCTCGCGGACTAGCCTCCGGCCTTCCCCGGCTATCGATTTGGCCAGGGCGGGTTCTCTCACCAGCCGCCTGACTGCATCCGCAATCGCCTCAGGGGACCGCGGTCTGACCAATAACCCCGTCTTGCCATCCTCCAAGGCTTCGGCGAGCCCGTTTGCCCTGGACACGATGATGGGCTTGCCTGCCGACATCGCCTCCATGCCAGCCAGTCCCCAAGACTGGTTCTCGTCGGAAGCCCATACGAAAGCATCACAGGCGTGATAGCAATCCACCAGCTCCTCTTCCGACACTTCGCCAGTGAATACCACGCGATCACCGAGATGACGGGCAGACACCTCTTCTCTCACAGACCGGGCATAGGCAGGCCTCAACGTTCCGCCCACAACCAGATAGGTGACATCAAGCCCCTCACCCACTAAAATACGAACCGCTTCGACAACGTCCTCGATCCTGCGCCAGGGCGCCAACTGACACACGGTCAATAGAAGAAACGTTCTGTGACTCTCAAGATAACGCTCCCTCACTCGCTGGCCACTACCGCCCGCAAATCGCGAGCTCTCAACACCTGGTCGAACGATAACAGAGTCTATGCCGTAGTGTTCCATCATCTGGAGCCTGACACGCTCGCTCAAGACAGCAACCCTGTCCATCTCACGGACAGCGGATTGGTCATGACGATCAAAAGGGAGGCAAAGAGCCTCCTTCAGCCCATGTTTAACCTTTGCCCAGGTATTGGAGACTACCTCATAGCGATGACTCGCCATTGGCCAGAAGTCGTTGCACACCCACACAACCGGAGTCTTGTGCCGTCGTTTGTAGGCTGCCGCCGCCCAACTAATCGCGTTTCCGTGAGCGTTGACCAGGTCGTATCCACCTGGCATAGCCAAAGATAGTCTGCGCTGCTCGTGGTAGTATCTCGCCAACGACCACATGTAGGCCAGCATCCTGCTTCCCAGAGGTTTCTGCGTCTCCTCGGCCTTCTGAGGACTTGCCGGCCGCAAGGTTCTGATGTCTAGTGCCTTTGCGAGTTCCGCGTAGCAAAGGTCTCTGTCATATTCCACTGACCACACCACCACCTCATGGCCCATAGCCACAAACTCACGGGTCACGCAAAGGGCCTGTTTCGCCTCTCCACCGATTCCATTGAGGCTGTGTACGAGCACAGCTATTCTCATGGTAGAAAACCCTCCGCGCGAGCAAGCAAGGTGTCCGATCTGGCACAGCCCTGGTCCGGCAACTGGTCGCGACCGTGGGCCTGCTCACGATCGACCTGTATCACTCTCCTCACATCCATGAAGAGCAGTTGACGCGATCATTCTCCTGGCAGCAGCAACCAAACCAATCAACACCCAGAAAAGCGCATACAACACCTCTGTTCTCAGATGTTCATCGGCAAGGTTGCTCACCACCAGTACGACAAATCCACCCAAGAGACCGATCGCACAGACCGATGTGAAGCGGTCACCGGTCCTGACAGCCCACAGACCCTCTCTGAAGGCGCTAGCCAGCAGAAGGAGGAACAGGCCGAGCCCCACCAGACCACTCTCGGCCGCCACGAGCAGGTACACATTGTGTACCGGCTCGGGAAAGAAATCGGCGATGCCCGTCATGTCGTATTGTCGCATTACCTCGACAAAGGTGTTGATCCCAACGCCCAACAGTGGATGGGCAGCGATCATTCTCAGGGCAATATGGTTGAGTTGCACGCGACTGACAATCACTGGCATGTTGACGCTCACTTCGGCCAATCGTGAGACCAGTGAGCCGCCAAAGAACACGCCAACCACCCCCGCGCACAACCCGAGGACTGCCAGTCTGCCCAGGCTTTTCGCATCGAGCCACCTCTTGTGCCAACACAACAGAATGGCCGTGACCAAACCAGGCAGTAGGGCAAACCAGGCCCCCCGCGAAAAGGACAGAATCAGAGGCACGAACCCCGCCGCGCACATCGCGCCGACCGCGATCCTGGATCGTGTCCCTGCAAGGCCGATCCATAGGGGGAATGCAACACAGACTATGGTCGCGGCATAGGCGCCGAAGGTGTTCGGCCAGCCGATCGTGCCCGAGACCCTGCGAAGCTCTCCCACGGTAAACAAGTTCAGACCCAGATCGGTGCCAATGGTGTACTGAAGCAGCGCGATCGCCCCCTGAACCATCAGCCCGACCAGCAGTGCAATCATGACACCCTGCATATCTCGTTCCGTCCTGACGGTGACAGCGACGACGCGTGAGAGAAGATACAACTTGGCCATCCTTATGATCTCGAAGACACTGAGTCTGGCAGATGAAGAGTTGCATATCGAAAGGGCGCTCCAGATAATGAGCGAAATGGCCGCCACGTCTGTGCCGGAAAGGCGCACCGGCCTTCTCCCGCTCAGAGCATCCAGCAACCACATGGCTACCAGGCCGATCAAAGGGAAATCGTAAGGGTACAGGACCACGCCATCGCTGGCCCCGCCGGGGCGATACGGCACATCGCCCAGTGGAGAAAAGGCCACATTCAAGGGAATGGCAAGCACAAGGGACAACAGCAAGACTCGACGGGTGTCGCCCACCACCAGCGCACCGACCAGCACAAGTCCCATCAGCGAAATGAGCACCAGGCTGTGCCGTGACCAGCTCGACACTCCTGGAGCAAGCCTCAGAACCAGCAACCCCAACACCATTGCCAGCGCCACCGCGGCGCAGAGCGAAGCCAGACCCGATACGCTGCCGACTCGCCGAAGCGAATGGCGAACCGATTTCCGCATCATGCGTACCCCAATGGCACAAGCTCCGCGGCCTCGGTCCGATAGCCAAGATGGATATCCAGTTGGAACGGAATGTCTAGGAGCATGATGGCCAGGAACAACTTTCGCACATTGCCGACGATCATGGCCAGAAACGGGCAGAGCGTTGCCGCCATCAAAAGGGGTGCCCATTGCGGTGGCAAGGGAGCGATGGCCAGTGTGCATATGCCTAGAACAACGCACACGAGGGTGGCAACGAGCCATTGCAGGCCTGAGCCCCGCACCAGTGGTCTCTTCAGCCGCCAGGTGAACACGGTCAACGCCTGGCCGACTGGCTGCCGCAGTCGATCTATAGCGGAACGCGCCATCCTCCCTCGCCCTCTGTCATCCGTGCAGGAGGCTCAGACACGAGGCCCCTGCTCGCCGTGGTCAAGGATTCTCCCAGCCTGGAGTGTGTGCATCTCGTTCACGCCATGTGCGTAACGAAGAATCCAGCCCACCATCAGCATCGCCGTCAATCCAGTCCCTGCGGGCAGTGTGGGGCGTGGCCAGTGAGGGGCCAGCACAGACGGGCCCATCGACGACGTCGCCACCAAGGCATGCGTCCCGGGTCTGGCTTCAGCCACCCACGGGCTCGCTCTGCCATTCTGGCACAGCAGCCTTGATGGTCTGAGCCACGTATTCCATCGCCTTGGCTGTCAGTTCAGCATACATGGGCAGGGAGAGAATCTGCCCGGCGCATTCTTCGGTAACCGGAAAGCTTCCTCTCTCGTAGCCAAGGTCTCGATATGCTGGTTGCAGGTGAACTGGGACGGGATAGTGGATCCCGGTTGAGATGCCCCGCTCATCCAGGCTCCTCTGCAATCGGTCTCGATCCGAAGCCCTGACCACGTAGAGATGATAGACAGATTCTGCATAGTCTGCTTCGGTGGGGAGCACCACTGGGCCATCAGCAAGAAGTTCCCCATACCTCTGTGCATGTCGTCGCCGTGCGGCATTCCACGCATCCAGGTGCTTCAATTTCACTCGCAATGCCGCTGCCTGAAGCGTATCCAGCCGGCGATTGAAGCCGATGAACAGGTGATGATGCTTTTCGCTCTGGCCATAGTTGCGCGCCATCCTGACAAAGCTGGCCACCTCTTGGTCGTCGGAAACAACCATGCCTCCGTCGCCATAGGCGCCCAGGTTCTTGGCCGGATAAAAGCTGAACGCGGCAGCGTCGCCCAGAGAGCCAACCCGTCGCCCCCTATATCTGGCCCCGTGAGCCTGGCATGCATCCTCAATCACCACGAGCCGATGGCATCGGGCAATCTCCAGGATTGCATCCATGTCCGCAGGCTGGCCATAAAGGTGGACCGGGATGACCGCCCTTGTCTGCGTTGTGATCGCAGCTTGGAAGAGATCAGGGTCCATGGTGTACGTTTGGGGGTCGATATCCACAAGGACGGGCGTTGCTCCGGTGTAAGAGATGGCCAGAGCGGTGGCGATGAAGGTGTTGGCCACGGTGATGACCTGGTCACCTGGGCCGATCCCATAGGCTCTCAGGGCCAGCTCCAGCGCCGATGTGCCAGAGTCCACGCCAACGGCGTTCTCGGCTCCGCAATAGGCGGCGAACTCCTCCTCAAAGAGGCTCAGGGCGCGACCCAGGATGAAGCCTGTGTCGCTCAGCACCCTTGAGATCGCCTCGTCGATCTCTTCTCTGATGGTGCTATACTGGGCCGCCAGGTCAACGAAAGGTACCTCTACCATCTCGGCAGTCACGACGCTCTCTCCTGGGCAACCTCAACTGGTGAGCCCCCAAGCTGTATCGAGCGGTCAACAGCTTCCATTACCCGCACCACTCCCAGGCCGTTCGCCCCGTCGGTGAGAGGACGACGACCCTGAGAGACACAATCAAGGAAGTGGCTGGACTGATTCTTGAGGGGTTCGCTCACCTCAAGCCTGGGGATGATGATGTCACCATCACGTATCAGCAGTTGGTGCTTGCCGAAGCCGTTCGCGTCAGGCTCTATGGGCTTGACCCCCTTTTCAAAGACCCGCACCATTCCCTGGGCGTCGAGGTCGTTGAAGACAATCCGCTTGTCACTGCCCACCACCACCACCTCTCGCACCTTATGGGGATCAGCCCAGCTCACGTGGACGTGTCCAATGATGCCGTCCCGATAGCCCAGCGAGACGAACCCTACGTCTTCCCGGCCATTCCCCAAGACCCTGGCTCCCACGGCACAGACCCAGTGTGGCCCACCATCCATCAGATAGTTGAATATGGACACATCGTGAGGCGCCAGATCCCACAGAGCATTCACGTCGTCGCGGATGGGGCCCAGGTTGGTCCGTCGGGCGTAGAGGTAGTAGACCCGGCCCACGTCACCCCGTGCGATATACTCCTTGACCTTCTTGACACCAGCGTTGTACAGGAACGTGTGACCAACCATCAAGGTCACCCCCCTCGCGCTGGCTCGCCTGATCAGCTCTTCAGCGGCGCTCACGCTCGTGGTCATTGGCTTCTCGACCAGAACGTGTCTCCCCGCCGCCAGGCAATCGGTGACGATCTGGTAGTGGCTCGTGGCTTCGGTACAGACCACCACTGCATCGACTTCGTTCAGCGCGAGAGCAGCCTTGACGCTCGTGGTCAGTTCCACTCCAGGAAACCGCCGCTTTACCCTTTCAAGCCGATCCGTCCGCCTATCGCATACAGCAACCACCCGCGAATCGAGCAGCTCACTGAAAACGCGCACATAGTTCCAGCCCCAATAGCCGCACCCAATAACTGCGATCCCGATTTGCTCCACTGACCGTCCTCACTAAAAGAAGAATCGCCGTGTCACTCTGATTATCGTCAGAACGCCCCCCAGCTTTACCCTTGCCGCCTGGCTCTCCAGTCCCCCACCCTCCGCCGCATCGTCGCACGCAGAACTCGACAATAGGTTCCCTCTTGGCGGGTCCGGTCGCGCGCCGTGGGCGCCGCTGTCATCTCGCCCATCTGGACCATCATTCAGGAGCGACCGGCGACCTGGCTGCTCCCAATGCCCCCACCAAACGCAGAGATCACGCAGCCCCACGTCCCGATATCAGTGCCGGAATCGTGAGAAGCATGATCTTCAAATCGACCCAAAGGGTCCGGCAGTTGATGTACTCGATATCTAGGCTGACCATCTCGCTAACGCCGACCCGGGCCCGCCCCTTGACTTGCCACAGTCCGGTGATTCCAGGAGTGGCCTCGAGTCGTTGCATATGCCATGGCTCGTACTCAGCGACCTCGTAGAGAGGAACCGGCCGCGGCCCCACCAGGCTCATATCGCCCTTCAACACGTTCCACAACTGCGGCAGCTCATCAAGGCTTGTCTTGCGCAGAATCCGCCCAACCCTCGTTACTCGTCCGTCACCGGCAAGCTTTGCAATCCCTTCCTCCTCATCGAGTCCTCCATTGATCCAGCGCCGCACGTAATCCCTGTGAGGGGCCTGGTCGCAGTCTCGATACATCGAGCGGAACTTGTACATCAGGAATGGTCGTTGCTTCCACTCGCGCCAGTTGAACCCCATGCGCTGCTGCTTGAAAAGCGCTGACCCCCGAGAATCCAGCTTGACCAGCAAGGCGATGAGCAACATCAATGGCGACAGGACTATCAAGAGGGCGAGCCCCAGCGAAACATCGATGAGCCGCTTCACCCAGAAGTAGACATCGCTGCTGTGGGGCGATAGTGACCCCAAAAGACAACTCTCTCGCACAAGATGTAGCAGACTCTTGTCCAGTCTTATCATCCGCCTGTATTCCCCATTCACTGAACCTGCTTCTCCCTGACCGACCGACCAACACCCTGATCCCCTTGCGCTGTCATACCTGATTGGCCGTCTTGGTCTGCGCGAAGGTGAACCGCCAATCACCCGCGACGGCCAGGTCTCTGCCGCGCATCGTCGATTCTCTCGAACTGCTTCCGATCGGTCATCAGGTCATCCCATTAGTATCCGTAGCTTTCAGCGACCAGCCTGGCCTTGTTGAGGATGATGCCCAAGACTCTTGCCCCAACCCTGTCCAGTTGTTGCAGCACCGTCTGAAGTTGCTCGCCCGTCGCCTCCCCTCGAGCTGCAACAAGCAAGACCCCTTCTACCATGGATGCCAAATCAACGGCGTCGGCGACGGCCAGCATCGGGGGACTGTCGAACAGAACCACATCGGCGCTGCTGGACAAAGCCGTGACTACCTTTTGCATGCCCGTCGAGCCAAGCAACTCCGCAGGATAGTGTGGCAATGGACCACTGGTTAACACTCGTACCCCTGGGACCCTGGTACCGCGCAATGCTGTGCTTAACGATCCCCCTTCCAGAAGGACATTGCTCGGCCCCACCGGGTCGCGAAGTTGAAAAGCTCTAGGCAAAGGAGGATGTCTCGCGTCGCCGTCCACCACCATTACCTCGCGCCCAGCTTGGGCCATCACCGTTTCCAGATTGAGCAAGACCGTGCTCAGTCCCACCTTGTTGGGAAGTTCAAAGACTCGATGCAGACAAGGATGCCTCAAATCGCTGTCTACCACGATTACGCTGCGCCCAGCCTGGGCCATCACCGTCGCCAGATTGACCAAGACCGTGGACTTGCCCGCGCCAGGCTCCGCACTTGATATCAGTAGCGTTCTCGGATAGCTACCCTGGGCACCGGACAGAACGATGCTTCTCAACACCCGAAAGGCCTCGCTCGCCGGCCTATGCATATCGCCAGCCAGAAGCGCTATCTCACCTCGAGATCTCCTTGGAACCCCAAAGATGGGAACAGACCCCAGCACCGGCACACTCGTCGCCGCCTCCAGATTCTCTGTGGAGTATATCCTCCGATCCAAGTGCTCGAACAAGAAAGCCAGCCCGGTGCCGCCAATCAGTCCAGCAAGGGCTCCCACGGCCAGGTTCACCGTCGTCCGAGGCTCACTAGGCTTGTCGGGAGGCAGAGCCCACTCAACGACACTTATGGTGCTGGCCAGCATCGCCTCCCTCAGCCTGGCACTGTCATACTCATCCAGGAGCATAGTATAGGTCTTTTCCTCAGTCTCGATCTTCCTGCCCAGATCCTCAATTGTCCCAAAGTCGCTTCGACCCTCCTTGCTGTCGAGCAGAGCTTGCAGACTCGCTCTTTGCAGTCTCAGATCGGTCTCTACCCTTGCCAGTTGATCTTGAAGAATCTCTTGTGTGCTCTTCCCAGGTCCCGAGTATAGCTTCTGCCCCTCTTCGACCAGCAACAGCCCCAGGGTGTTGGCTATCGCCGCTGACACCCACGCATCAGCATCCTTGGCGGTGATCGTCAGCAGTTCCGAGTTGACCGTGGCCTCCACCTTGAGCGCCTTGGCCAGATCCTCGGGCCTCACATCGAGATCAAGACGTCGGATAGCTTCGTTCAGGAAGGGCCGGCTCCTAAGCAAGTGTACGTATGTGTTCATCAGCCGCTCCGCGCCCTTGGCCGCCCAGTAGTAGTCCATGTAGTAGTCCATGGACCTACTCTGAGTGGGGGCGATGCGCACCATCGTGGTGGATGAGTAGACTGGGGTCATCGCATAACTGCCCACCGCAACTACCGCGACCGTCCCAATCAGAACCAGCACGATTGTCCACTTTCGTCGCGCAAACACACCTGCATATTCCCGGATTGGCATCTTCTGTTTCCTTGCGGAACCACCCTGTCTTGCGGCCAGTTCACAGGCACGCCGACTCTACCATGCTTGCTTCCCGTTAGCGCCTTTTCCGCCCGCCCTCAGGGCATCCGACTGAAAGCGACTGCTCTCGGCCTAACAGGCACTCGACGCGTTGCAACGCCACAATGCATGAGCGCGCCGGCGACAGACTCAACAGTGAGGTGGGAGAGGGCGTATCCACACTGAGGTAGTCGCTGTGGTGCTCGCTGATTGCCGAGGCCAGGTCCCCCCGGCCGAGCCGTGGCGGAGCATCGGGATGCATCTCACAAGGCTCCGGTGCAGCCTGGCACACAGACTGACTAGCAGCGACGGCAAGTGACTACCTATAAGAGAACGAGGGAATGAGTTAGTGTTGGCCCAAGTAGATCAAGAAGCTGCTCACCACAACGGATTCCGAGCCGTGAACCAGCCATCATTGTCGAGCACAGCGCATCGGCAGTTCCGACCTTTTCCCCATAAAGCTTGCGTCAATCCTCCGTAAATCCTAGGTGAATTATACCACGAATGGCAAAGAAAGTCCAGGGTCCAGGCGGTCTCTGGTCGTTCGAAATTTGGTGACAAGAGAGCGAAACAAAGAAGACGGCCTCGCCTGCGAGCCGCTCCTTCTGCTTTCCTCCCAGAGGAGGACGTGACTAGCGCCCGGGCACGCTCAAGTCGGATGGTGCCCATGCTTGGGCCCGTCGCCGACTGACCCTGGTGGCAGACATGCAACGCTTATGGTCACGCATTGCCCGGCGACCTTGCCTGAGGCACTGCCCGAGCGCCGACTCACAAGCGCTTGTGCTGTCAAGGGTTCCTGGGGCAATTAAGCCGTGTTGAGAGACAGGCGGGGATCGATTCTGCTGGGAAGCAAGGGGACAGCAGACCGTGGATACGACGCCGAGGAGATCGACAGAGGACCAGTGGCCGGGGATTCTGCTGGCATGGGTGAGGAGCACCCCCCCGGGGGCAGGGGTCTGGCCACTGCCGCATCAGTCACCGCGCTTTCAACCCCCTTCCCGCCTGCCCCGGGGCACGGGGATGACACGATCTCGGAAGGGAACCACCCGTTGTGGGGAGAGAGGGCTGGAAAGAGAACTGGCGGAGAGGACAAGTCACCGTGGGACAACGCCCGACCTCGGAATCCCCAGAAGGCAACGATCTCTGCCAGTATGCTTTCTTGAGAGGTCGGGAGAACTGAGTCGGCGAGGGGCCTCTCAGTCCAATTTCTATGAGGCTGCTGGTCGCAGTCGGGCAGCCTGCTGTCGGCGCGGGAGCAGCCTCCCCCGAAGACTCGGAAGGACGAGGAGGCAGTGGCGATGTCGGCAGCAGGTGGTCGGCCCAGATGCGCTCCTACACATCCAGGCTGTCGACCACTCGTGCCCCTGCGCTACGGGGTACTCGTTCGAGCCCATCGACACCGTCACTGACTGAGAGCGTTGCGCCCACGGCTTCGGCGATGAGTGCCAGCCGTGCCTTGAGCGTGCCCGCATCCTCTTCCGGGATCCCGGTCACGGTCAGGACCGTTCCGCCGGCATCATCCACGGTCAACCGCAGCGGCGGCCATTCACCACTGGATTTCTCTGAGGCCGGATCCCCGTCCGGCGCCGGCGGACATACACGGTGGAGGACAGTCCTCCGGCTCAAACCGGGCACTCTCTTCATAAGCTCTTGCACAGAGTAATACACCTGACTCTTGGAGACGTACACCCCCAGGGCCTGCAAGGCCACGGCGGTCTCTCCATAGCTCAAGCCCAACAGGTAGAGTATCACCGCCACTCGCTTTACCCGCAGAGAGGTCTGCGCGTTGCTGACCCCTTTGGGGTACACCCGGAACGTGCGCCCACACGTCAGACAGTGATAGCGATGGGCGGTTACCTCCGGGTAGACAGTATCGTTCAGATACTTGGCCACCCGCTGGTGCAAGCGGAGACGGACAGCCTGACAATCCTCATACGGACAGACAAGCGGCGGAGTGATCTCTTCTCGTCGAACTCCCGGAAGAACAAAGGCCAAGCGCATGTCTCCGTCACCTCCGATCGGCGGTTGCCCCGTGCCAGGTACTACTTCGTTGGAATGCCCACTCTATAGCAAAGGCGTGCATCCCGTAGTGAAGGGGCGCGTGTCACCGGACGGACCTCAGAATGGCTCTGCAGGCCACTTCTTATACCCGGCGACCAGCTTCCGCGGGCTTTAAGGCAAATCAACGAACTAGTACTGGAAGCGTACCCTGCTGTTCTCTTGGAGGCAGCACCAAAGCACGCCACAATGCTACACTTCTTTATCGGTCGCAACTGTATGTGCGCTCATAAACCTGCCGTGATCAGCAAGTAAAGCTTGCGTCAAGACGCGACTTTTTGCTCAGACCCGGTTGACGCGCGTGACATGCCCCCTCGATGAGTTGGTGACATCGCAAAGATCTTCTGACCTGCGGCGTCATCAGGCATCGATGGGCGCCGTCGAAAGCGTGGTCTTCAGGGCGTTGCCCGGTCTGGCCGTACATCCGAAGCGCCGCACCGATCCCGAGGCCCGCCGGACGCTGGGCCTGCTTCCCTGACGTGCGACCCGGGAGCGACATACCCTTACCTGTAAGGTCGGCAGGCAGATCGGCGTGGAACTCGGCTCGCAGGCTTTCTCGTACAGCGTCCGTTCCATCGACATCCCACGGGCAAGCGGCTGCCGGGTTGAACGCATCCGGGCCGAGAGCGAAAGAGACAGTTGCTATTGCAGGAATCATGGGGTACAAAGGACTGTGCAAGTGCAAGAAGCCCAGTGGAGGGATATGAATCATGGGAAAGGCGACCGATGTTCGCCCCGTGGCTGTGTCTCTGTACTTCCTGCCGATCGCAACGCGCATGCCGGTCAAATTCGGGCCCGAGACCCTAACCCACGTAACCTGTGCCAGGGTACGCCTGGTGGTGGCCGACGCCGAGGGTAGGACTGCGGAGGGGTGGGGGGAGACCCCCTTGAGCGTGCAGTGGGTCTGGCCCAGTGGTCTGACCTATGGGGAGCGCCACGAGGCGTTGAAAGGGTTCTGCATAGCACTCGCTGAGGCGTGGGCCAGCTTCGCCACGATGGGGCACCCGATCGAACTTGGACATGCCTTTCAACGGGAGGTCTTGCCCCGGCTGTTGGCCAGCATCAACGAACGGCGGGGTGCCGAAGGGGAGACGATGCCCTGGCTCGCCGCCCTGGTATGCTGTTCAGCATTCGATATCGCCCTGCACGACGCTTACGGTGTCCTGCACGAACGCCCCGTGTACGAAACCTACGGCCCAGACCATATGAGCCACGACCTGGCTTACTACCTGACCCCTGCTCAGGGATCCGCGGTTACCTTCGAGGGGAGATTCCCTCAGGATCTCCTGGTGGCTCCTCGACCGAACGAGCTGTACGCCTGGCACCTTGTTGCCGGTCTCGACCCACTGGACGAGACGGAGCTCACCGGCGCGGAGCCGCACGATGCCTACCCCGTGACCCTGCCCCAGTGGATCGAGCGCGATGGCCTCAAGTGCCTCAAGGTGAAACTGCGCGGAAACGATCCCCACTGGGACTACAATCGTCTGGTCAAGGTGGGACAGATCGGCATCCAGAGGGGTGTTGAGTGGTTGACCAGTGATTTCAACTGCACCGTACGGGATCCCGCGTACGTGAATGCCATTCTGGATCGTCTTATCTTGGAGCATCCACGCATCTATGGCATGATTTTGTACGTCGAGCAGCCCTTTCCCTACGACCTGCACAAGCACCGCATTGACGTGCACAGCGTATCGGCGCGCAAGCCGCTCTTCATGGACGAGAGCGCACACGATTGGCGCCTGGTCAAGCTCGGGCGGGAACTGGGCTGGACAGGGGTGGCTCTCAAGACCTGCAAGACACAGACCGGGGCACTCCTCAGCCTTTGCTGGGCCAAGGCCCACGGCATGACCCTGATGGTGCAGGATCTCACGAACCCGATGCTGACCCAGATCCCTCACGTGCTGCTGGCGGCATACGCGGGCACCATCATGGGGGTGGAGACCAACGGCATGCAGTTCTACCCCGACGCATCCGCTCCTGAGGAGGCGGTGCATCCGGGGCTCTATCGTCGCCGCGATGGACGGGTCGATCTCTCCACACTCGGCGGTCCGGGTTTCGGGTATCGTCTCGCCGAGATTCGCAGAGAGTTGCCAACGCCTGTTGCCCAGTTCGGCGGGTGAAGCGAGCCCGACGGAGCTTCGACGAGGGGGCTTTGTCCGTGTAAGCCATCGACCCTTGCATTCCGGTTTTGGCTGTGCCATAATCGAATCCTAGCTGGACCCCACCACGAGCATGAGAGCAGCACATAGTCGTCCAGAGCGCATTTCGGATGAGTTACGTGACTCGCGAGCATGCGCCGAACGTCGCCAACATCGGGCTGGGCCAAGCCCTTGTGGGAAGGAGGCACAATTAGCCATCAAGGAACGTGGCGTAGTTGCGCGGGAGGTTCAACTGCCCGGAAGCGTGCTACTGGCCTGCCTTCCCACGGCAGGCCAGCCTCGGATCGTCCCTCTGGGGCTTGCTTCAAAAAGGGATCGACTGTGTAGGGGCGAGGTGCCCCGGCATCTCCGGCCTTCGGCCTCCGACCGGGATCTGCGACCTCGCCCCTACTACCAAAAGCAAACCGCCCCCATAGAAGGTAGACCACGGCAGACCCACGCCGGTGACAGACGCGAGTCGGCGACATTCTGAAACAGACACTCTAAGGTTGGGTTCTACGAGGCCCAGTTTGGGGACAAGTACAAGAACAGGCGTTGCCCAGCAAATGGAAAGGTGACCCGAAAGGAGAGACAGGATGAGTGGGGGAAGGCCCAATGTCGTACTGATTGACATCGACACGTTGCGCGCGGACCACCTTGGATGCTACGGCTACTTTCGCAACACAAGCCCGAACCTGGATCGTCTGGCCGGGGAAGGTGTGCTCTTCAAGGACTCCCACGCAACAGCCATCGCGACCGGCCCAGGACAGACTTCCATCATTACCGGCCTAGCACCTATTCACCATCACTTTTATATGACGCCACACAGCTTACCCAATCTCATCGACTTTGACGACGACATCCCGACCCTAGCAGAGTTGATACAGGATGTGGTGGGCGGATACACCACGGCCGCTTTCGATAACCTCATCAACTTCAAGTCACACATGGATCAATTCGTGCGAGGGTTCGAGTACTATGTGAACGCCACCAGGTCGGCCAAACCCATCCACCATCACCTCGTGGGCGGAGACCTGAACGCAAGACTCTTGCCCTGGCTGAAGGCCCACGCTGAGGAGCGCTTTTTCCTCTTTGTGCACTACTGGGATCCCCACACCCCGTACAATCAACCTGACGACTATCGGGAGCTTTTCAGCCACGTGCCTGGGCATCTGGATGATCTCGAGGTGAAGAGAGCGCCCGCGGGATATGATTACGTGCCTGGGTGGGGAAAAGCTGACGAGATCTGCGAGATCTGGGGGTCCGCGGCGGAGGGCAGAGACTGGACCGTTGATCTGTATGATGGAGAGATCTGCTATGTGGACGAGCTGGTCGGCCAAGTCACCGGAACCCTCGAAAGCTTGGGCCTGCTGGAGGATACCGTCGTCATCATCACCTCAGATCACGGAGAGCAACTGGGGCAGCACGGCATGTGGGGGCATGGTATGCTCCACGAGGCGGTGATTTATGTGCCCCTGATCATCTGGGGCCCAAGCGTGGTGCCCGCTGGCAAGGTGGTTAGCGGCTATGCGCAGCAGGCAGACATCGCTCCGACGATCCTTGCCTTGCTGGAGGCTGACGAGACGAAGCTCCCTCGGTTCGATGGCACGAACCTGCTCCCAGTCATCGAGGGGCAGGAACCTCTTCGCGACAAGATGTTCGCAGAGACCAGCGCTTCGCGAGCAATGCTGGACGGGAGATGGAAGTACATCCGGACCTATTACCTAGACCAGGAGGAGCTTTACGACGTTCAGAGCGATCCGATGGAGGTCAACAACCTAGCGAGCCAAGAGCAGCTCGTGCTAGAGGACATGAGAGGACAACTCTCCGCATGGATCCGACAGGGGCTTGGTGGACAGGCTGATCCGCTCTGGCGCCAGGTGGCCACAGTGGCTGAAGCCATGGACAAGGTTTTCGGAAGGCAGTGGCGAGTCCCCTCAGTGCGGTCTTTCCACAAGGGCCCATAGGCGCCGGCCCCCGGCCTCCTACCAGAACAACGGCAAGGGCGCCCCATCGCCCGACGAGGCCCTCATGAAGGGAGCGAATCGACATGAAACCACGGCTGAACGAGACTTGGCCAGTCTTGACCCACTACAAGGACCGTCATCTGGCGCGCGTGGCTCTCCCCCTGGGTGGCATCGGGACTGGCACCGTGTCCCTTGGGGGGCGGGGCAACCTCCAAGACTGGGAGATAATGAACCGGCCGGCCAAGGGGTTCTGGGGCGGAGAGGCGCTGTTTGTGGTCTGGGCTCAGCCGAAAGGAGAGCCTGCCGTCGTGCGCGTCCTTGAAGGGGCTATCCCGCCGCCCTACGAGGGCTCACATGGGCTCACCGTTCCTTACCATGGCCTGCCCCGTTTCAGACAGTGTGCTTTCCACGCAGCCTACCCCTTTGGCCAGGTCATCCTCTCGGATGCAGACGTCCCCCTCGATGTGCGCATCGAAGCCTTCAATCCCTTTGTGCCCGCAGACGCGGAGATGAGCGGAATACCCGTGGCCGTGCTGCGCTACGTCCTGCAGAACAGGACCCAGACACCAGTTGCAGCCACAGTATGTGCCAGCATCAAGAACTATATCGGTTTCGACGGACACGAAGGTGAGGCGAAGGGGAATGTCAACGCCTTCAGAGAGGGGCGGGGCATCCGCGGCCTCTTCATGACATCAAAGGACGTAGACCCAGACTCGGAGCAATGGGGCACCATGGCCCTCACCACGACTGCATCGAGGGTCACCTTCAAGCGGAGTTGGCCAGAGGAGAGGCGAAAGCGCCTCCTCCATTTCTGGGACGATCTGAGCGAGGATGGTCGGCTTGATGATGTGCCGTATGCTCCTCAGGACGCGCCAGTGGGCTCTTTGGCCGCTGAGGTCGCCATCCCTGCTGGTGGTGAGGAGGAGATCACCTTCTTGCTGACCTGGCACTTTCCCAATCGTCAGACCTGGACGACCGGCAACCCAGGCGAAGAATGTGGCTGCGCTGGAGATCGCCTGGGCAACTATTACGCGACCCAGTACAAGGACGCCTGGGACGTCGCTGAGAGCGTCGCATCACAGCTCGCCGCCCTCGAGGAAACCACACTTGGGTTCGTCCACGCCTTCCTGGGTAGCGACCTGCCCAGCCAGGTCAAGGAGGCAGCCCTCTACAACCTGAGCACCCTGCGCACCCAGACCTGTTTCCGCACCGAAGATGGCCGCTTCTTCGGATGGGAGGGATGCTCCGACGACCGTGGCTGCTGCCTTGGCTCGTGCACTCACGTGTGGAACTATGAGCAGGCCACTGCCTTCATGTTCGGCGAGTTGGCCTGTTCGATGCGCGAGACCGAGTTCCTTCACGCCACCAACGACGTGGGCCATATGAGCTTCCGCGTGCACCTGCCCCTGGAGCGGGCGCAGCAGCATGGTTGGGCCGCGGCCGACGGCCAGATGGGCTGCATCTTGAAGGTCTATCGCGATTGGCAGCTCTCTGGCGACGACGCCATGCTTGAAAGGCTCTGGCCAAAGGTGCGGAAGGCTATGAGCTTCTGCTGGATACCGGGCGGCTGGGATGCGGACCGTGACGGCGTCATGGAGGGATGCCAGCACAACACCCTCGACGTGGAGTACTATGGCCCCAATCCCCTCATGTCGGTCTGGTACCTGGGTGCGCTGCGTGCCGCCGAAGAGATGGCACGCCACCTCGGTGAGAACGACTTTGGCCGAACCTGTCGCGACCTCTTTGAGCAAGGCAGCGTCTGGCTTGACGCCAACCTCTTTGACGGCGAGTATTACGAGCAGGAGATCAGGCCACCCAAGGATGGGCAATTGATCGCCGAGGGCTTGCGCACTCCATATGGAGCCAGGGATCTCCGCGATCCCGACTACCAGGTGGGCCCCGGATGCCTGGTGGATCAACTGGTGGGCCAGTTCGTGGCCCACGTCTGCGGCCTCGGTCACCTGCTGGACAGGGAGCATGTGCACACCACGCTCGAGAGCATCTTCAAGTACAACTTCAGGAAGGACCTGTACGGCTACTTTAACCACTTTCGCACCTTTGCCCTCAACGACGAGGCGGCGATGGTGATGTGTAGCTTTCCCAGAGGCAGCCGGCCCAAGACTCCCGTGCACTTTTACAGTGAGGTGATGACCGGGTTTGAATACGCGGCGAGCGTGCACATGCTCTACGAGGGGCTCACCGACATGGGCCTGCGCTGCATATCGGCCATTCGCGCCCGATACGATGGGCTGCGTCGCAACCCCTTCGACGAGGCCGAGTGTGGCCATCATTATGCCCGGGCGATGGCTTCTTGGGCCGCGGTCTTGGCCTTGACCGGTTTCCACTACTCGGGCGTCGAGCGTTCGATGACCTTTGCCAACAAGGCAGGCACTCACTTTTGGTCGAACGGCTACACGTGGGGCACCTGTGAGATGAGGCAGGCCCGGGAGGGCATGAACGTCACTATCAATGTGCTGCATGGAGCACTGAGACTGAGGCGCTTCATAGTGGCTGGCATCGGCCAGGTCGAATTCCCCGACCTCACAGAGATCGCCCCGGGGAAGAGCCGCCAGTTCGAGGTTCGTGCTTCAGGATAGGGCCAGCCGCAGCGAAAGGGGTCCCTCTTGTCATCGCCGGATTGCACGGCCTGCACATCATTGGCGCGTGAGGGGGGCACGTAAAGATCTCGCTTGGCTCCCGCGTCTTCCACGGTTTGCTGTGTGAAGGCAAGACGGAGCTTTCCGGTCATCCGGAGGGCTGCAGGTATGGCTATGGACTGTATGCGGCAGGTGAAGCTATCTTCAAGTCAGGAGGGTAACATGGCAGGCACGCACAAGATCACCATGTTGGGCACCGGTTTTATCGGCATGTTCTATACCATGACGCTTCACGGTCAGCGGGGGCGTGATCGGGTTCATGTCGTCTACTCACGCAGAGAAGAGAGGGCCAGAGACTTTGCCCAGAGATGGGGAATTCCCAGGTGGACGACCAATGTGGCGGAAGCGATCAACGACGGGGAGACCGACGTGGTCGTCATTGGCCTTCCCAACGATCAACACCGGGAAGCCGCCCGCATTGCTGCCGAAGCCGGCAAGGCCGTCCTCTGCACAAAGCCCCTGGGGCGCAACTCGGCTGAGGCCAGAGAGATGCTCAATGCCGTCGAGAGGGCGGGTGTCTTCCATGGCTACCTTGAGGACCTGGTCTATACTCCCAAGACGCTCAAAGCGCTCGATTCTGTCAGGCAGGGTGCCATCGGGAAGATCCTCTGGGCTCGCTCTCGTGAGACCCATCCTGGCCCCCACAGTGCCTGGTTCTGGGACATCGAACAGGCGGGCGGCGGCGCAATCATCGACATGGGCTGTCACTGCATCGAGATCATCCGGAGCTTTGTCGGAAAGGAGAACAGGCCCATCGAGGTGGTCTGTTGGGCAGATACCCTGGTCCATCCGGTTGAGGCCGAAGATCACGGGATCGGCCTGATCCGCTTTGAGAGCGGAGCTCTGGGGCAATTCGAAGTGAGTTGGGCATTCCGTGGTGGAATGGATGTGCGCGATGAGGTCGCTGGCACGGAGGGCACCATCTGGCTGAACCATTTCCTCAGAACCGGCTTTGAGATGTTCACCGCAGCCGGCCCCGGGGGCTATGTGGCTGAGAAGGCAGAGGGCGAAACTGGCTGGGTGTTCCCCGTGGGCGATGAGGTCAACGAGCTGGGCTATCGGCACATGTTCACAGACATGTTCGATGCTCTGGACAGCGGCACAGAACCAAGGGAGACCTTCTACGATGGCTATGTGGTAAACGCCATCATCGACGCCTGCTACCGATCGTCAAGGTCGAAGCGTTGGGAACCGGTTGAACTGGCGGTGTGGCGCGAAGGCGCTCCAGCAGAGCGCATCCGTGTCCCTGCAGCCATGGCTGATGAGGGCCACGTGCTCATCAAGCAAGAGCGAATGGCGGACGGAGCCTTTCCCCCGAGGAATTCTCCCTGATGG
>SDBU01003110.1_pt1 | contig 21365 bp, 29 predicted proteins | sample 2277071 | NCBI WGS metagenome assembly SDBU01 (sample SAMN10397929, study PRJNA504765) | marine sediment metagenome | isolation source: marine sediment core GS08_GC12, 126 cmbsf | place: Arctic Ocean: Gakkel Ridge, Loki's castle | collected 2008
ATTAGACCCTAGTGGTAAATACGGCTTCAATACAGCATTGCGCAAAGAGATACTAGACAGGACTGAGGGTAAGGTAACACTTCCTATAGGTGGAGACATAGAGAAGCCTTTTTACTCAATCGTAGTACAAACTGAAGAGGGTAAGAAGAACCTGGAGAGGGTACTAGAGGGAGAGAGGACATAATGCCATATAAAGACAAAGAGAAGCAACGCAAGGCTAGCCGTGACTCAATGGAGAAGAAGAGGAAGGGGTTAACATCAGGGGTTAACAATGAGATGGTGCCAGCGTCTTATGTTCAAGGGATAACCGATAAATTCAAGAGTTTACCGGAGAGACTCAGGTATCTAGAATTAAGTGATGGTCAGGTTCTCGATAGGTTAAATCAACCGGAAGGGCATACAAGTGGAGATTTTATAATAAGGATGAGAGCGTGTAATGAGTCAGCCTATAACTTCAAGCCTAACGAGCCAGACAAGGCAAAGGTTAAGGCAATGATTAAAGAGGCTATGAGATGAAGATATATATATGCCCTATATGTGGTGAACAAAAGAGTGTAGAATATAAGTCTGTGAATGGTGGTTACTGGTGGTGTTATAAGTGTATGAAGGAAATCATCCCACTAGCAACACCGCAGGAGGTAAGATGACTATAGAATATTGGGTTACTTCGGGAGTATTGTGGGAACAGATAGTCAAGGCGCTTAACCGTTCTAGTAAGACATTAACCATTAAAGGTGGGTATATAATTGTTGGTGACAAGTCCTTTCCTGACTACGTGATGTGCTTTGACCCTCCAACCATAGACACATTAAGCGAGATACTAAGGGAGTGCTTATAATGAGACAGATTGTAAAGTGCTTAAATTGTGGCATTAAGTGGGAAAGGGTTACTGCTCAATATGATGGTGAATGCCTGGAGTTGACCGAAAACCTGATGTATAACTGCCCTAGTTGTAATAGCAATTATTATGAGGCGGTGGAGTTTAATCCCTACAGTAAAGAGGAGGTAAGATGATACTATTTACTGATAGGCGTAACATAGAAATACGATTCAGAGAGTGGTGTAAGGATACAGGTGTAGAGGATTGTCCGTTGAATCTGATAGCATGGCTTCAATCTACTAAAGAAGGCAAGCGCTGGATAGTTCGGCTTAATGCTGAGCTAATGGAGGCTTCTTATGTATAGACCCAGATTATTACAGTATATAGTTTCCTTTGAAGAGTGCGAAGGTAGTGCGTGTAAGGCTATAAGTATGTATCCAATAGATATGAACAAGTGGTATGCGGTAGAGCGTGATGATGCAAGGGATGTATTCCATATCTGGTTTTTGGTAGGTGATTACAATGTATAGACCTGAAGGATGGCTTGATATTCTGCGTAAGATATTTAAGGAGCGAGGGCTTGATGCTACTGGCAAGGGTCACTATGTGGAAGCTGGGGCAGATGCTTATGAAGAGGGATTAATCAAGCAGCCATCCAATAGAGGGGCGAATGTGCTGTATGTTGACTTTGATGCGGATAGTTCTACCATATTACATCAACCTCATAGGAAGGGTTATCTAGTCTTTATACCAGAGGAATGATATGCCTAAATACGACTATTATTGTAAGCAGTGCCATGAGAAGTTTGAGATGAGTAAATCTATTGAGAAGAGACATTTGGCTAGGTGCCCCAAGTGTAATAGTAAGGGACAGTTGATGTTCTCTTCAGTGCCTCATATATGGAAAGAGGGAGTGCCAAATTGACAGCAGAAGATATACGGGGTTTTATCCCCAAAGAGGGTGAGCCTGAAGTTTATGGACTTGAGTTAAACGATAAGGTTTATCTTGTACAGAGGGCACCTACTGTAAAAGAGGGTTATATGCTATTAGAGCTTCCCTCATTTGAAGGAGTGTTGAAGAAGAAATGAATAAACCAACTGATTCAGCACTATATAAAAATGGAATGACTGATGGCATTAAGGCGGTGATAAGATACCTAAAGAGAGAGATTGACACACAAGATGCGAGAACAGCAGGGGAACCACACCTGAAAGCACACCTTAATGCTGTTGAGAAGACAGTGCTTCAAACAGTAATAAACGCTTTAGAGGAAGGGATTTACTTGGCATAGTAGCTAATCTAGTTATTGAGAGGATGAGTAGACTATGATGGAAATACCTATTTGGCTGTTTTGTGTGTTATCTCTTTGGTCACTAATAACCTTTGGTGTAGCATTAGATATTATCAGATGCAGGTTTATGAGCTAATCTAGTCGTTGAGAGGTTGAAGGATGATATGCCCTCATTGCGGTAAGGTAGCATACTGGTATGAGCTTAAAACCAAAGGGGAAAAGACCATAGAACGTGCTTGTTGTAAGAAGGCATTAAAGAAATGAAAGCTAATTACATAGACATCTTACTCTGTATATCAATTATACTTATTGCTTGGATGATATAATAAGGTGAGCCATTAAATTGGTGGGTATAAATACAGCGTTAAATGGGTGGGCGATAGCTGTACTAGAAAGGTATGGAACTAAATAATGCTATGGTGGCGGAATAGGTAGACGCCAGACTTAAATACAACTCAGGTGTGGGTGGTTTCCCATAAGGGCTGAATGTAGGTTGGTTCAGTCATCTAGGGTGACAATGGCAACCAATAACTGCCTTCGGGCTGATATGGAGTTGCTCAAATCCCTAGCCATAGCTAATATGGATTATGGAATTAGAATATACAACGATTTTTGAAGCCAATCAGAAGGCATGGTTAGACCCTGCTATAAGGCGTTGCCTAAACGAAGGAGGGACACGTGCTTCTAAGACATACTCTATCCTTCAGCTTTTAATTCTAATCGCCCAGAATGCCAAATCACCGCTTCTCATCAGCGTTGTGGGCAAGACAGTGCCTCACTTGAGATTGGGGTGTATACGTGATTTCTTTAAGATATTAGGAGAGAATGAAAAGGACAATCCACAATGGAACGCATCGAGGTTAATTTATAGTTTTGGTAAGGCCGAAATAGAGTTTTTCAGTGCTGAGGACTGGAAGAAGGTGGCTGGGCCGACAAGGGATATTCTGTATTTATATGAGGTGAATAGAATATCTTGGGAAACGGCATTAGCCTTAGATGTAAGAACAACGATGTTTGTCTTTGCGGACTGGAATCCCGCTGGTCGGTTTTGGATATATGACAAATGGAAGGATGAACCCAATGTAGCGTGGACTCATTCAACTTACCTGGACGCTTTACACGTGCTTCCCGAAGGGGTAGTAAAAAACATAGAGTCTAACAGGGAAAAAGACCCTAATTGGTTTCATGTTTTTGGACTAGGGTTGCTGGGTAAGATTGAAAACTTAGTTTACCCCAACTATAAGGAAGTAGAGATGTTGCCAGAGGGGGATTATTTCTATGGGCTTGATTATGGTTTCTCCAGTGACCCGACTGTACTTGTTAAAAATGTTATCATAGGTGAGAATTTATATTCACAAGAGATGTTTTACGACTATAATCACCTAACAAATGACGATATAGTGCGTAGGATTAATACTTTAAGGCCGATGGTTGGGAATGACCCTATCTATGCTGATGCTGATGAGCCAAAGAGTGCCGTAGAAATTAGAAAGAAGGGTATTAATATTTATGCGGTTGATAAGACGTTTTATAGGATAAAGTATCGCATTAAGAAAGTTAATGAATACTATCAATACTGGACAAGTGATAGTATTAATTGTACAAAGGAACAAGATAATTATATGTTTATTAAAAAGACAGACTCAGCCACAGGTCTGGAATACACAAGCGATGACACAACTCATTATTGGAGTCATGGTATGTCGGCAAGGGAGTTTGCTGTAGTCTCTTGTGGGCATGGAGTTAACCAACTACCATCAGCAAGGTCGAATCGAGCATACGCAGTATCAAGTAGGAGTTATATATGAGTAATAAGAAAATAGCAGACAAGAAATTCAGGGATAGGGCTGACCTGATTACAAGGATGGAAGAAGATGCCGACCTTGTTAATCTTGTTCCGAAATACAAAAAGATACCAGACGTTAATAATCAAAGCATAGCCAATTCTATCTATATTACACTCAATGACCCAGCTATGTTTGCCTGGAAGGTGGAGACACAGTTAAACTCGGCAGTTGAACAGGTAACTGTTACATCTGATAAGAAAAGATTTGATACTAACTATGTTGAGGATTTTATCCGGGCTTTATTTAAGGAGGTTGATAAAGGACTACCCCTTAAAGACCTATACCCGTTTAATCCATTCATAGACCAGCAAACCTGTAGAAGGGGTGGGGCATCAGCAGAGTGCGATTGCCAGATAGTTAATGGTGAACTGATACCTAAAGTTTTACCCTATGACAGGAAGTACTTTGTATATTGGTTGGACAAGAAAGGATTAGCTGGAACGGCCTATAAGATGACTCGCTCCACAGACCAGATAGAAAGCGAATACCCTGATGCCAAAATCGCATCAGGCGCTGACAAGGGAATTGAGGTTACTAAGATATGGACACCTGATAGGAATGAGATTTGGGTGGCAGATGCTCGAGTTGTAGACCAAAAGAATATATTTGGGTATGTTCCTGTTCTTTTCCGCAAGGTGCCGATGGGTTCTATGCTACTGGATACCGACTCTTTATCTTTACAGGGGGAGAGTATATTCTTCTTAATTAGAGATTTAATACCCGAACTCAATCGCCTTGTATCTATTATCCAATCACTTAACTTAAAGGAATTAGACCACGCCCTACAATTAAGGATACCACAAGATACTATATCTAAGGATATGGAAGTTAAGACGGTGGATGAGCTTACAACTCCAGGAACTACCAACGTGGCACCATCTGAGGGTGGTGGCTACGAGCCTATGCCCATCGGACAGGTGCGGGCACAGGCAGAGCTCTTACACAAGATGATTCAGGATAGAATGGACAGGGCTACTCAAAGTTTTATTCAAAGTGTATTACAACCAAGAACAGCCACTGAAATCATAGGGGTTGCCCAAGAAAGAGGGGATGTCATACTACCACGTTTAGCAACTCGTGGTTTCTTGAAGCAGGAATTAGCTGAGATGGCAATTAAGCAGACTATTGAAGCAGCTAAGAAAATGGAAATGGTTAAACTTGGTAATCGGGATTGGGATGTTTCTAAGTTAAAGGGTGATTATGAAATAGAGTTTAAGTATTACTTCAAAGACCCCAAGATGGATGCTGCCAGAAGTTCTATCGCAATCTCGCAAAGAGGGATGCTACCAGACAAGGCTATACGCAGGGATACACTTCAAAGGGAAGACCCAGAAGGTGATGAGCGTGAATTGGATTACGAGGAGGCAGGCAGGTTATTCCCATTGGTAAAGATGAACAGGCTTAGGCGCTCTGTTGGGGAAGAGGCAGATAGGGGTGAGCCTGGGGCTGAAGAGGAATTAAAGTTAATTACACTAGAGATGATACCAGCAATTAAGAAAGCTATCATTGGACAAGAGGAAACACCTGAACAACCAGAGGTAAAGCCGACACAGCCAGCAATACCAGCATTAGGAGGAACACCAAGTGCCTGATAAGAAATTCACACTTAAAGATTCTGACAGAATGATAAAAGATGTTATTGACAGTTTCTTTCAACAAGAGAATGTTACTCACGACATTGAGGAATTACAACAAGTTCAATTATCGGAAGAGGGTGTTCCCGCAGGCTATCACAGGATGCCAGATACAGGAGAACTTATGTTAGACTCAGAGATGGGGATATAGAGATAAATGGCCAGAATCATACCATTTGAAGACTTACTAAAGGAGGTAAAGCAACCCAAACCTCCCCCTATCGCTTTACCCGAAGATGATTCTCCCTATAAATTACCTACAGACTGGAAGATGGGACAGGATACTGAGGGAATATCATTGGTCTCGCCAAGGGGTAATATATTTAAGAATCTCAAGTTAAGCCCAGAGGGTAAGGTAGAAGGATTCGAACCTTTCTCTGCTGAAGGCACACCGATTAAATTACCACCTCCCGAACCTCCACCTCCGTTAGAGCCACCAGAGCCATCCCTCGTTGAACCACTTAAACCAGACACCAGAACTGCACAAGCGGCACTGGAGGCACGAATTGGCAGGAAACTTACATTTGGGGAGGTATTGGGTGCGTCACCAATACCTGAATTAAAGGGACAGACATTTAGTGCTTATACGGCTTCATTCCTTACTACTGGAACCCCTCTTGAGGAAATCAAGGAACCAATGGCATTTACACCACTATGGGAAACGGTGAAGGTCTTTGGGGAGAGTTTAACTAAACTCCCAAAACAAGTAGCCGCCTCAGTGTTACAAGCCACGCAAGGTGAGAGTGGGCCAAGTATTGTTGACCCTGATTGGGCGGATAGGCTAATAGTAGAAGCTGGTGCAGACATAGATAAGTTTACGCAAGAGGTTGTGGAGAAGTATCCAGATTTACCATTCTTGTCTGAGGTTGCCCAAGTATCACGCAATATAGCTTTTTCTATAACGTCTATGGGGGCGGGATTGGGTGCGGGTGTTCCTATTGCATTAGCCCCTGTTCCTGGTGCAAGAGTCGCAGCTTGGACAGTGGGTACGGCTGCCTCTGGTTATGTTGCTTACCAGATGACTACCTATCAGATAGTACAGCAATACTTAGAATTGAAGGATGCGGAATCAAGAGAGCAAATGGGCAGGGGTCTAACATTGCAGGAAGAGAATAGACTAAAGCAAGAGTTTTCTACACTAGCAACTAAATATGGTTTATGGGAAGCTATCCCTGAAGCCCTTAGTAATCTTGCCTTTGCAGGTTTACTAACCGCACCCTTAACAAAAATGGTTGGTGGTAGTATAGCAAAGAGTATTGTAGCCAAGATAGTTGGTATCTATGGAGAGGAATTACTAACTGAAACTATCACTCAGAAGGGACAATCTACAATAGAAGTGGAGGCAGGATTAAGAGAGGGTAGGATAGGTTGGGTAGAAGCATTTAAGGAAATTGCACCACAGACATTTTTACTGACAACTATACTAGGTGGTACTGGTGCTGTGGGTGTGGCTACTTATAACAGAATAAAAACATCGTTAAAGACAGAGGTTGGAGAAGATAGTCAGGTTTATAAGGACTTTGACAAGAACATTCGTGTTTTAATGGAGTCACAGTTATCAGGAGAAATAGCAGGGCAGATATTACAGCAAGGAGCTGTAGAGCAAGGTGGTTTAGCCGCAGAACAACAACCCACTGTCCAATCCGTAGTTACCAAGATAGCAAGCAATCAACCCCTTACTATTGCTGAGAGACAGTTATATGCTAATCAAGCCAAAGCAGTAGAAGCTGCCCTACGGGAACAAGCTGAAGTAACTCCTGCAATTACTCCACCAACAGCCCCTACGCCTGCCGTAGAGCCTGTGGCACCTGCCGTGCCTGAAGTTACTCCGACAGTGGAAGCTATAACGACTACCGAGGGTGAACTCAGGAGACAACTTGGCGAGTTATCCAAGATGTCTGATATATGGAGCAAAAAGCTTCAAGGCAGGGAGAAAGTAAAAGCTTCACTCGCTAAGTTTGTTAGAGAAAATCTACCAACCAATGTGAGGGGTAAATATGTAACCTCTGTGGCCAGGGTTAAGACCGATGCACAGTTACAAAAACAGATTGATAGAATTCAGGTATTCGCTGAACTCAATGCGCAGAAAACACTAAAGGTGGAAATCACTAAAGAGGTAAAAAAAGCCAAGGCTACGGTTAAAGATAAAATATTAAAGGGCAAATTTACGCCAGATGTTCAAAGGCGATTAGATGTCATTACACGCAATCTTAATGTGAGCAGGGACACTGCTAGGGAGCAAATGGTTTCTAATATACAGAAGGCGGATAGTGGTGAAATCTCCTACGGGGATATGCTTAAAGCCAATGAGTCTCTAAACTTTGCGGGTATTGAGGGTATGTCATCTGAGGAATTGGCAAATACGCTTGAGTATATTAAAATACTTGAGACTATTGGTAAGTCGGAGAGGCAGGCAAAACAAGAGGCAACCAACAGAAAATTAGAAAAGACAAGAACTGATATAAGCAATATATTAACTGGAGGGAAGGGTCTCAAGCCTGGGATAGGTGCAGTTCCAAGAAGAGAACAGGCTGCCGTTGTTGGGTGGTTAGATGCCTTTGCTAATTGGCAATATGGTATTGATAATATTGCCGACAAGTTGAGTAAGTTTGACTTTTCATCTGCTCCATATAAGAGTGCCATCAATGAGTTAGTGTCAGAAACGCACAGAGCAACCAATCGCGAGGTTATTGGCAGACAGGAAGCATTTGATAGTGTCATCAAGGAGGTTGGGGAGGTATTTAATGTTAAGGGAACCCATAACACAAATCAAGTCCTTAATAGATTAGAGGATGAAGTTGACCTTGGGCCTTTTGAGTTGACCGATGAATATAAGGCAAAGCACCCGGATGCCACTACAATAAATATTAAGATGACCAGGAACGAACTACTCGCCAAGTATATGCAGATGCAAGACCCAACACTTAATAATACATTTATTACTGGTATGGGGTGGTCTCAGAAGGTAAGGGATGCCGTTGAAAGCAACTTGAGTGAGCAAGAAAAGAAGCTCACTGAGTCGTTCTTTGAATTTTACGAAGGTTACTATGACACGATAAACCCAATCTATCAAGAACTTTACAATGTTGATATGCCACACAATCCTAAATACTCACCTATCAGAAGGGACTTTGAGGGCAATGTCGCTGAGAATGTACTAACCTTCCAAGATGCTAGTCAGTATGCCTCGGTATTAAATGGAAGTTTGAAGGCTAGGCGGAAAAATATAAGACCCCTCAAGTTTAATGGTGCCACTGAAATACTATCCAACCATATAGAACAGATGGAGCACTTTAAGGCTTGGGCTTTTACTATACGGGATTTAAGGCGGGTATTTGGCAATACTGAAATAAGGCAAGCAATAGAGCAATATCATGGTACAGGTATAATTAAGCGAATAGACAAATTCATAGATAATATGGCACGTGGGGGGATTGAGACAGCTGTAACTAACAAGACTGCCGATTATATTCGCAGGGCTTTTACTATGTCAATACTACCAATTAAACCAGTGGTGGGTCTAAAGCAGTTGCCTTCTACATTTGCTTATATAACAGGAATGGATACCAAGGATTTCATTGTTGGTGTAGCTGATTTCTGGAAGTCGCCTATTGCCAATTTCAAGTTCTTATACAACAATTCTGAAGGTTTTAGGGCTAGGGTTAAACAGGGTAATGAGCGAGATATACGGGCTACATTAGAAAAGCATGGTAAGGCACAACTATCTGGTAAGAGAAGTATCAGGCAATGGTTATTCATGAATATAAGAATACCAGATGCCGTTGCTGTATCCCAAGGAATGTGGGCTAAGACACGAGCTGAGTTAAGGGTGATGGGCGTAACAAGGGAGACCGCTACTCAAGAACAAATGAAAAAAGCGATAAATGCTGCCGAGGATTTAACTGGCAGAACACAACCGTCATTTGGGATAGATACACTGTCATCACTTCAGTCTGGTGGTTCATTTATGAAACTGCTAACTATGTTCCAGAATCAGCCAAACAAGTATTTTAGAATAGAAGCAGATGCCATAAGAAACTTTAAGTACAAGAGGGGTAGTAGGGCTAAGGCTGCATCTACCATCCTACTTGTTCACGTAATACTACCAATGTTATTCCAATATATAGCCGATGCGTTTCAATTCAAGCCTGATAGACAGGCGAGGGCTGGCATACTAGGGGGGTTAAATTATATCTTAGTAGTAGGACAATTTATCCAATCTGCTTGGGGATGGTTGACTGGCGACCCCTATGACTATCAGATAAGCCCAGTATTGTCTACTGGGCGTGAGATACAACTAGCTGTTATTAAGGGAAAGAAAATAGTAGAGAAGGGATTAGACCCTATTGAAGAAGTAACATTTGATGATGTGGCTGACTTGGTGGAGTATATGGCTAAAGCTGGCGGGCAACTATTAGGAGTCCCAACGCCATATCTTGTTCAGACCTCAAGGGCTATTCGCACCAAGGTGGAAGAAGATGAGGACATAAAACTAGAGGACTTCCTATTTAGTCAGTGGGCACTAGAACCTACAGATATAAAGGCAGCAGAGATGGCTGTAGATGAAGCAAATATGGTAACAAAAGAATCCACCTCTAAACTCGGCAAATTTGACCAAGATAAGCTTGATGCTAAATTAGAAGAAGCAAAGAAGGCCAAAGCATCACCTGCCAGAATCAAGGAAATTAAGGAAGCCGATTACTTGTATGATACTACTTCAATGCGTGGGGATATAGGAGAAGTTGTAAGGGATATACCCGAAGAGGACGTTCTGAAACTAGACCCAGTCGCACAAAATAATCTTGCCTTTAGGAATCAGGGCAAGGAGTATGCCCTTTTAAGCGATGATGAGCAAGAACAATATATTAAAGACAATCTTGGATATACTACTAATAGATTATTCTGGGGGGATTTAACAACTATATCCAGTATAGAGATTGCTGAGGCATTAGAGGCACAAGCCAAGAAATATAATATTCCCCTTGATATGATACCAGCTTTTCAGAAGACAGATAAAGGTCAGGAGCGGATACCATCTAATAGAAACTTGTGGGAGGCATACTTTGTTTATTATGACCTTCCTGGCAGTGGTGGTTATCTCTCATTAAACCAGTCGGCAGTAGATGATGGTAGACTTCCCGAAGAGTATCGTGAGCAATGGGAGACTTACCAGAAACTCAAGACGGATTTTGCCAAAACAGCATATAGGAAAGGACACAAGAAGGCAACTGAGAATCTCAGGGAAACATTTAGAAGGGCTAACGATGAATTTGACCAATGGCTTGTAGGCCAAGAATATAACAAACCTTTACCAAGGAAAGCCATTCGCAGGACAGGGAAAGCTAGGATTACACCAGCACCAACAATCGGCTTTGGCACAACAAGGCCACGCCGAACTACTCCTACATATCCTACATTCCCTAAAGTATCTACGGGAACATCAGTCAGAGCACCAAGCGTGCCGGGGTTTTAGGGAGGTGTTAATTGCCTAAAGATTTTGAGCATTGCGTGGCTAGTGGAGGCAGAGTAAGAACTGTAAAAGTCAAAGGCGGACGCTATATGAGGATTTGCTTTGATAAACAGGGTAAGTCACACGCAGGGGAAGTGCGCAAAAGTAAGGATAAACAAGATTGATAGATAAAGATTTAGCACTCAGGTGTGAGGGGTGTAAGAAGAAACTTGGTGGGGAGTTAACAGGGCGTGTGGCTATTGTTTGCCCTCGTTGTAAGAGATATAATGTCTTTGATACTAACACCCTGCCAAAGCAGTATTCTAGTCATAAGGTATTTGCATTTGACAAGTAATGAATAGTGTGTTATGCTTATAGTTAGTAGTTTAATTATGTTGCTAGGGTGGCGCAGGGTTGGACAGCAGGGATGTTTCGGTGCCACCGATTACAACCTACCCCAGCAACGAGACAGTACCTTAACAATTTAGAATTAGTGCTCGTTTAGAAGCCGTTTTTATGTGCTCTTAGAAGCCGTGAAAGCGGCTTTTTTTATTGGAGAAAATAAGGAGGAGATACAAGCATGGACGAAATCAAGAAACCTGAGGTAGACCCTACTCAAGAGGGGCAGGATTTACCAAAGGAAGCTGAGAGTAATTCAACAACACCCCAGACAATTACAATGGAGGAACACAATAGGCTTTTGGGTAAAGGCAAAGAAGATGCCATATCTCAGTATGGTGACAGGATTCAAAGGGAAAAGATTGAACCTATTGCCACAGAGTTAAGCACCTTCAAATCCAAGGTCACGCAGTTGGAGACTGATGCCGAGGAGGCTGCTACTAGCAAAGATGAATCGGAGAACAGAATTACTGAACTAGAATCTGATTTAGAGACGGCAACGGATGGCAACCCAGACCTTGATGAGATACGAAAAATCAAGGTTGCACTGCGAGACGAGCGGAAAAAAGCCAGGCAGGATGCCAGTGATGGAAGGAAAGCCAATGCCGAACTAAAGAGAACGCTTGAAGCAGACCGTGAAAAGTATGCTGGTGTAGTAACAGAAGCGTTAGCAGCCAAGTTTGAAGTAGATGTGTTTGAAGTAGCAGAGGAATATGTAGATGCTGCGGGACAACCCATCAAATCTGAAAGGTTGAAAGCGTTATGCGAGAAGGCAGGGCAAACGAAAAAGGGTGATATTCAGGAACTTGCTGATACACTCTGGGTAAAGAAGGATAAGGCACCTGCGATGGTAAGTGACTCTGGTGTGACTAGCGGGAGTAAAGGGGGATTGACACTCAAGCAAATAGAGGCTATGTCCCCTGAAGAGAGATTTGCTAGAGCTGATGAGATAGCAAAGATGCCGATGGGTTATACCTCGTTGGCAAATAAATAGTAAGGAGGCTTTATATGGCTTGGCCAGATGAAGCATTTAGGATGCCTGTACTCGCTGAAACAAGCGAGTTTATACCCGTACTTTATAGTACAAAAGTAATCAATCATGTTAGGAGTAATCTAGTTGCTGTAGCTACTAGCAACACGACTTGGAAAGCACAACTGGCGAAAGGTGACCAGCTACAGATTCCAGTGATGACCACCACGGCTGCGACTGATGTAGACCCGCAGACCAGTTTCCTGGCTACTGCCGATGCAAAAGCGTGGGGCACTACACCAGCCACAATCAATATTCAATACTGGAAAGAAAACCCGATAATGATTGATGACAGCACGGCTGCACAGACTCAGGTTGTAGGCTTAATGGATATAATGGCAGGTAATGCCGCCTATGGTCTTGAGGCTGCAATAGATACTACCGTTAATACGCTGTATCAATCAGCAACTGGTACTTGGGCTGGAAGTGATGGACAGACCTTTACTGATGATTTATTCATTGAGTTACAGGAAGGGCTAGACGAAGCTGATGTACCCAGGATGGATAGGTCTTTAATAGGAGACCCATCAATGGTAGCTGACATTTACAAGATAGACAAATTTATGTCCACCGACTACTCCTCAAGTCCGTTTAAGACTAATGGAATGGTTGGACTTCTACCTGCCTATGGTGTGCCAGTATATATTTCAAATAATCTATCAAGTACTACAATTGGTGCTTATGGTATTTTAATGCACAGAGACTGTATCGGTGTGGTAATTCAAAGTGATTTGAAGGTTGAACGGTTCCGTGTGCCTTGGCAGCATTCTGATGGCGTTAATGTCAGTGCATTCTATGGTTGTGCTGTACTGCGTGCCACTTTTGGTGCTGAATTTTTTACAAGAAAGCAATAGGAGTAGATAATGCCACTGTATGATTTCAAATGTGAAAAATGTGGAAAACCCGTTGAGGTTTACAAATCAATGGGTGAATTACCACCTGTCTGCTGTGGTATTGCTATGATACAACAATTCAGGTCACCCCCAACAATACAAATGACCAATGAAAGGGGGCGTATTGCACGAAGTAAAGGGTACAAAGAGGGTTATGCGAAAGACTATTATCGTGATGTACGCCCCTAAAAGACCTCTGGGGATTCCCCCCCGATGGGTCTATAAATAATAAGGAGGGAAAAATATGGCTGGATTTATGGAAGTAGATGTAAACAGACAGCTTGAGTTTAAGAACTCTGCTGCACATATCCCAAATGTTAAGGGCGTTATAATGCCCAAACTTAAAATCTATGACGAAACATTTATGAATGACTCTCTTGGAGACTGGGATGAGCAAGAGGCTCACGGGGCTACGATTACGCATTCAGCGGTAGATGGAGGGGCTATGATTATAACAGGCTCCGACACGGCTACTGATGATTGTGCGGAGCTTTCTCATACGGCTCAATGGAGTGCAGCGTCAAACTGTGGTATGGAAGCCAAGGTAAAGATAAGCCAGATTACAGACATCGCACTAGCGATTGGTTTTGTTGATGCCAAGGAAGCCACCAATGACCACATAGCTGGGGAACTTGTTACTACACCCACCCTGCGTGACCCTACCGTAACCGCAGACTTCTGCGGGTTTATATTTGACACAGATGCCGACACAGATGTGTGGTATATCGGTGCCATAGACAATGATGTGATTGGCACTCCAGTGGCTGCCGCAGGTGCTATCGCCCCAGTAATTAATACCTATTTCAGGGTAAGGGTTCAGACAAATACGGCAGGGGATGTATCATTTTTCTACAACGGGAAGTTAGTTGGTGTCTTGGCAACAGCTATTGGTGAAACATCTGCTGAACTTCTGACCCCATACGTGGGTACTATTCAAAGAGTTAAGGGTGCTCAAGTTGTTACTATGTCAAGAATAACCACGTGGCAGGACTGCTCATAAGGAGGGTTAAATGGGTACTAGAATTCTAACATTTGGCCCTAGCATTGAGGTTATAGATGGGAAGACTAGACTAGGTGCTACCTTTTACATCGAAGCAGACTATACCCCTGTTGCTACCAGAATCTATGCTGGCAGACCAACTACTACAGCCGATGCCAAGATAGACATACTCGATGAGAACAATGTGTCCATTTTTGAAAACAGGGCAATCACTTGGTCTAATATTACAACAGGTGTACGCACTGTTCCCGATGCCGAAACTAATGCCATTCTCGTTGAGGGTGAAAATGGCGAAGAGTATGCAGAAGACTTCTCAACTGATGTGGATGGTGAAACTATTATCATCCAAAAAGGTTCATGGCTTCACTGCATAATCGAACACACTGGTGGTGGGGATAACTTCTCGGTTAGCCTTGAACTCAACACATCAACAGAGGCATTGACTGAGGAGGAATAGTCTTTTCGGAAATAGACTATAAACAATTTCGGTAATAAAACAAGGAGGATTGCATAGTGGCAATCATAAAGACTATCGCAAAACAAGACTCTGGTGTTTCACGGGTTAGTGAAGGTGATGATGTTAATATCCGTTCTACACTAGATGGTTCAATTATCGCACAAGACTGGAAACAGGCTATGGTTGTGGAAGGCCGTGGCTTTATGTTCAACGTGGGTGCGTTATCTACCCCCATAACTGGTGGGGGGACTGGTTCAACAAAACCAGATGCTGACTCTCCAGATTTCTATGTTCATATCCCTGACGGAACTTCAATCATGCCAATCTATGTGGAGGTAGAGGTCGGTGCTCCCACAATCACTGCTGATGACAACGAGTGTGACATCTTACTTGGTATAGACCAAGATGCTTCTCATGCTGGCGATGCTACTGGTGCTGGGTTGGCGGAAGTGCTTTACAATATGAATACCCTGCATCCACGTAGTTCTAACTGCACTGCTGTAAGCAAAAACGCAACTTCATTCACGGATACCTTAACAGCAGATATTGAGTTGATTCACGTTTACAAAGTATCAGAGGAGCATACCAGCGTTGGTGTGATGTGGCAGGGGTTGAGGCTTCTTTACGAACCACGAACACCTATGATTATAAACGGCCCTGCTATGTTTATTGGCTGGGTTGGTGGAACTATTGCAACTGACTACTTTGCCTGCATACAGTTCTTGGAAGCGCCCACATCTATGCTATAAGTCTTCACAGTACCAGACTAAAAAGAGGTACGGTAATATAAGGAGGTTGCTATATGGCAATCATAAAGACGAGGGGAAGACAAGGCACTGGCGTTTCTCGTGTAGCTGAAGGGCAAAAAATCGAAGTCAGAAGCACCAGGGACGGCTCGATATTCGGAGCTGACTGGAAGCAGGCTATGATATTAGAGGGTCGAGGGTTTATGATTAACCTCGGTTCTCTTTCTGGGCCTGTTGCTGGTGGTGGTGTTGGTGATACAACTTATGCACCAGATTTAGATGCTCCCGAATTCGTTATCGGTGTACCACAGAACATAAGCATCTTACCCCTACGAGTAGAGGTGGAGCTAACCAGCGCTCTCAGCACTAGCATAGCTGATGATGATGAGTTAGACATCATATTAGCCGTAGACCAAGATAAGGAAAATGGTTCATCGGCAGGGTCGGCGGGAACAGTGCCTGCAATCTACAATTTGAACACACTACACAATAGGACATCAAGCTGTTGGGCAAATCAACAGTACACGGCTACAATGACCGACCCCGTGCTCGACCTGGAACTAGCTCATGTAACCAAGATTATGGAGTATCACTCCTCAACTGGTTATGGCGTGGAATGGCGCGGGGTGTCAATGTTATACGAGCCTGAAACGCTAATCGTTATCAATGGCCCAGCTATGCTCATAGGTTACTTCGGTGGCACTTTGCCACAACTGGGATTCGCTACTGTCCAATGGTTGGAAATACCAACAAGTGACATATAGTCTTTACAGAGATAGACTCTAAATAATCTCGGTAAAATTAAGGAGGCCATATAAATGGCAATTATAAAAGCAAAGGCGAGACAGGATTCAGCCGTTTCACGGGTAAGCGAGAGTGGCGAGGTTTATGCCCGTGCCAACAGGGATGGTTCTCTGGTTATCGCAGACTGGAAACAAGCCCTAATCATGGAGGGTCGTGGGTTTTTCGCCAAGATAGGTTCTTTAACCACACCAATAGCGGTGGCTGGTTCGGCCAATGTAGTTGATGCTGACAGACCCGATTGGCTACTTGGTATACCCAAGGGGACATCTATTCTACCGTTTGAGATTGATATGCAGATGAAACCGACTTCAGCTACTAACGATAACAATGAACTGGATATGCTTATTGCAGTAGACCAAGATACGATGCAACCTGAATCAACTGGTTCATCTACAACTGGTTATCGTCCTTACAACCTGAATACTCTACACAGTAATGCATCCAAGTGCTACTTCAACATCACCTTCTCAGGAACTATGACTACAAGTGCTGTCACCGACATAGAGTTAGCTCATGTAACTAAAATCTTTGAGCTTCATACTTCTGTTGGTGAGATTTGGATGGAATTTGCTTTACACTATGAGCCTAAGACCTGCCCGATAATCAACGGCCCAGCTAACATAATCGGTTACGCTGGTTCTACTAAGGGTGCGGCTATGTTCCACCAAGTTAAATGGATTGAACTCCCAACCTCACTAGTTAGGGAGAGCTAGGATTAAAGGTTCGGGGAGTTACCCTTAAAAACTCCCCATAAAGAAAGGAGATATGTTGAAGGAAGTAATCTTACTGGGTAGCGGAGACTCAGCCATAGACTGCCCCTTTGACGGGACGGAGATATGGGCTACTGCTAAAATCCTTCCCCGCATTGACCCTATATCAGACTGCAAAAAAGTCTTTATTGTAGGCAATGCTTACAAGCGAAGGGGAAGTGTATCGTTGGCTAATTCTGCCAATATTCCCATTGTTTCTGTAGAGGACTATGCCACAGAACCATTCCCACTAAAAGAAATCACAGACAGATTTGGAATGTGCTATGTCAGAAATCCACTATCGTATATGCTCGCCTATGCCATTCATCTAGGTTATGAGAAGATGCACTTATTTGGTATGGACAAATATGATGAGTGGGAACAGATACCCGACTTACCTCGTATCACTTATTGGTTTGGTGTGGCAAGGGGACTGGGTATTGAGTGGACGATTATACCGGGATGTAGATTATGGGCTGTGATGCAACAGACAGTTAAGCGAAGATATGAGGCCGCTAGTTGGAAGAGGAATCTCGGCAATCATTCATTTATGGAAGAGGCGATGAGGCACGGAGACCCATACTGTTTTGTTAGCGGTGAAGGAAGAGACGATATTACAGTCACCAGTTATGCAGGCGGGAGAGAGGTGGCTAAATGGCACCCGTAGATTTAATCTTACTGGGACAGGGGCCTTCAATGTATGACTGCCCTATAGACAATGGTGTTGAAACATGGACAACGATTAGCACTTTAAGTAAGAAGGGGTGGGCGAATCATAAATATACTAAGGCATTTATCTTTGACAAGGTAGATTACAAAACAGATGAGAAGATTGGGATACAAATGGCTTTATTAAAGAGGGCACGGGGAGACCCGATGGAGATAGTAGGGCATGAAATCTATACTAAGGAAAGAACGGTTGAGTATCCCTTGGAAGAGATTATTCGAGAGTTTGATACCTACTATTGGAAGAACGATATGTCCTATATGATAGCTTATGCCATTCTATTGGGATATAAACATTTATCTATCTGGGGTGTTGACCAAGGTGGTGGTGAATCATTTTACGAAATGGCACGACCCTATGTAATGTTCTGGTTAGGAATAGCTAGCGGTAGGGGTGTGGAGTGGGATTTAGCACCTACTTCTATCTTGTTAAGGGATAACTAATGGACATAACTGCCACATTAGAAAAGGCTAAAGAGCAACCAAATACAACACTGGCAATACCGATACGCAGAAGTAAGTCTGGTGTGAAGCAGTTTTATTCCATGTTTAAGTGCCAAGAGTGTGGTCGTTGTTGTACTACATTCTTTGAAGAGATAGAGTTCGGGAAAGATGAGTTCAACCTGATTAAAAAGCACCTACCTCAAGGGGGGAGAAGTAAATTCAGGAAGGCTTGCAAGTTATACAGAACAGATGCCAACCCGTGCCTATTCTACAGTAAGAAATTAGGTGGCTGTAAAATTTACAAAGACAGACCGCTAAGGTGCAGAACCTATCCCACTGGATATACTACCCGGGAAGCACCAAATAACTTAGCAGCCCATACAGGTTGCCCAGCGGCTTGTGAGGTTATTAAGAGGGCTTGGGAGATGAAAGATTTAGACTGAAATGAAGCACGGTGGACTTTACGGTGTTAGTCCTTAAAGAAACACGGTAAGGAGATTGCATGGAAACTCATAAGCGTTCTTTAACAAAAAGCATAATCTGGAGAATTGTAGGGGTTATAGTGCTTGCACTGATAACCTACATTGTAACACGGAATTGGGTTACCACTTCGCTGGTAACAGTTCTACATCACGGGGTGTTTCTAGTTGTTTACTATCTACATGAGAGGACTTGGCTAAAGATTAAATGGGCTTCACGGTGGCGGTCTTTAGTAAGAATGACTACCTATGAGTTCATTTTAGGAAATGGGATTTTAGCATTGATTACGTATTCTCTGACAGGGAGTTTGCAACAGATGAGCCTAATAACTTTTATCTATATCGGGTGTAAGTATCCTCTGTATATAGTGTACGATTCCCTCTGGGGTAGAGTGAAATGGCAAATAAAATAATTTACGCTTATGTATGTGGTGACCTGCTTCACTTGGGGCATTTGAGGGCATTACAACAAGCACGGGCGTTGGGAAGCTATCTAATAGTGGGGGTCTTAACTGATAAGGCTATTGAGGCATACAAGAGAACACCCATCATACCCTTTGAGGAAAGAATAGAGTTAATAGCTAATTTAATCTGCGTGGATGAGGTGGTAGAACAAACTAATGTTGACCCCACAGCAAACCTTAAAAGATTAAATGTAGATGTGGTGGTACACGGGGATGACTGGGACGAGGATTTTCTGGGTGCAAAATATATGAGGAGTATTGGCAAGCAGGCGATAAGAACAAAGTATTATAAGGGGCAGTCAACTACAAAGATAATAGAATGCGTAAAAAAGAGGAGATAAAAGGGGACAGGACTAGACCTGAATTTTTAATATTGGAGGTGCTACTGGATATACGAGATATTTTGGTAAAACAGACTAAAAGAAAACGGAACTCAAAATCTCCTTCATCTAAAAGTGAGTGATGGACGATGATGGGTATCACGAGGAGAAAAAATGGCAAGAGAAACAATAGAAATTGGTAAACGCTGGTTGTTTGGCAGACCAATTTTAACCGCAGTAAACAATGGGCAAGTAAACTGGAGTAGAGGAACCACTAGCCCACTAGACCAAAAGAGTCCAACGGGGTGGTTGGCTAACCTCTATGGTGGCACTCAAACAGGGGATGACTATGCGAGGGTGGAGATACCTGTTAGTGAACTCCCCACGACACGCCTTTTGACAGCATTATGGACTTATTATCAGACCAATGAAGAAGTCTATGGTGTCAATATGGTTATATGGTTACACGACCCCACCGATAATGACAAGCGGGTTGAAGTAACTCAGGCTCCTTCTGGGGTAACCCTTGAGAAGGGTGCTGGCTGGAATGCACACGAACTTGATACTACCGTTACTCAGTTCTTTTACTACGGTGAGGGCGTATCTGGCTCTGGCTTAACCGCTGGAACGCAATACACTTGGGCGCAATTTCAGGCAGATGTGATATTCGGGCATTGGACTATCTACAAGATTTCATTTGAATGGGGATGGTATTCCACTGGGGTCTTTGAAGATGCTTGGGTGGCTGATATTAAAATCAACAACCAGATTATCCAACTTGAACCCGATAGTGGCGGAACGGGTAGGATAGTACATAGGTATGTTGAACACGCTAATGACGTGGTAGCTCTGACAATAGCACCTAAAACTCCATTCAGGCTAAAGAGTATAGACATTCATCTCAGCGCCGCCCTTGCCACTGGTGAACTTGTTACAATAACCAAAGATTCAGGCTATGGTACTGGTGGCTATGGGGATACGGTATTATTCAGTGAGGACTTATTTATCGGCACACGCCTTTCTTATCACGGTGCCTTTGGTGAAGACTATGAGTTCGGGGCTGCCGATGAGCTAGATATTGCACTTTCAGCTAATAGTCTTAACCGAAATATCGGAATAGATGTAACCTACCAGACGGTGTTTAGTTAGGAGGTGACTCGTGGCTGATAGATACTGGTTTGGAAATGGTGGGAACTGGTCTGACACTGCACATTGGGGGCTTACTACTAATGGAGGTAGTGCTCCACAGGCTGCTCCTACGTCTTCTGATGATGTTTACTTTGATGCCAACTCTTTCTCGGCTGGCAGTCAGACTGTAACCGTAAATGAGGCTGCCAACTGCCTTAATATGACTTGGACTGGAGCAACTAATACACCGACTTTAACTGTATCAAACACCTTGAGCTTTTATGGTAATATAACATTTATTGCGGCTATGGTAATAGACGGTGTACAAGTTCTCTCTGCTGCATCTTCTGGTATGCAAACATTTACCTCTAATGGGGTTAGCGTTGGATGTGCCTATGTGCAAACGTCAACAGCAGGGGTAACTCTATCCTTATCTGATGCCTATAGCGGAGAAGCAGTGCGACTTACACACGGGACAATCCTCACTAATAATAATGATGTAACCTGTACTATTGACTTCCGAGTTCAGGAAACTAACGCAACAACACTGACAATGGGTTCATCTACAATCACTTGTGCTCGATGGAGGTACACTGGTTCTAATTTTACGCTAACAGCCAACACTGGAACTATAAAGGTTACTGGTACAGGTGCTTTTGAAGGTGGGGGAATAACAACCTACAA
>SDBU01003111.1_pt1 | contig 21359 bp, 33 predicted proteins | sample 2277071 | NCBI WGS metagenome assembly SDBU01 (sample SAMN10397929, study PRJNA504765) | marine sediment metagenome | isolation source: marine sediment core GS08_GC12, 126 cmbsf | place: Arctic Ocean: Gakkel Ridge, Loki's castle | collected 2008
GCCCAGTCGCGGCCGGCGATCCGGTTCATCTCCGAAATCACGTGCTTGGCAACAGCCCCAAAATCTAGGTTTCCCCTCACACTCCCCTTCCTATCTTCTCCCTTCAGAGTCTTCTTCTTCTCTTCTTCCTGATCCGGAGTCTTAAGAGGGCTGGGTGCAGGGTCAGGACTAGGGGATGGTATCTTAGCCTCGCTTAGTGACGCTAAGCATGAATAAGCGTCACTAAGCACTTGCTTCTCCAGGTCTGTATTATTAACTACTTGCATCAATATGAGTTTCGCCGCCGCTGTTGGTGTCTGGTGTGGGTACACTCGCTTGAGCATCTCGCTCAGGGGCCGCCATTCGCCGGGCTTGATGGTCATGTTGACGTTCTTGGGCACGTGCTAGCCGCGGTCGTCTGTGACGATTCCCACATCGGCGGCAGCCGCTCTCAGAGCCTCAATGTGTTCAGCCAACTGCTCCGCATCCCTCGCCAGCGCCTTGCCGCAGTTCGCCAGCGAGCCGACCGAACCGTACCGCCCTTGCATCTTCTGCACCGCATCCACGGCGGCGCCAATATCCCCGCGGTCCCATCGGCCCGTCAGGTCGATTCCTGTCTTCTCCTTGAATTCGCACACCACTCTGCGCAGTGATTCCAGTTGGCGCTCTGCACGCTTCGGGTCGATTGACCTCTGGTCTTGCCCCCGCTCGTAGCCCTCTTGGTATTTCTCCTCCAGTGCCGCAGTGGCCACGCTGCCCTGGGATGCCCGCCGAAGCAAAGCGGCGATCATCGTTCGCGGGGGCGGGGTCGGGTCTAGTTGTGGAGCCCCGCGGCTCACCACCAACTTACCCTTTCGCGGCCACATGAACCCCCATCCCTCGGGTAGGTCGTTTTTCACGATGGCCTTGGAGCTGCCCACCAGCCACCACCGGTCACAGTGCTGCTTGAACGCCAGCGACTTGTCCGGGTCCCGCAGCTCGTTGAGCCAGTCCGCCCGACTCACCTTGATTTCAAAGCCATGGAGCTCAAGCCCGTTGGATGGCCACAGGTTCATCGCTATCGCGTCGCACGTCCTAGCAGCCCCGTAGCCGGTAGAACTGCGCACCTCATCAAAGATGGCCCACTCAGAGCCGCTGTGGCGCCCCCTGAGCATCGTTCGCAAGTCGGTGGTGGTGATGTCACTCATTTTTCTCCCATCCTTCGCCAAGGCTCAGCCGCGGTCCAAGAGTGCTTCAGTCTGTTTACTCATGACGGCTTCTTCGCGTTGACCTTTGCCATGATGACAGCGAGGTCCAGAAACGACTGAGCCGCAATGGACTTGTCTGCGCCGTCGGGCATCTTGACGATCTCAGTCTCGATGACATCCATTGCCCTCATGGCATCTTTGATGGTTGGCGGTCGGGTCTGGTCACATCCATTGGGACAGAATGAGCCGCCGGCCATTTCTTCCCAGTCCAGTTCAGTGTCGCAGTGTATGCACTTCATCTCCCTACTCCTCCTCTCCCGCGCTCGAGCGCTGCGGGGCTAAGGGGTCAGCGGCCTCTGGCACATCGCACAGTGACCCTAATTCCATCGAATGGATTTTCCTTACCCAGATGGCCTGCCCATCTTCTTTGTTGATGGAGTGGAGTGCCTCATCAACCAGCCTGCACACTTCACTGAATGCCAGGCCCTCGTCAGACACTACCTGCACCGTTGTGGTGACGTAGACCATGCGGAATTTACGCGCCATCGTCTCACCTATATCTCAATCCGCAAGGCCCTGGGAGCTCCAAGGATGTGACACCGGACGGAGGCACCCAGGGCCAAGCGAATCAAGTCTGAAATTTGAAGTTAACCGATGTCACACCCCATGTATCCCACACTCCCGCCCCCGCTGTCAAGGGATGCTCGGCTCATAAAACAGCGTCCAGCCGACCGGTACCCGCTTCCAAGTGGCCTTGCGGCAAATCGGGTAGCACCGCTGCGCTCCATCCAGCTTGATAACCATCACCAGGGCCTCGCGGAGCTCACAGCTCTCATTGGCCGGGCTTCGGTCGTATACCGTCGCGTAGGCCCGTTTGCTGGCGTTCCAGTACACTTGGCCGGTGGTGACGGTCATGGGTCCAGCACGTCCAGCGGGCACTGGTCCAAGTCGCACGTTTTGCACGTATGACACTCGTCTGGGATGCCGCCACTGATTGCGGCGAACCGCTCCTTGAGCCCGTCGCGAAGGTCCACCAGATTCACCGGATGGCCGTGAAGGGTAGGAGTGATTCCCGATTCGTCACACATGCGCTGCAACTCCTCCACGATGTCTCGTTTGTCGTCAGTCATTTCCCCACCACAGTCCCACCCTCAATCACAGCCGGCTCATCCGGGAGGGCCTTGAACTCGTCAACCGCCTCCCCGAAGGCCACGTATGCCCCCGCAAGCGCGTCTATCGCCTCCCTGAGGGCCATGACGTGATTCGTGGTGGGGTCGTCACGCCAGCGGGTAGCGGCGGACAGGACGGCGTTGACTTGTTCATCTAGGCCGCCACGTAGATACTGGTCCATGTCCATTTTACATCCCCAACGATTTCTCGAACTGGTCCCGCACTTGGTCGATGGTGGCCTCAGTGAAGTCCGCCGCTGGCGTATCCCCATGGCCTGCATCTACGATTGCGGCACCCAGTCGATTTTGCCAATCCGTGGGCGCGGTCTTCTGGGCCCACTGGGTCAGCTTCTCATACCAGGTGGGCTCGGGAGTTGCGGGGGCCGGGGGGTTCTCAGCGCGGTCACGCAGGCCACCAGCGATGGTCTCCGCGTTCGCAGTGGTCCACAGCTTCGAGTCTTCCGGTGCGCCCAGGGTGGCGAGCACCTCCTTGACGTCGTCCCCAGTCAGGCCCAGCTCCTGGGCGATCTGCCAGACCATGGCCCTGGGCGAAAGCGGTGGAGGCGTATCTACTACTTCCGCGGTGGTGTTGATGGGGTCGGTTGAACCGGTGGCCCGGCGCTCGGCGTCGACGGCGTCCCGCATCTCCGGGGACATGTCCTCAAGGTCTTGGGTGAAGAAGTCCGACGCCGCCGTGGAGGTCAGCGCGAGGTCAACCATCGCCCTCTTCTTGCCTATCTTGAGCACGGTGTTGTCCACGTCGGCGGGATTGGTTCGCACCTGGTCGATGGTGTAATCGCCGCGTTTGCCGGTGGCGTGCTTCACGCGTCGCCGGGCGTCCGGGGTGTCCTTCCATTCGGCTGCGTTGCGTGCCCGCCTCCACCGGTATTTCTCCTCGTCACTGGAGCACGAACCGATCCCCACGCCGCGCACGATACCGTCCGGGGTCTGCCCGACGCACCGCACCCGGTACTTGAAGCAATCCATGGTGCTGAGGTCATCCACCTGAATGTCCACCACGTGGACCATAAAGCGTTTGAGCACTTTCTCGGCCCCGGGCTTGAGCAGGGTGTCTCTGTCGCCACACCCGGGGATCGTGCCGTAGTCCACGCCGCGGCGCATGACGGATGACTTGAGCTCCACCAGCGCGGCGAAGCCCTGGCGCATCTCCGTTGCGGTCGGGCCTGGTATGGGAACCAAGGCTGTCGTGTTCTCGTTTGCCATTGTTAGATATCAGCCTTTCGCGAATGGTATCGCGGTTGCGGAATTTATGCGTCACCACACAGGCCCCGGGCCACGGCTTCCATATCGGACACAGCGGCGGCGAGAATGTCCTGGGCCTCATGGCTGGTGACCTCGGGGGCGTTGGAAACCAGCGCGTGAATCCTGTGGCCGAAGTCTTTGAGCTTCTCGAGGTCGGGCGCCATGGCGGCGACGCGCTCCGCTTCGGCCTTCTCGGCCTCCACCCGGGCAAGCCCGGCAGCTGCAGCGGCGGCCTTTTCATCGGCGGCCTTTTTCTCTGCTGCCAGCTCGGCCCGCTCCTTGGCCAGCTTGGCCTGGGCTTCGGCCGCCTCAGCTTCCAGTTTGTCGGCCAAGGCTGCCAGGCGGGCGGCCTCGATGCGCTGGGCTTCGCGCTTCACAGCGAGGTTTGCCTCCTCTGTGTCCCGGATGGTCTTCAGGCGGGCGGCCTCCTCAGCGAGCTCTGCAGCTGCAGCGGCCTTCTCTGCGTCCCGCTTGGCCTTGGCCCGTGCTTCCTTCTCAGCGGCCTTGACCTCATCCACAGCGGCCTTCTTCTCTGAGAGCGGGCCCTCGATGGCCACCACCGCGGCCTTCAGTTCGTTGGCCACGGCCTCCACCTCTTTGTTGAACGCCAGCGCGGGGGCCTTCAGTTTCTTGCGGGTCTTGTCGATGCCCGTGCGCTTGCCCACGCAGTCACGGAGGGCCAGCTGTACGTCCCGGTATCCGGCGGATGTGTTGGCTTGTAGTAGCGCGTAGGTCTTGCTGACCTCGGCGATCTGCTCCAGGGTGACCGCGTACTGTGTCCGCACGTCGGCAGCTAGGTCTACGGCGGGCTCGGCGATGGCTAGCTCGGTAATCTCAGGCATCAGCGGCCCCCTTGGCGTCAGATTTGGGCTTGTACACAATGACCGTCGTCTCCACCGGGAACACCTCTTCACACTCGACCGGGTCATCGTCGTACTCGTACGGCTGGCTGTCGTCCTGGCACTCAGTGGACCCCTGCTCGTAGCAGGTCCTATAGAACTTGCCCTCGTGCTTGAAGACTCGCTCAAACTCGGTGACCCACCTGCGCTGGCCAGTCATCTTGGTGTAGATGACCTCAAAGCCATCTACGTAGTTCAGGTTGGTGAGAATTTCTTTGCTGAATTTCATGTTCCGTTTCTCTCCCTCATCTGGCCACGTGCGAACGCGGCCGCGGTTGGGTGCCCGTCAACCCTGACGAGCAAAAAGGTGGAGATGCGAAGGCGCTTCTCGTTTCGATAGATGGTGGTGGGGTGGCATCCGAGACGCGCTGCCAGCTTGCGGGCGCTGGCCATGGCGTAGCCGTATCGGAGTTGGTGGAGTTGGGCGCCGGTCATTTGAAGTCCTTGCACTTGAGCTTCGTGATGATGCGCTTGCCTGACCGGCTCTGCAACTCGACGACGGGCCGGGCCACAATGCCTTCGGCGTGAAAGTCGCCCCACTCGGATTTGAATCCCCCAAGGGCGCACAGGTTGACCATGTCCTGTAGCGTCCCGGTGCCGATGTTGGGCACCGCGGGAATGCCGAGCGCCTTGGCGATGTCCTCGACCGCATCACGCTTCAACCACCAATCGCCGATCCGCACATCGAACAGCACGAAGCGCTGGTCAGGGTAGTAGTTGCCACCGCCCTTTTGAATCTTGGCGCCACAGCCTTCGCCGTACAGGCATGCATCCGAATCGAACACGGCCGCCAATGCCTCGACGGTGAACGTCTCATTCAGATGGTTGACTAGGTGCGCATGGATTTGTGCGGCGTCGGTCTTGCCACCGAATGTGACCGCGCCGTGGCCTTCGCCCCAGTCGTTCAGCATCACCCGAACATTTGTCCCGTTGACCTTCTCGGTAAAGGCCCATTCGAGATCGCGAAGGTACTCGAATTCAGGCGTTGAATACTCGTCAAGCAGGGTCCGGTGGTTGGCCGCCGGGTCACGCTTGAACACGGTTTGGATTTTGTGATACTCGTTCATCTCATCCCTCCAATCCATCGGCAATCCCCAACGTGCCCAACAAACAGGTCACAAACGCCCCACTCACCGACTAGGCCACAGGTGGGCATCGCGTCCATCTCAGCGTGTGCATCGGCAACGCAGGGAGCACAGAGGCCGTGACTCACGTCGTCACCGGGTTCGGTTTGGGGGCGGGTCTCGGCGCCGCATGAGCTGCACCGATAGATCACCTGCCCCACGTCCTGAGATACTCCGTGATGGCCTTACCGGCGACGTCCTGGACCTTGGTACCGGTTCGGGCGCAGTGGCGCTTCAGGCGCTTGTGGACCGGCGCGGGGATGCTGATGTTTTTGCGTTCGGGTTTCTTGGGCATTGGGTCTCCCTGGGTATGGTGGATCCCCGCCGTTGGTTTGAACCTACGTCCTGGACGCGGCGGGAGACTGGTGGTTTAGTCACCGGGTCATGACTCACCTCCATTTGCTTGCGTTCTCGCTTCGTCATCCAGGCAAATGTGACAGTACGCACAGAATAATGCAATACTTATTTTGCACAAAAACACAACGGCACGATATGACTGGGGAAATGGAGGACGGTCAGGCGACGGCGAACGGGCGACCAGCCGCGGCCATGATGAACTCGGCCTCGAGGGCGACCGCGGCTTCGGGCGTGCCGATCAGGGTGGGCATGGCGCCGAACCTATCGGGTCGAATGGTGTCGGTATCCACCAGCACGTCGCACACCATTTTGTCACCCAACCACATCTCATCGTCGGGCTTGTCGCCCCGGGGCGGGTCTTGCTCGATCCCGGCCCCACGGGGCATGGGGGCGCCGGCCAAGGGTGCGCCGGCTTGCCAGTAACAGGTCACTCCGCGCAGGCGGTACAGGTCGAAGCCCTGGATCGGGGTGTTGTCGCTGTACACGCAGGTGAGCCCACCGCCCGCGTTGTTGCCAGCTGCCCAGGCCTCAACGCGGGACTTGCACACGGTTGCACCGCTCGCCTTGGGGCCGCGCCCCTCCACGTCCATGGAGTGGTGTACCTCTGCGGGCGCGCCGATGAGCCGGGTGCAGCTCGCCGCAGCCTTGCCGGCGTCATTCATGGCGTTGGTATCTCGCCAGATGCCAAACTGGACTTGGAGGATCAGCAGGTTGGCCTCAAGGATCCAGCGGCTCTCAGCGATGGAGAGGGCATAGCATCCCTGATAGTCGCCACCCGGGCGGGGGTTGTCGAGCACGACGCCGTCCGGGCGGGTGTACCTGGCGACCCACCGATACCCCAGGGCGTACAGCTCACAGGCCCGCTGCGCGTCGATAACAGGCGAGCGGGGTGCTGGGTCCCAGCCGGCGCAGTCGATGCCTCGTAGCACCATAGGCGGCGGCGTGTAGGCGATCAGTTCCACTAGAGCCCTCCGATCGGCACGTCACGCACGCCCGTGTTTTCGCGGGCCGGGCACTCGGCCTTGTGGATGCGCAGCTCCGCACGGGCAATGTCGGCTATCTCGAGGCGTCTGGCTGCATCACGGTCGGGCTTGCCCCTGTCGTCAACCTCGAGGCGCGTTTCGATTTTCGCGAGCCGCAAGTTGAGTCGCACGAACCCGCCCACTAGAACAATCCCCACACCGATGAAGCCGAGAATCAAATTCCAGTCGGGTTGCATGGGTCACCTTTTGCTCGCAGCGTCGATCTCGGCCGACAGGTCGTCAGTCTCGTCCGTCGAGTCCCGCGCGTCGGCTTCAACCTGGGCCAGCACACGCTTGCGCACCTCTGCGACGGGCTCACTCATCGCGTCAGCCAGAATCTTGATCAGTAGTCCGATTGCAGCGGCAATTCCGCCGATGGTTTTAGCGTCCATTGCAGGCCACTCCTTCCACCATGCCAAGCACGCCGTTGATGCTGGCGCCCTCGTCTGGCAGGTAATGCGAATAGAGCTTGACCACCCGGGACAGCGCGCACAACGCCGGCTTGAGGAGCTCCAACCACCTCACCTTTTTGTCAGCCTTCACCTTCTCGGCAATCTGGAGACTGGAGGCCGTGATCTGCACCGCGGCGATGATGGCCGGTCGTGCCTCGCGCTGCCAGTGGCGCGTCATCTTGGCGGTGGGCTCGATGCACACCCTGTAGCCGTCCGTATTGGGGCCGTGAGTCGCAAGGCAAGCCTCATGCTTGCGGTGACCCGTTGAGGCGAGCTGCTGGGCTGTGAGTGCCCGTGCCTGCTGTACTCCGTCGAGGGTACGCCATGCGGCTGAGTAGGGGTTGCACGCCGACCACATGAGTCCGAACGCGAGAAGCAGCACGAGCAGCGCAGCCGGCGGCACCTTCGCCTTGACGGCCGGCAGCTGTTGCTCGCACCAGCGCGCACCGAAGGCCAGTAGCGCGGCGGCCAGCGCGGCGTAGTCCTGCACCATCGCCGGGAGTTGCTGCGCCACGGCAAGGATACCCACGAGCCCAGCGAGCAGCATCAGGATTTGGCCCGCGCGTTTCCATCTCGAGTCATTCATTCTGAGTCCTCCCTATGGCGCCGTCAGTTCAAGCGCCGTGAATGTATCGCCGGCCGTCATGTCGATCGTAAAGTTGGCCGCGTTCTTCGTGAGCACGACCCCGCCCGTTTCCTCAAACACGCTGGTGTCCCATCCGTCCGCGCCTACGGGGCCACTCATGGGCCGAAGCCGCCCGTCTGTGACGCAGGTGATAGTCCGCCCCGCTGCGCTCTCAGTCAGCTCATGCGACCCGGTGATAATTTCGAGGTCGGTATTGCTCAGTCGTCCACTTGCCTCGGTATCCATGGACACGCGGGCGGATTGAGTGTTCGCGCGCCACTTGAGGGCGCTGCCCGGTATCCCACTGCCGGGCCATTGTTTGCGGGGGGTAATGCACCCCCGGCAGGCCGTGTCAAGGATGGCAACCTCGGCCGCGGACAACGCACCGGGATAGACCGCGTATGCCGACACCGACGACTTGAACCCGAGCGACCCACCCGCCCCAAGTAGGTTCATGATCGCGCCATCTGACACTGACGTCAACGCCGCTAGCCCTGTTCCAAGGGGGCTGCCATCGGTGTAGAACTCCGGGGCGTTGCCAGACTCCAATGTGACTGTGATCGACTTGGCGCCGGCATACGTCCCAACGAAATCGGAATTGACGCCACCGACGCTCAGCCTGAGCCGGTCAACGCGCAGGCGATAAGCGATCTGCGAGCCCTTGACCATGACCCACTGGTCGACACTTTGAACAAGCCCATCAGGCGAGTGCAGGTGGATCGTAAATGATGGGAGCAACAGCGACGTGGAGTGTGCAACGTCAAGCCTACCGGTCGCGTCGTTCGGGGTGACGGCATCTACGCCGCCGGTCGCCTGCCAGTGCATGGCGGTCGGTGTCGCATGGTTGCCGAACCCAGACCCGTCGCGTCGCGAACCCAGCCACAGCGACAGAGCCAAGGCCGGATTGACAGAGAGTCTTGGCGGCCACACCATTACTGCGCCTCAGTGGCGAGCTTGGAAACGTTCGGGGCTGTGTCTTCATAGCTCATGGGTCACCTAGCCTAGTACAGGTGGTACTTGATTGAGATCGTTGCGGTGTCGCTGCCGCCCTCTGTGGCGACCGCGGCGCGGATCCGCTCGTTGGCCGGGATAACCACCGTCTGAAACGGGATGTCACCAACGCCGTCGTTGTTCGTCGATTTCGTTATGCGGACCCGGCCGCACTCGGTATCGCCAGCGCCGTAGTACAGCACGATCTCGTACACCTCGATAGCACTCAGATCTTCGATCGACAGGTGGTGGATATCAAATTTATCCGTGATGGTCGACGCTGGCACGATCTCCACGAGCGCCCCCAGGGTCCATGCCGCGCCCCCAGTCAGCGGGACACCGTTGGCGAGCGTGGGGTAGACCATGGACGGACTGTGCGCGTGCTCGTCTGCCTGGTGGAGGCGCTGATATGGGCTCATTGCGACGATATCAACCTCGGCGGGCTCGGGCCGATTGAAGACGTTTTTGACCGCTGCGATAACCCAGTTCATATCTAGCCCCCCATCGCGTCGTATTGATACGCGCCGTCATTATTCGCCCCGTCGTTGGCCCGTACCTGAGTCACGCGGATCCGCTTGGCTTGGATGTCGCTCAACTGCCAGACGCCGATCGACGGGTTGGCGAGAATCAGCGCGCCGGTCACCGTCGCCTGACCGACAAGCTCAAGAGTGCGGTCCTGGTAGTCGCTCGCGGCTTCCGCAGTGCCGTCGTTGAGCTGCGATGTCCAGAGCGTATAGGTGTTGTCACCCGCTGCCCCGGGGGTATCGAGGACGCGAACCGTGAACAACCGGAACTGCTCGACGTCGAAATACTCGTGCTCCGTACCGTTGCCTAGCCCAGTGGCTACCTTTTGCGGGCTGTCCTGCTGTGGACGGGGTTGGGTGAGCGGGGTGGTCTGCGCGCTGTTGGTGCTGACATCGTGCCCGCGGTGCTCGGCCTCGACCTCGACGCGCAGTTCTGATACACCGACCCAATCCTGACCACCGACGATCAGCTCTGAGCTGTTCGGCAACCAGACAAACGGCGTCTCGGGGCACGAGTAAAACTCGCCGATGAGCCCACGGCCTAGCGCGTAGGCTTTGACGGATAGGATTTGCGAGGCACCCGAGATGGACGGCAAGCCACTACCCGACAGGTAGATTTTGCCACCGGCCCGGGGTGTCGCGGTGAAGGATACAGGCGACGAGAACCGGCCGCCGCCCTCGCCGGTGAATGCGGACTTGAACGGTGCAAGCCAGGAGGCGCCGAGCAGACGATTCAGCGCGTCGAAAAGTTGAACTGGTAGTGCCATGTCAGGCGCCTCCTGGGTTCAGGTTTTACTGTCCGTCCACGGGCGCGGAGATGAAGTGCACCTCGGCGTTGACTTCGGTCAGCGGGTTGCCGCCGGCCGATGCGCTGAGCGTGAAGGTGTAACCCGGGGGGATCACGATCACGGCGCCATCATCGATCATGTTCTGGTTGCGCGTCGTCGCGGCGGAGATGAAGGTCAGCGGGGTGGAGAGCACGGTGCTCTTGCCGGTGACGGTCACGCCGACCACCGCGGTCATCTTGTTGCTGAGCGGGCTACCGACGGCGCCGCTACGATTGAACTCCTCGTCGGGCGTGGCGTTGGTGCCAGCCAGCGTGTAGTTGAGGGTGAGCTCGCCCGTGAAGGTCTCGGCGGCGGTCGAGTACAACCCGAGGCGGGTCATGATCGCGAACTCGCTGGAGATGTTCCGGAAGGCCATGAAGTCATTCGCGCCGGTCGGCGTGACCGCGACTTCCTCCACGCGGAAGGCTTTGCCGTCGAGCATCTGATCGATCATGCTGTCGGCCGAAGCGGACAGCACAAACGCGCGGTTTTTGGCGTCGACGCCCAGGGGCTTGTTGTTGAGACCTTCGATTTTGGACATTGCAAAAACTCCTCTGGGTTACACCAGGTAGTCGGTGTCTACGCCCAAGTCGCCAGAGGTCAACTCTGCGTTGTGGGCAAGACTGTTGTATAGGTTATTGATCTTCAGTTCGATAAGAATGCGGGCCAGTAGATCGCGCTCAGTGGCAGTCACGAACGAACTGACCGGGGCCGCGTACAGCGGATCTTCTGCCGACACGCCCGGGCCCATGGCCGCTGACTCGTCGGTGGGGATGATGCCCGAGTAAACCTGCACCTTGGCCGTCCCGCTGACGCTGGTGCCCGTGACCAGCTGGCCAGGCAGGACGTGCTGCGGCTCGCCGGGGTGCAAGTCGATGGGGTCCGACCCGGCCACGATGAGCTTGACAACCTCGGGAGATACGTTCTTGACGTAGAGCGGGCCACTCAGCAGACGAGACGCCGCGGAGGTCAGGATCTCGGTGGTCGTAATTGCGACGATGACGTTGGTGATGGCGGCCATTAGTAGCTCCACGTCAGGGTCAGCGCGTACCAGGTGGCTTCGCACCCCGCACTACCCGTCAGTTTGATGGTCGGTGAGCTGTAGTTCCAGCACGTCCCGCTGTACTGCGAAATGGTCTCCACCTTGGTCACGCCAGCCGCCGCCCAGTACGAGCCCGTCGAGTCGACGTTTAACCACGCGGCTGTCCCAACCGTGGTGCCCGTGGCGTCAGTGGTGGGGATCGTAGAATTGTGCCAGCTCGCCTTTTCGGTGGCCGTGATGTGCCAGATGGTAGCGCTGGCTCCACTGAGGCGCATCCTGACGCCGCCGCTCCCGTCAGATAGCCACGGCTCGGCCTCGGTGACTGCGGCGTGGTCAGTGTGCAACAATGCCCAGTTGCCGCCGACCGTTGTACAGTTGACTTGCCATGATCCGATGCTGCCGGCCGTGAGGACGTTGCTCGCGTCCAAGGTGCCCGACGAGCACTTGACCCACATACGCAGATCGAGTGAGGCGCTGTTGCCATAGCCAAAGGCCGTCGCATCCAGGCTCCCGCCGCCCATGGCGATGGTGCTCGCCGTGGTGCCCCCCGCTGGGTCCGCTGAGGTGCTGTCCATGGTGGCCGTTGCACAGTCCCACGGTGCCGAGCTACACGCCCCGCTCACATTGGTCGGGAAGCGGTTGACCTGGGTCTTTTCGACGGGCCAGCCGGTGTCGGTCGCGTCGGTGGTATAGGGCAGCACATCGGCCAGGAACTCACGTGAACGGGTGGCATCCCTGGTGTAGTTGATCGTGCCGGTGCGGGCGTACCCACGGCGCCAATCGTTCTGAGGCTGCACGTTGGAGCTGGCATCCATGGACGTGTCGAGATGGACGCCCCCGGGCGCACTACCACCCATGACCACGGCAAGGACGCCACCGGCAACAATGCTAGTCGCCGTTACATAAGCCAGAAGCCTGCGCCTGGTGGCCATGGTTATTGCACCTTCGTCACGGTCAGAACGATGTCCTGGTCAGCGATGAGGCCAGTGACCTCGAGGTAACCACGACGCGAACTGGGGTTGGTCTCGATCTTGCCCATGGAGCCCTTGGTCAGGGAGCCGGTCACGACGGCGGTACCGGCGATGGTCACAGCGTTGGTCGCGTACCACTGCTCGGTGGTGTCGTTCCACTGCCAGAGCGCCACCTGACAATCGGCGGTCGCCTTCGCGGTGCCGGTGAAGTAGCCCTCGATCATGACCTCAAGAGGCCCGAAGCGGTTGACGTTGGCGCGAACGCCGCTCAATGGGGCGAGTTTCACGTTGTACACGCTGGCGTCAGCGGCAGTCGGCACGCCGTTGTCCGCGGCGATGGTCAGCTTGTAGCCAGTGAACGCGGTGCCCACCAAATAGGGCTTATGAAGTTGGGTCGGGTTGCTCATCGTCTATCTCCTGTTGATGCGTGGATTATCACATGCAATCCCCGCCATTGCAAGTTCGGTGCTGGCCTAATTTGCCCTGATAGCTGGCTGGCGGCTTGCAACGCGTGGGGCAGTCTCCCCGTCTAGTAGCCTATCCAAATTCCAAACCTCGGTAGTGAGCCCAGCGGCCATGGCGGGCGTAACCCTGAGCGTGCTGTGTACCCGCACGAAATTGTACCACGCGTAGTGCAGCGACGTGGCGGCTTTGAGAAACTTGAGCCGTTTCGAGTGGGCATTGGTCTTGCGGCAAAACCGCTTGCAGTTGGTCCGGGCCGTGAGGTTGTGGCGCTCCACGTAGCTGGTAGTGATGGTCCTGGACGGGGCACCGCTGATGATACGCGTCTCCAACGACTTGAGCTTTTTCCCAGAGACGTTCTTGACGAGCTGGGCATGGCACTTGAGGTCCGTCCCAAACGCGTCCTCTATTGCCCTGACGTACGCCTCCAGACCATCCGTGTAAATCTCTGGGCTGCCCACAGTGCGGGCCCTCAGGTCGTGTATGAAGGCGTGGGCCGTAGACACATCGCGCTTGCCCACCAGGTGGTTGATTACAAGCCGTGAGTCGCAGTCTAGGGCCGTGTAGACCCACCAGTCGCCGTAGGTGCCAAGCATCCTCTCCGTCTCCGTCAGCCGGTACTGCTTTTTACCGACGAACGTCCAGAACTCATCGACCTCGATGATGGGAGCCCGCACACCCTGGATGTGCTGGTCAAGCAGCTGCTGGCAGTGCTCGCCCACCCGTAGCAGCAGCCGCCCAATCGTGTCCCGGTGGGCGCCCGTCAGCCTGGATGTCGAGCGCAACGACGCTCCCTCTACCAGCATATGGATGATTGACAGTTTCTTGTCTGATTTCATGTTGTTAGCCATCTTCCCGCCCTCCTCTGTGTGACCCCCTGTATGTATTTTGTGCCACCAAGATACTACTTCGTCAATGGGAGATTGATAGATAGAGGCCGTTTTGAGCGATAATAGCACTTGACAGTGCAGTATTATGGTGTTACAAGATACTATGCCTGTCAAGGGATTCAAAAAACCAGACGGCCGCACAAAGCGGCTACGAGTGCGCGTTACACCCGAGCAGTTCGATGCCTACCAGGCTGCGGCCACGAGGTCGGGGCGGGGGCTGTCCAAGTGGGTGCGCGCGGTCCTAGACGCGATGGCGGGAGCGGAGGACGAAAATGGCCAATAATATCCTGAAGGTGGACAATAACGCTCATTGTACTGCGTACGCTGGCGTACTAGAATTAGGACTCCTGGGGATTGGGGTCTCAAAGTCGTTGCGTGCTGAGGTGCAACCAGATAATCTGGTTGTGGACACAGGTACTGCTGCTGATGACGGACTTATCACCCCGAGGCGGCAGGGCCTGTACAGAAAAACTAGCCTTGCGTGGTCCACCATTTATCGTGTTGGAGTGATTCCCTTCGCGCACTGGATGGAGGGGCGTTGTGCCCTTCGCAAGGCGGCAGAGCGTCCCTTTTTTTTGGGGCGCGGGAGGTCGGTCATGAGGGCTCTGATTTTGGCGGCGTGCTTGGTGGCGATGGGGGCAGGGTGTATGGGTGGTGGCATAATATCCGGCAATGAAGACGCAGAGACAGCGACCGATGCTAACTTAGTGCCCGATGTGGAATTGGTGGTTGATGCTGACATTAACCCTGATGCCGGCCCGCTGATTGCCGGTCGCATATTGAGCGCCGGCGACTACGACACCATCAAAGATCACGATCTGGACAGGACCGATATTCACACCGGTTCCGTAGTTGTCCCAGCGACGACCGATGATGCCACAAGATATTACTACCTAATGCCGGACGGGGCCTATTGGCGCATCAGCCATGCGTGGCCAATAGAATCGGGCGCGTGCACATTCAATATCAATGATGACACGTGGGACCTTCTGCGCGCTGACGGTGAATATGCATACGATCGTGATTTGGAGGCATGGACCGACAATACACACTACTACCGCCTAGCTGGCGAGGGCTACGGCTCACTGCGCGCCACCATTAGTCAGCCATAGTTTTTTAAGTGACGGTAGGCTCGCGCCAACGGTGAGGTTGTCTGTCATTGGTGCCGTCAGTGCGTTGAGCCGGGCAGGAGATACAGTCGTCTCATTAACGGCTGTTCCTGCATCAGAGGCCTCCGGCGGGTAATGGCGTCGGGGGCCTCGTCTATTTGTCCTTCGGTCGCGGGTTGGGCGGTGGAGGGGGTATGATCGGCTGCCGCGCGAGGTAGTGTTTAAGGCCGCGGGCATGACCAGTGAATGTTTCCACATAATAGTCATGCATCCTTCTAAATAATCCTCTTTTCATTCTCGTTCTCCCTTCAAACCTTGTTACTTTTTGGGCTTCGGGGGCACAACGGGCGCCGGTGGTGGCGGGGGAGGCTTAACTAAATCAACGCTCTTTTTTTCGACGCGATCCCATCCACCTTTGTCTCTTTGGCCTTCATGCAGCGGCGGGGGCGGCGTGGGTGTCTTTTTTTGCTCCGTCATCTTTTATCAGCCCCAGACTTTTTTCTGCTCTGGCTTGGAGTTCTTTGATCTTGTCAATGTCTGGCACTTCGGCCGGAACTGCATGCCCGACAGATTCCCATTTCTGCTGAAGGTACTGATACTGTCTCACCATGTCGGAGGTCGACTCATACTCTCTTAGATCGATTCGCTCAACAAGAAACTCAACTTCCTTTTCAAGCGAGTGTGACATATCGCTTGCCTTCGTGCATGCGACCAAGTCACCGCCCCAGTTCTTTGCTTTTGTCCATCCCATTAGAACCGGGCTGACCAAAGCAAGCACGGCAGAGACGTACATGAGCGGCTCAACCTTGAGGACCCACGGCACCATACCGGCAACAACCACACCGACGACAGCCGTCATGGCATTCACGATTCTGATTTTTCTGTTTAGCTTCTCTGCCTTGGCCTGATAGTAGGCCACATTCACACGCGCTTTTACGCGCATGGCGGTTGCCTTGTTTCTCAGTTCCAGTGCACGGGTCTCTTCCCACTCTATTAGTGCGTCAGTCGTCATTTCGTCCTCCTGACCGTCTCATGATAGCACGGTCTTGCAGTCCGTGGTTATGTGGGCCTGTGTGGCGTCCGGACCCTCTACTTCAAACTAGGCCAGTACCCGCTACCGACCTCTTTTCCAAATTAGGCCAGTACCGAGGTTTATATCCTACTGCCGACCGGCAGGGCAAGGGTGTAGAACGGGCGGCGGCGGATATCAATGCCGGCGGCCAGCATGAACGTCTTTGATATACCGCCGTTTGAAATCCTGATGAGGTCTGTGGCTGCACCGCTGGGGCGACCGTAGATGCTCACACCGTCCACGGTGAGGACATCGTTGGCAGCGACCGCAACGGAGCCCTTCACCTTCACCACGCCCGGGATGCCCGCCTGTCCAGTCTGGCCCTTGCGAATCATGTAGAGGTTGTTCGCTGCGTTGTCCAGGGCGTAGATGTACTCATCGTCAACGGCGCAGTGGGTGACGCTCACTCCGATGTCCATAGACCACAGCACCAGGCCAGACACCCTATCGAGACAGAAAAGGGCCCGGTTGCCGCCGGCCGCGATAGCCGCCGTGTTGGTGGCCACATAAACAAAGTCACCATCGGAGCACATGTCGTTGATGGTGAGTGCATTTGCGTCCAGTTGAACGGCCCACACTGCGCCGCCCGAGACGGTGGTGTATGCCCACACGTCACTGGTGTTCCGTACTCCTCCGACGTAGATATTGTCCTCATCGATTGCCAGGCCGGTGAGACCCGCTGACCCAGTGGCCTTGGTAGCAACTAGGGTCATGTCGCTAAGACGCCAGATATCAGCGTCACCCGCTCCCGTGCTGCCGGAAATGCCGGCCACCCAGCCGCCGTTCGCGCGGAGCTTGTTATGGTTCAGGGTGACACCGGCTACAGTCAGGTTGGTACCATCGCGGTCAACGCGCTGCAGTCCCGTGACCGTGGCGCTGAGAACGTAGTAGACGTATCGGCCGTCAGCCGTGAGGGCCGTGACATCGGCCGCGCCATGGGGATTGATTTCCCAGATCAATGATCCATCTACCGGAGACACTGCCACGACGTAACGGTTGCCAGTGCCGGCGACGTAGTATGCTTGCTCCCCATCGTTTGAGATGGCCTTGGGATCGCCAGTGCCAGTGGCGACAGACGTGGTGGTCCACATCGTAACGAGCCGGCTTCGGATGCCGCTGGACGGGGACACCACGCGGAACAGGGTGCGGGATGCAATCAGGTTCGCCGCAGCGATGCCCTCTGAGAGCTCGGTCCACTCGCGGGGGATGAACGACTTGATCCACGTGAGCATCAGCATGGTCAGGCCGTGTAGCCAGTTCTGGTCATTGGCCGTGACGATCTCGCCGTCGCCGGATGCAGGCGGCACGTTGTCGGGCTTGAACCCGGTGAGGCGCTTGGCTCCCCCGGGGTCGGTGCTCGGATAGGTGACACCGTCATCATTCCAGTTGGTGTCAGCGATCTCGGTCGGTGCGGGGATTCTCTCGGTCATGGTGAGCCGCCGATCCTGGTGCCGTATCTCGCGGCGCCGTAAGTGTCTGAGTCGTACTTGCCAGTGTTGGTGACAGCGCCGAAGATGAGACGCCACGCCACGCCAGCGGATACCGCCCGGCCAATCAATACCAGCGCCTCGGCTTGGAGGTCAACGCTCATGGGCGTATCGCTCTCGTACTGCAGGGTGAAGAAGCGCGTGCCCTCCTGCAAGTATCGGACATCGGCACCAACGAGCTGAGTTGCAATCCAGATGATTTGCTCCGCTCCACCGTCGCTGTCCCGTGCCGCGTTGGCCACCTGGATGATCAGGCGGAAGTCATCGTCAGTGCGGCCCAGCCGTTGCACACGGGCGATCTTTCCGAGCACGTCGAGCTGCACGCCTTCCGCGTTGTCGAGCATCCGATTGGTCAACACCTTGTGGGCCACGTCCTCGAACCGCTGGTACTCCAGAGAGCACGCGTCGGCGATGGCCTCGTGGACCGGGTCGGCGTAAAGCTGGCTCAGCATGTCGTCGCGTAGACGCTGCTGGTAGTCGGTGATTTTGGTCACGGGGCTGGTCATGTGATCGTGACCCCGATGGTCGCGTTGAGGACGGCGTATTCGTTGATCGCGATGGTAAGCGGGGCGGTATCGCCACCACCGGGAGCACCGCCGACCTTCATGAGCGCGTCCAGGCTCACGACACCGGGAACCCTGTTTACGCCGGTTGTGACAGCCCCCTCAATTGGGGCCGGGTTGACGTTGGCGCCAACGTCCACGGTCGCGAACTGCGCCGTGATAGCATCCTCCACCAGCGTGTCGCCGCCGGCTGGGTAGTCAGCGTCCTTGGTCCCGACCACTGAGACCCACGCGTCAACAGCCGTGGCCCAATCCCACCTAATCTGCTGCTCGTTGCCGTTGGTGTCCGTCACGGTTGCAGCCACTGCCCCGCGGAACCCGATACCACCGGCAGCACCAGCCGCGCCCCAGATGGTCTCGGCGATGTCCTGCTGATTCGCCGTGTTCGGGTAGACGACGATCCACATCGCGCCCGGGTTCGTCCCATTGGCGTCGACTACGGTGGTGCGGTTGCTCGTGACCACAACCGCGTCGATGTCGTCTTGCTCAGACAGACGGGTGAATACCGCTTCTTCCGTCGTGGTGCCCGTCCCGGTATTCTCGGAGCGCAGCCGGTAGTCCGCGTCACTCTCGACCGCTTCGCCAAGGACCGCCTCGGCTGCGTTCGTGACCGTGTTCCATCCGGCAGTCGTGGTGACGATGGTGTTGATGGCGCCCACGGCCGCCTCGATGGCCCCGGCGTTCTCGGCGGTGACCGCAACGTCGACGCTCAGGCCAGGGGGTATGGCCACTGCAACATTCGTCAACCAACGTTCACCGTCTGCACCGATGGAAACAATGGAGTTGATAGCGATAGGAGTCCCATTCACGCCGCCACAACTCACGATGGCGGTGCTGTTGCGCTCCTCATTTCGGACGGCTCCACGCTGCCGATTGAGGTTGTCCTGTTGCACACCTTCGGCCGAGTCGATGTCGCCACTGGCCACGATGTCGCCGAGCAGATCGTACAGGAACGAAATCTCAATTGAGTTGGCTTCGAGGTGCATCCCTAGCACCGTATGGTCGCCGGTCGAAACCTCTGGGCCTAGCGCCGAAGCGTTGAACACGCTCTCCTTGAGGTTCTCGAGGATCTCCTGTAGCGAGAGTCCGACGTAACCATTGGGGCCGAATGATGGAAGGTTCGCCATGGGTCAGCTCGTCACGTTAAAGGGGCCAGTGATGCCCGCGGTGGTTTCGATGTTGAGAGTCCAGTTAAGTCTGCGCAGCGCAGGGTCCGGGTCAAATGCGATGTCGAGCTGGATGACCCGGGTCACGCCCTCGATGCTCGCAATGTACGCCCGCGCGCGGCTGGTAATCTGCGACAGGTTGGGCGCCTTGATCAAGATCTCTTCGGTCCAGGGCAACCCGTCATCGGTGTTCAGCATCCGTTCGCCGCGGTGGGTCTTGATGGCCATGATGATGCGCTGGATCATCTCGCCTGTCCCGTTGGGATTGTCGGGCGTGTTGATCTCGGTGACCTTGCCGCCGCTGACGGTCAGGCCGTAGAAGCTGCCGGATGATGTGATCGCGTAGTCCATTAGAGGGCCTTCAGTTTCGTGCAAGCCACCGAGCCCGGTGCGCCCGCGGCTGGTAGGCCAGTGGCGCTGGTGATGCTTCCGACCCCGGGCTGAACCAGGCCGATGATGTGCGTGTGAGAGTTGGCCCACGTCTGCAGGGTATTGAGTTCGGTCAGCACCTTGGATGCAAGCGCGGCAAAGTCGGTTGCCGCCGAGCTCCCCACCTTGAGCTGTCCGAACAGCACCCCCCACGCAGCATCGTAAGCTGTCGGATCCGGTGGCGAGCTCAGCGGGGAGGGCGCTGAAGGCACGGCCACCAAATCCGACAGGGAGAAACGTCGATCGAATACCGGGACCACACCCTCTGTCCCGCTCACCATCCACCCGCTGTGATCGTGTCCGAGGACAGACAGGCGCATGAACGCCCCGGGCAAAAGCGGAAACTTGAGCGACATGCCTCCGAGTTGAGGCCACGCCACCGCAACGCTTGGTTGTTTTTTTGCTGGCACCATTTCGCCTGCTACCAGTAGCGGCACCATGGGAGTGATCGAGACTCTGTCCGCAGCGCTGTCATAGGTGTCAATCTTGCCGATGGCCTGCCCAGCCATAGCCTGTACGGCGAGAATAAGGGCATCCTCAAGCAGGGCCGTCAGGCTTACGTCTGTGCCTTCGCCGCCTTCAGCAATTTCCGGTTCGTCTGCCACTACTTGATCACTTCCGCTTGCGCATCGGTGCGCCAAATCAAACCATCGGTATCGTACTTGTGTTCTACCACGGCCGAGCGGCCGAGCATGTTGAGAAATTGACTCTTCACCTGGATGCCACGGCCTGCGATGATCGCGCTGTTGAGCACGCTCGCCGCGTTGAAGCCTTGCTTCGTGCGTGTCGGGCTACCGATGAGTCCGGTGGCAGGCGACAGCAGGGGCACGTTACCGGGCGCGGTGCTGGACTCGTTGAGCACGTAGATCACGCCGCCCTGGATCGTGTAGTAGAAGCCGAGCGGCAACAGGATCTCGGCCATCGCCAGACGCCACAACCCTTGATGAGCCCAGCCGCCCGGGAACGTGCCCGGTACTGGTACCGACCCGCTGCCCACGGGGAGGCCGGTCAGCGTCAGGAGATCCTGGATGACGGACTGAATCGTAACGCCGGGCGGGTAGGCGCGGCTCACCTTCGTGTCTCGGTAAACGCGGCGCCCGTCCTTGGCGGTGATCGTCGTGGTCCGGTTCGGGATGGCGTTCTTGGTCACGACGCCCCGACTGGTGATCTGCCCCTTGAACAGCTCGCCGATGAACGTGGTACCCGCCTTGACCTGCAACACCTGACCGGGCGCCTCCAGCTGGGCAATCGTGGCCTCGCTGAGATTGCTGATCGTGTGGGTGCATTCGTTGGGCTTGCTGCCCTTGTACGTCTTGACGGACCCCGACATATACTCCTGAGTGAACAGGATACCGGCGCCACCAGGAGGGCCTATCAGGGCCGTCACTGTACGCGGTTCTATGTGGGTGGCAGCTACCATCAGGGTACCGTGATCGTCCAGGGACGTACGGGGTCCGTGTCCAGGCCGTCATCTACGAGCCACACCAGCTGCCAGCGGTAGCCCAGGCCCTCGTAGGTGCATTGCTCCCGGGCCTCGGGATCGCCTGTATCGAGCAGCATCATCACGCCGCCCTCGGGACGCCGGCCGGTGTTGGCCCAGAATAGGGGATAGTTGGGGACCAGGCGCTTGCCGTAGATCGCCTTCGCGCCATCGTCGGTGTACACGTCGATGACCCACCGCTCAGCCCTGTCATTCCAGTGCAAGCGATAGGTCCACGAGATGCCGCCCAAGTCCAGGTCCTCGAAGATC
>SDBU01003112.1_pt1 | contig 21358 bp, 32 predicted proteins | sample 2277071 | NCBI WGS metagenome assembly SDBU01 (sample SAMN10397929, study PRJNA504765) | marine sediment metagenome | isolation source: marine sediment core GS08_GC12, 126 cmbsf | place: Arctic Ocean: Gakkel Ridge, Loki's castle | collected 2008
TAAAGGGGGTAATTTCTTTGTTCTACAACATAATCCAAAATATCACACTGACGGATTGAAAAAAGACTACACCCATTACCGAGAAATTATTTTACCGAAGGGAGAAACAGAATGAAAATATATGATTGGCGGGAGCTTTACCTGCAGAGTATGGATTTGATTCTTTGCTCTGGCAACTCGAATATAAGTAATTCGATTAAGTGGTTTCAGCGGTTGGCAGGTGCCGATGAGGACGAGGCGGAGCTAAGTCATGTTGCGGGTGTTTACAAAACCTGGCGGTGTGGCTGTCTGTATGTGCAGGAGTCTACCAGTCTCAATGAATGGTCCGATGAGGAGGGTGTGCAGATAAATGAGTTCCAAGAATGGCTCTATAATTATAATGGCAAGGTTTATGTTCGGCAGTTAGGTTTTGATCGAACACACGGATTTTTCTATGATGACTGGGATTTTTGGCTGGAACACATGAATGATGATTACGAGTCTGGTATTATGGGAGCGTTGGAATTGTTCTTATGCGCGTTGAGACTTCATAGGTTCATTCCGTTCTACGATCCGCTCGGAACAAAGAACCCGCATTGCACGGAGCTGATAGCGAAAAGGCTGCGAGTTCATAAGTGGGTACGCACCGTTAACGTCAATAGAGTGCCTCCATATTTCTGGAAAAGAAGAATTGATAAGTTTTTTAATTGCCCGATTGGTGAATTGAAGAGGATAAAATGAGGATCTTATGACTGAGAAGGAAATAGTAAACGAGGCGTTGCGGATGATTGGTGTTGATGAGAGTAAAGTTGACTTTGCACGGTCCGCTTATGATGCAAAAGCCGCAAAAATTGCTATGAAAAATTTCCAGGAGTATAGCCGGGTATTTGGTCGTGTTGTATTCGCTAAAGAACTGAGGCGGCCACGCAAGAAAGTTGAATCGAGAGTTGTTGAGTCTAAGATGATTGAAGGGAGTTAGAAATTGGATAAGCGGACGTTGAGGCGGTTATTGAAAGTTGCTGTACTCGCTGAGCGGGGTGTTGGCGGAGAGAGGCAGCAGGCTAAGAAGATTCTCGCCAAAAGCCTTGCGCGGTATGGAGTGACGCTGGCAGAGTTGAGGAGGGATGATAGCGAAAAGATAATTAAAAAGTACCCCGTTAAAAATAAGCTCGCTAAGAAGCTGTTGTGCCAGGTAGCATCGTGTGTCATTAATTCGGGGGATATCAAGCATCGATGGCTCAAGTCGGGAAAGTCAGTTGAGATTTTTTTAACCGAAACACAGCACATTGAAGTTGATGCCATGTACAGCTATTACCTCAAATTACTCGAAGGTGATATTAATCTGCTTTACATTGCGTTTGTTAACAAACATGATATCTTTTGCGATGCTGGTAGAACCAGGTCAGCGAACAACCGCGGCGATGATGGTATGGATGGAAAGTCTGTTTTGGATATGATGAATATATCTCGCGGATTGGGCAATAGTAGTTATCGAAAACAATTGAAGGGAGTTAAAAATTGATGGACAAAAAAACGGGTACGAAAGAATGGGCTGAGGTTAATATTAACTTTCAGCGTGGTTGTGAGCATAACTGCCGGTATTGCTATGCCAGGTACGATGCAGTTAACAGGTTTCATCGATGTCGGGCTGAGCACTGGCCGCTGCCGATGATCGATAACGCCAAAGTGGATGCCCCGCACAAGAAAAAGTACAAAGGTCGTGTGATGTTCCCATCGACGCACGATATCACGGAGACTAATATAAGTCAATATTGCTGCGTGTTGCGTAAGCTGCTCGATGCCGGCAATAACGTTCTGATCGTAAGTAAGCCGAGGCTGTCATGTATTGAGCTGATCTGCGGGGCTTACGCTGGATACGAGGATCAGATCACGTTCCGATTTACAATAGGGTCATGCGATGACAAGGTATTGAAATTCTGGGAGCCAGGGGCGCCAAACTTTGCCGAGCGATTAGACTGTCTGTACCATGCTTATGGATGGGGCTTTGAGACTTCTGTAAGTTGTGAGCCGTATCTCGATGGCTATGTTTGTCAGACCTACGACCTATGCAAGCCGTATATCAGCGATTCGTTTTGGATAGGTAAACTTCGGCATTTCAACAGCCGTGTAAATCTCGATGGTGTCACCGATGAGCAGATCGCTAAATATGTCGAGCCGTTGAAAGCCGCACAGGGTGACAACGTTGTCAGGGCGATACATCACCTGCTCGATGGTAAGGAATTTATCAAATGGAAAGATTCGATTCGAAAGGTGGTAGGAAAGGCAGGTGGAAAGAAATGAGTTTGCCTATAAATAAGATAATCTGCGGTGATTGTTTGGAGATTATGAAGGATTGGCCGGATAACTGCGTCGATTTGGTCTTAACTGATCCGCCGTATGGGATAGATTACGGTGGCCAGCTCAAGGGCAAAGGTAATGGTAAAGGAGGAATTGATCGAAACGGGTGGAGAAGTTGGGATTGTCCCGAATGGGACAAAGAAAGACCCCGATATGATGATTTTTTGCAAGTTTTGCGAATAGGAAAGAATCAAATTATATGGGGTGGAAATTACTTTGCGGATTATTTACCAGCATCTCAGGGGTGGCTTGTATGGAATAAGGGGCAACGTAATTTTTCTTTAGCAGACGGAGAATTGGCATGGACTTCCTTTGACAAGGCTTTGCGAATATTTGGCTATTCAAGAGGTGAAGCGTTGGCGCAAGAAACAAGGATGCATCCTACCCAAAAACCATTAAAATTAGGTTTATGGGTCTTAGAAAAGCACTCAAAACCAGGAGACTTAATATGCGATTGTTATTGTGGCTCAGGTTCTTTTTGTGTAGCAGCTAAGATGCTCGGCAGGAATTACATCGGCATCGACATCAGCCCCGAATACTGCAAGATAGCAGAAGAAAGATTGAAGGATATTGATACCGGCGTACCCGTAAAAGAGGCAAGAAAAGGTCAAATGTCTTTACTTGATAACCAATCAGCAATCAGCAATAATCAATTAAAAGGGGCTAAGGATGGCTAAATTAATAACACATTCACGATGGCATCGGACGATTAACGGTACTGAGCTGACGCGGCGGCGTGAGGCTTGCAAGCTGGTTCAATATCAATTTGCGCATGAATGCGGCTGGTCGCAGCCCTATCAGTCGCAGATCGAGGCCCCTGGCTGTCACGAGATAGCAGTAGGCCATGCAATGGCAATCGAGAGAGTTCTCGCCGCGTTTAGCGTAGTAGTTTAGTATTGCGCAGTTCACGCGAATAAAACCACGCACACTCCCCATCACCGTTTTATAAGTAATTACTTATTTGACTTTTTCGTCTTATATGCCGTAGTAATAGCTGTAATGTTTCTTTTATTATGTGAGAGGAAATAAAATGAACTGACTCTTCTCAAACGCGGGTGGGTAGCTTGACGGTTTACGACGTGCAAGCTGCTCACCTGATTTTGTTTTACCTTTAATTTTTTGGAGAAAGATATGAGTCCTGCCGCAACTGCGTTGCTAATCGAATTAGTTATAGTACCGGTAATCAAGGATCTGCTCGAACGCAGGGGTATTCACGGTGTTACTAAAGAGAATCTCGAATCCTTTGCCGAGGACCCCGAGAAGGTATTGACCGCCTTAGCGGCAGATCGCCAACTGCAGGCGACGATAGTCGAGATGTTTGCAGATGGTATCGATAATGTACTCGGCGATATCGTTGGCGGGTTAGGTACGCTGTTCGCAGCGGTAGTGCCAGGTGGTAGAGATGCTGGAGATTGAAAATATTCTGCGTGGTGTCGGCGATATCCGTCTTGCTATGCTGGCTATCGAGCCGAAGATAGTCACTGCCGAGCAGAAAAAGATAAAGCTGGACTTGCGGAATTTAGTTGAACAGACGGAGTTTACTGTAAGAATATTGGAGTTTGAGCTTGAAAAATAAGGTAGTAGGAATATGACAATAGCAGAACAAATAGGTCTTCTTAAAACGGATTCAACGTTTCAGACGGAACCAATATATGATGATAGCGTAATTGACCTTGATAATTGCATCGGTGAAACTTGCATATTTGTTGACATAGATGGAGCCTTGACAAAATTAGATATACCCAAAGACTGTCGGTTTGTCAGGCTGGTTAAAGTTGATGGAAAATGGGAATTATGGCCAGAAGATAGAGAAACGCTAATACGCCATTTTGGTCAACTCAATAAAAAAGGATAATAAGAAGAATGAGTGGATGTGCATAATTGTGAAAAAGGAGGTTTTTAATGAAGAGAATGATAAAAAATATCGTTATAGGCAGCTTGATACTGCTTGCTATCATAAACGGGCTAATCTTGTTTGGCGGTTGTTTGATTTATGCATTTTGCGGTGCATTTAATCTTTAATAACAAATATGGGAATGTTTTTAATAAGGAGTTTTTTAATGAGCATAGTTGAGACTAAGAAAAAAAAGGAAACCCCGAAGGTTTATGAGAAACCAATTTTCGTTAAAGCTAAAGCGATGACATTCCCAAGGGACATAATTGAAAATTTCAATGGTGGGCGATTCTGTGTTCAATGCACGGGATGCCACGGGTGTAGGTAATTGTGAAAAAGGAGAAAAGACAAGTGACCGTAGTTAAAGAGATTGTGATAGTAATGGTCGGGTTATTTACTTTGCTGGCGATGGTTCACGTTATTGCCGACTACTGCAGGGCGATGCCATGACCAAAGGCAAACAGAAAAAGCAAAGACTCGCCAGGGGCCAATCGCTTTACAACTCGAAGCTCGTTGCCAGGGCTAAGGAGCTGATAACCTTAATCCAGCCCATCAAGGCCGACGGCACACTCCACTACGGCAAACTCGCTAAGGTGCTGGGGATCCCGACGAGTACATTCAGCAACTGGCGCAATAGGGAATCGCAATATTATAAACCTAAATTTGCAGAAGCTATCGAGCAAGCCTTCGATGACCTGGAGGAGCTGATACACCTGAGGAAAACAAAGCGGGCGATGATAGCCAGATCTCAGCCGTATAACCGCATTAAGAAAACAAAAGAGCTTATGACAGTTGGTCCGAAAATGCCGATATTGAGCAAGCTCAGGAAACAGGGATTGCAGGTGGCGGCTAAAAAGCTCTGCATCAAAGTCGATAAGAAGATGACCGTCAAAGACTTGAAATTGGTTATTGTAACAGCGGTCCAGGAGCAGACCGAGAAAAAGCTGGTCGTAGTCAAGCAGGAAGAGGAGCGGATGCACGGCGATGTGGCGGCGGGGAAGATGGTAACTTCCAATATAGGACCCAAAGATAAACGCTGGATAGATCAGACTAAGGTCGAGGTTACGGGTCAGAGCCTTGCTGATATCGCGGCGATAATGTACGGGAAAGAAAAAGAAACTTAAAGGAGAAAGTATTATGGAAACAAATACTGAGCAAATGACGTTTGAGCAAAGTTGTGAGCATTTAATGGCAGCCATAAAAAGAATCTCAATAGGACTTTTAAAATTAAAATGTCATAAAGTTTTTGCAACGCCCGAGGATTATGTAGGACAGCACGAAGAGATGAACGCAAATATTATGTTAGCGTACCGGCGTCTTGAAGAGGCTGAAATGAGATTTCGGAAACTATTACAACACGCTAAACACCCCCAAAAAAAACCAAGACCAGTATAGTGCGTAGGTTTGGTCGTACGCGATGAAACAGGCGCGGGAGGATAGTTACGATATTATATAAGTAAGTTGGTAGTAACCAGAAATGACGTTGTGGCTTGCTCTCAGGTAAAGGTTTGATACAATAAATGACAGATACGGAAAAAATACATGCTAAGATGATCGAATACCGGCAGGACCCGATTGGGTTCTATGGTGGTGTTCTTTCTTTGCGAAAAGAATATATCTGGCGGAAGATGGTTGCACTTTCCAATTCTGTCAGGGATTATCAATTCACGGCAGTTCCGGCAGCTCATAGCGTATCCAAGACATTCACCCTAGGCAGGCTGGTAACGTGGTTTAAGACCTGCTATCAGCCGAGTACGGTTATTACTACAGCTCCCAGCGATAACCAGGTTAAAAACCAGCTATGGCGGGAGATCCATGCAGCTTATGCGGGTGCGAAGGTTCCACTCGGTGGTAAGATGACGACGCTGCAATGGGACCTCAAGCCCAGTGCCAAGATTTTAGAGTCGCTGGCGCCGGAGTTTCGAGAGGCGTTCGAGAAGAATTTCGCAATAGGATTCTCTACCAGTCCTGACTCGGCAGCCGAGCACGCCACAAAAATGCAGGGCTGGCATAACGAATGGGTTCTGATAGTGATCGATGAGGCGTGTGGTATTATCCCGCAGATCTGGCGAACGATCCTCGAGGGATTGGTAATCGATGAGCGGTGCAAGGTTGTCGCTATCGGCAATCCTACGGATCCGGAGTGTGATTTTGCAAAGGCGTGTTATTCATCCGACCTTGAGCTTAACGAGGGAAACGAGCCATATATCAGCGATCAGGGCTGGCATGTTGTGAGGATATCGGCTAAGGACACACCCAACTACAAGCAGGGCAAAAGAGTTATACCTGGCCTGGCCGGCAGGGGTTACGTTGAGCGGATCGTTAAAAAGTACGGTGAAAACGGGGATGGGACACGATTGCGGGTGCTGGGACTGTTCCCCACGCATAAAGAAGGAACCTTCTACGGAATCAAACTTGCCACGGCGAAAAAAGAGAACAGGATAGGACATTTTCCATTCGATGACAGCGCACCGGTATATACATTCAACGATACCGGAGATGTGTGGACGGCGGTTATTTTCGCTCAATTCCTGCGTGGCAGGATACGCATAATCGACGATTATTTTGATAACGAAGGGCAGGGGATACCTAACTGGGCGAAAGTATTGCAGAGCAAGCCCTACGTCTACGGTGGTCATTGGGGTGGTCCTGAGCTGGAATGGGGGACCGGTGGTAAGTTTCAGACGGGCAGGACGACAACTGATCTGGCGGCTGAGCTGACGTTTAATCTGCAGGCATGCCCAAGCCACAGCTTTGATGATGGTATTGAGGCTGGAAGGTCGGTATTTAGCTTACTTGAGATCAATAAGATAAATTGCGTAACGTTTATAAAAGCGATGAGCGGCTATGGCAAGAAAAAGAATATGGCACTCTCCGACGACGAGCATACGGTTTATCACGATCAGGTCGCTAAGTCATGGCACAGGCACATGGCAGACGCCTATAGGCATTTGGCGATGATGTATCGGTACGGAGAGATCGGCGGCGAGATGTTAGGATATCCAGGCTCAACACCAACGAGAAAAGGATACGTCGATGATGCAGGTGTTGTTGATCTGCTGGAGGTTAAATAAAAAATGAGTAGTCAAGTTAAAAAGGTATTAGCGAGTTTGGAACAGATATTGAAAAATCAGGTTTATATTATGCAATCACAGGATATTATTTATCGAAGTCGCTCTGTGGCACTTGTTAAAGAATCCAAAGAGCTAATCAAAGAACTAAGTAAGTGAAGGTAGGGAAAATGGTATTTGTTGGTATATGTCCGGGATGTAGTAGGAAAGTTGGTGTGCCTCGTCCGGGTAGTGTTCCGGGTGTTAAGGAGATTGTCGCTGACTGCCCGTTTTGCAATGGTAAGGTTGCGGCCAAAGACGGCTTTGAGGTACCTGAGCCGGCGGTAGAGATGCAACCATTTGATTTATTGAGTGTTGATTGAAGGGAAATGTTATGTGCGAGAAAGATAATATATTAGTCAAAATGATTGTATTGATAAATCATTTCCGTCCCAAACCTACGCATATCTTTTTACCAAAAGAGGATATGGATGAGTTTGTGCATAGAGCAGTGAGTCCCAACGGGTTTGATGACATTAATTGCGAGTGCGTGTTTAATGTGCACCTGGGGCGTTATAAATTTTGCAAGGTTATCGTGTGTGAGTGCAATGGCCCTATCCACTGTGCTCATATAGATGAAGAAAGAATTAAGAGACTGTTAGGGGAAAAGGAGATAAAATGTCCTTTGAAGAGCCGGTAACAGCAGACGAGAAGAGATGGCAGGCCGAAAGCGATGCCCGGACACTTTCGGAGTCGAAGATTATCGCAGCCGATGAAAATAGATTGTCGGCGGCAAAGACGGCGGCAGATCGCCTGGCCGTAGAAGAACGCAAAAAAGCCGAGGCGTTGGAGAGCGTTGGTAAAGTTTTTAAGCAGAAAGATTCGGCCAAAAGGCTATTTCCAAATACACCTGATTAATGTGAGGTTGAGCAGGATGATAATTGAAAAGCTTAATGGAATGAAAATGGAAGAGTTTGTATCCGGCAAATACCGTTATCAGTATGCAATTAACCCTGATTGGACACCAGTCGAACGCCAAATGGAGAAAGATTTTCGCTTCCTTTTATTTGAGGAAAGCGTAAGGAAAGGGAAAGGATGATTGATTTTAAGGAAAAGACTGATAAACAGATAGGCGAGTTTATTGTTAAGGACAATACGTATCTGCGTAACGATCGACAGACTTTCGAGGGTCTTTGGGAAATTGAAGCGAAGATATTCAGTCCACGTCGCCATGATCTGTTAGTTCAGAGCTGCTCTAAAAATACTAAGGGCCGCCAGTACGGTATGAATATCTACGATGGCCATCCGGCAAACGCGGCTAATAAGTTTTCGATGGGCTTGCTCGCTCACATGATGAGCAGGACGATGCCCTGGATTCAGTTCACGACCACCAATCAGCAGTTGATGAAGGACGATAACGTTAAGAAATACGTTCAGGCGGCGGCTGAGCAGGTATTGTTTGGGCTAAACGAATCGGATATTTATGGCCAGAGCGTCTGGTTTACCAAAGACGCAACCGTTATTGGTACGGGCGTCAATATTCCACAGGAGAACCGAAAAGCCGGGAAGATGCACTACGAGACGGTTCACCCGAAAGATTCATGGATTCGCTATGACAGGTTCGGTAATTTAGTTGCTTATCACCGCCAGGTTAAACTCCCGGCTATAGAAGCTCTTGAGGAATTCGGAGAGTCGAATCTGCCAAAATCGATAGTAAGGGATGCCAAGGGTCTCGGGGGCGCTAATCCGTTTGCCGAATCCAGCTTTATTTATGCCTGGTATCGCAATGAAACACCTGTAGCAGGATCGCTGAGAAGTGAAGATAAAAAGTTTAAGGTGTTTTATGTGCTCGTGACCGGCAACTCAGGACCCAATAGTAAGAAACTGGTATTCAAGGGCGGTACCGATATGGAGCCGAATGTATGGGCTTATGGCAGGGAGCCGGGAACCCATTACGGAGTATCTATCGCCGCCGATGCCCTTACAGAGGGCTTGCAGGGTAATAAGCTCGGCGAATTAATGTTGACTATGGTACACAGGGAAGCTGATCCGCCAACGGAGGCGCCGAGGTCCATGAGGTCAGATGGGATCCGCAATAAGCCCGGCGGGCGTAACTGGATACCTGAAAAATATGTAGGACATCAGGCGATCAGAGAGATATTCAGTAATGGCAACTGGCCCATTACGGATGCCCAGGAGCAGCGTCTGCACGACTCAATCGATGATAAGTTCTTTGTGCCGTTGTGGGATGCACTAATGACGATGAAGGGTCCGCAAAGGACAGCGACCGAAGTATTGCAGATTCAGGGCAATAAGGCGGTACTGCTTAGCCCGGTTAGTGTGGACTTCGAGGATATGTACTTGCGGCGGGTAGTCGATAATCAGTGGATATTCGAGGAGCAGATAGCCAACAGAATGCCGCCAGTACCGGATATACTCTTGGAACCGAAGAACAGAAAAATAGAAACGGGCTTTATCGGCCCTCTAAACCAGTTGCAGAAAGCGACGATGCAGACCAGGGGCACAATAAACGCCCTTGCCGTTATAGATAATATACGCAGTATCTGGCCGACTTCGATAATTAAGATCAACGAACTGGAGTTGATGGAAGAGGCGGCGATTAGTCAGGGCATGAAACAGACGCTAATCAAATCAGATGAAGAGGTCAGGGAGATATTAGAAGCTCAGGCAGCTAAAGCGGCGGCGGCTGAGCAGGCACAGATGATGATCGAAGGAGCAAAGACAATACCAGGATTAGGTAAGGAAATAGAGCCGAATTCGGCACTGGAATTAGCTGGAGCGGAAATATAAACAAATGATTAAAGGAGAAAAGTATTGTGAAGGTGACGGCAGAAATATCAGATGAAGACAATTGTCTTGTTATCGAAGAGGTGTATTGCGGATTTGTAATGCGAACATCCGAAGGAAATGAGATTAGTATTTGTATGAGAGATGATACATTTGAGATTAACATTATGCCGCAAGGACAACACTCGGACAATTGGTGGAGAGTTGATATGCAAAGCGGTGGCATTAGACCGTTAAAGGCATTTTGAGTGAGAATATTTAGTTCCTCGCAAGGCTTGACCGAGCGAGTAAACGAAATCGGGCTTGTTGCCCGATGAGGATTACAAGACGAGAGTCGTAACGAAGCCGAGGGGCTAAAGAGGCCGCTCAAGATAAAGGAGAAAATATAATGGCAAAGCAAGGAATGAAAGACGAAGCGGCTCGGCAGGAGCTTATCGCCGAATTAAATCAGTTGAATGCGGATAATCTCAAAGCCGACGGCGAGCCGAGAAAAGATGCGGTACCGCAGGAACTCAATCGCATCGATGAGATTAATACCATATTGGCAGATGGTAGCGGCGGTGGTGGTGAAAAAGAAAAGGTCGAGGCGCCGGAGCTCCCTTATCACGATCCGGAAGCTGATGATGACGGGCCGGCGACGGAGTCTGATGCTGCCAAGATTAAACGCCTGACAGCAGAAAACGTTAATCTCAAGGCAGCAAAGGCCAGATCGGCGGGCGCGAATAAGATAAAATCGGTCGGTAAGAAGATCGGTTACGTGCCACGGCCTGATGAGATAATGCTCAAATCGCTGGACGATGCGGAAAATCGCAGTCCCGAGGACTGGGACGAATCGAATAAGCTTGCTGTCGAACGGACTATACGCAGGTTTGTTCGAAAAGGTGGTGCGCATAAGGACCTTCAAAAAGGCGGGTTTTATGACCTTGCCGCCGGCTTCAAAAAGGGTCTTGCGCTTGCCGAAAAGATTTATGCGATCAGATTGCTCAATCTTGCCGGCAGGCTCAAATGCAGGGCTGATGTGATTATTAAACAACTCGAAAAGCGTGAGAAAATGACAGTCGGCGAGCTCAATAACACCAACGCAGTATTCAATGAAGAGCTTGAAGGGCTCGGCGTTAGCTGGGACGATAATATTCAGGTACCCGGAATGAGTCAGCAGTTAAGGAGCTGATAGGCTATGTCTTTGCGGTTGGATTATTATAACTCGTTATTAGCTTCCGAGTCCGGAAGGCGTGTGTATTATGATTTGCAGCGTATGGCGCATCTTTGGTTCAGGGCAGGCGGCGACGAGGCGGCGAATATGTCCGAACCCGAGGCCCTTGCCCAATGCGTACTCGATGAGTTTATGATGCGTATAGCCGAGAGATGCGGGATAGATAGCCCCGAGGCCGAGATGAAAATGATTACCTACCAGGCACAGATGGCCGCAGAATCGTTGGATATCGAGGAATCTGAGCCGGAAAAGAAAAATTTACACGAAACAAATGATTAAAGGAGAAAAGTAAAATGCACGATTTTTTGAATGAGACAGGAGAATTTACCGAGGAGTTTAAGACGGCGTTGCCGGAAATGCTCGGAGAAGAGCACAAAGATAGTAAGGTGTTTGACGATATACCATCGATATCAGCACTTGTTAAAAGTCATGCCGATACTAAGACGGCGTTGGGTAAGAAACTCGATAACGTTATTACCAAACCCGGTGAGAACGCGACCGATGAGGAAAAGGCAACTTACGCTCAGACTATAGCCGAGGCTGCAGGAGCTCCTAAGGAAGCGAGCGGGTATGAGTTTTTCAAATCCGAAAAGCTGCCCGAAGGTATGGAACGCTCTCAGGCGACCGAAGATGCTTATCGTGCCCTATTCTTCAAGCATAAAGTGTCGGCGGCAGTTGTAAAAGAACTATCGCAGGCGTTCGAAGAGATGCAGATAGGATCTTTTAATTCTGTTACCGAAGCTGATAAGGTGGCAGTAGCAGAAAAGGCAGACGAAGAGCAGAGGGTCTTTGACGCCGGATGCACGAAGCTAAAGACCGAGTGGCCTGGCGAGAAGCTGCCGGCTAATGCCCGGATATCGCTTGCGGCGATAAATGCCTTTGCCGACGATGATCTCAAAGCTGCTCTAAAAGAAGTTAAGATGTACGAGAACGCTTCGGATCTGGCAGCGTGGAAAAAGGCAGGTGTGCCGTTGAATACGCTCAAGACGTTCTATAAGGTCGGGCTAAAGACTCTCGATGCCAGTGTACTCGGTGGCGAGCACAGCAGCCACGAGGAAGGAAGCGAAAAGGATAAGGCAAGAAAAATGTACCCAAATACTAAGGCTTGATTATGATAGAATTCCCACGAAAAGATCAGGATAACCAGCCGCAGGAGCCGGGTCGAAATGATCCGTGTCCCTGCAAAAGCGGAAAAAAGTACAAAAAATGCTGCCAGAAGCTAAAGGAATTTGCAGAATCCAAGCCGGATATCACTACTATCTTGAAGCTGATGTACTGCCTTGTAAAAGGACTTAAGGGTCAGGGCGTTATTATCACTAAGAGAACGGTTGATGAGCGTGTACCCGACGACTGGATGAATAAGATGCACTTTATGCCGGTGGTGTTAGGTGGTCAGGAGATTTATAAGATAAGTGTCGATAAAGAGCCCCAGCCGACGATAATCACACAGCCCAAAAGGATCATACTTTCAGGGCAAAATTGAGAGGATTAAAAGTGAGGAATTAGTATGAAAAACATAGATTTTAATAAACTAATGATGAAAGCTGAGTACAATACATTAACAAGCAATTATTGTTATGATAATTGTAATGGGAATTCGTCTATGATAGAGAATAAATCAAGCTTATGGGCAGTATGTGGCAACCGTGTGTTAAGATTGTGCAATATTGCTACATCTAATTGTGATAACGTAGACGACTTTCCTTTAGTTGTTACACATGTGGAATTTAATAAGGAGGCATTTTATTCTGTTTTGCCAGATATGTTAAGTGAAGTTGAACCTAAAAAAACAAAGTTGTATATGAATACAATAGTACTTCAACAGCTTTCTGTTTCTGAATTATTCACAGTTGTTGAAGATAAATATCACTACATGGCAGCTGAATGTATTATTGACAATTCAATTAAGAATAATGAGAAAACAGTCCTATAGGTATGTCGTTGCGAGTTAAATTAAAAATTTAAGAGAGGAAATTATGAAAACAGCTATACTGATTTGTTGCATATTAGCACTTGCCGGCTGCGGTAGGGGCAACTGGGATGTGGAAAAGCCGATAGAGGCTCCCAAAGATATACGTCTTTACCTGCAGCAAGTACCGGCGGCGTCAAAATATGCCTATGGAAATAGTGACAGGACGCTTATATTCTACAATCTTATCATTGGCGACGAGAAACAAACAAAATCTAATAAGCAGATAGAGGAACTCAGGGCAGAGATAAGCGAGCTTAAGGAATTGATAAACAGTAACAAAAAAGAAATTGAAAATTAAATAATCACCCGCCCTTATGTAGGGCGGTTTCAGACTACTCACCTTCGGGTGGGCCTGATGCTTCGGATACAAAGAGTATCCCGGCGAGCAGCCGTAGAGTGTCAGGAGGGCCTGGTATGTAGATCAGATTACTCTCCGCAGAGCGTTTAATATTATTTAAATTCTTTTTAAGGAGTGTAATCATGACAACCAGAGCTTTAGGAACAGATCTAACCCTGGCTGAGCTTGTACGCAGAGAGGATCCCGACGGCGGTCTCGCTGATATCGTGGACGTGCTCAGTCAAACCAATGCTATCGTCCCGGACGCAACTTGGAAACAGTGTAACGATGGCAGCTCAAATCAGGTAACTCGCAAAGTAACCGAACCCACAGGAGCCGAGCGCATGTTCGGTCAGGGTGTCCAGCGTGAGGCGGGTGTTACCGAAGTTATTAACGAGCCTACGACCCTTCACGCAGGTTTCTCTGAGCCTGACGCGGATGAACTGCGCCAGACGCCCGGAGGCTGGGAGATGGCAAGGGCACAGGAGGATGGTTTCTTCCTGGCAGGTATGCTCAAGACCCACGTCTCGAGAATCTTCGATGGTAACAGGGCAACGAACCCGTTGCAGATTATGGGTATTAATAACCGCAGCGACTATAACTCGTTGAGTAGCGATTATACCTATGACAATGCAGGCGGTAACGCATCGGTGACGGGGAATAAGACCAGTATATACATCATTCAGTGGGGTTTCAAAAAGGTCAATATGATCTACCCGCGGAATATGGCACCGGACGCAAACGGGCAGGGTACGCCTATCAGGATGCGTGATTTTGGTGAGAACCTCGTACTCGATCCACTCAATACCAGTAATACCGCAAAGTACCCGGCTATGCAGTCGTGGTTCCAGATCGCCTGGGGTATTGAGATCGCGGACCCGAGAATGGTTAAGAGAATCGTTAATATATCGACCAGTAATATCGACGGCACCGATGATTTCTCATTCGATGAGGATTTGCTGATCGATGCCTATAACGACCTCGAGGATGGCGGAGCTGGGGCAGCTATCTACTGCAACCGGACTATCAAAGCTCAGATGATGAAACGGGCCAACGAAAAGGGCAATGCCTGGCATACCCAAACTGAAGGCGAAGGTCCTTTCGCAAAACCGGTATTGCGGTTCTGGGGTATCCCTGTCCGCGAAGTTGCTCAGATTACTAACGTACAAGCTACCGTGGATTAATGAGTTGAGTTGAATGTAAGTAAAGACAAGTAAAAATTGTAACTTTAATTTAGGAGTTAAAACTATGTACGATATTAATAACGTATTCACTTACGCTTATTCTGCTGGCGATGAGACTGATATGTTTCAGGCGGTCACAGCGGATGCGAATTCGACAAACGCTATCGATTTAGATAGCGCCAATATCAAACTTGGTGCCGGTAAGCCGATGTATATCATCGCCCGAATCGGTGACACGGACTGGGCAACAATCGCTTCCCTTGAGATCAGGTTGCAGACCGATACCGATAGCAGTTTTTCGACGGCTGTTAAAGACTATATCCTCGGTCGCTGGGTAGTGGGAGCATTAACGGCGGGGGCATTGCTACTCAATACTCCAATGCCGGTAATGCAGTATCAGAGGTGGCTCAGGGTGTACTTCAATGTATTTACGTCTGCAAGTCCCGCAGCTGATATTATGGTCGCACTTGCGGATTCACCGGAAGAAGCGGCATTGCAGGTTGACCATGTAGAAGCGTCGAGCTAAGCCCAAAGGCGGCTGGCGGCAGTAATACGGCTGTCGCCTGAAACGTGAGTTAAATAGAAATTTTTGTTAAGGAGCTTTATTATGAAAAAGTTTTTAATCTTTCTTATATTACTAATTGTCGCCGCGACTTGTGTCGGGCAATCGACGAGTATTAATATCGCGGCTAAACCAACGGGGGATTGGTTCAAGAATGCCGGTATCAAAGACCTTGGCTGGCGGTGGATGCAGGAGGCGGACGCACTGCTCGCTACTGGTCAGGGGATAGGTACTGGCAAGACCTTCTACGTTGATAGTGGTGTTTCTAACGCCGGAGATGGTTCGGGCTGGCTAAACGCTGTTGAAACTCTTGATGAGGCGGTTGTACTCTGTGAGGATAACAGGGGTGATATTATCAAAATCGCTCAGGGCCACACGGAGACATGGACGGCTATCAATTCCGCGGATCTTGATGTTATTGGTATTACTGTAGTGGGTCTGGGGACTGGATCAGATCGACCGACCTTTACATATACCGGTACGACTTCACCTGGTGAATTGGTTATTGCGGCCTTGAATGTAACGATCCGCAATCTGGTATTTTCGCCAGGTGTTGCTGATGTAATTCACGCAATCGAGATTGAGGGCGATGCCGATGGTTCTGTTATTGAGTTCTGTGAGTTTACGACTGGTTCGACAGAAGCCTTTGAGTTTGTCGATGCTATTCAGGTGGCCGCTGCTGCTGATGATCTTATTATCCGTTACAACAAGGCAACAGAGGGTCCGACCGCAGGTGCAGTAAGCTGGCTGGATTTGTCGGCAGGTGTCGTTGAAAATCTCGCTATGTACGGGAATGTGATTTACGGCGATTATTCGACTGGCGTCGTAGACGCAACCGGTAGGATCCATTTATTGGGATACTATGGATTCAATACGATAACAAACCTATCTTCCGGTGATGCCGCGTTTTACTTCAATGCCGGAGCAACGGGTGTGATGGAGTTAAACAGAGTATTTACCGATGCCGAGTCAACTGCTATCGACCCGGGCTCAATGATATGTTTCGAGAACTACGTTGCAACTACCATTGACGTAAGTGGTATGATAACTCCTGTCTATGATGATGGAACAACTCAGCTTAATGCAACTACCGTAGCTGCTATCGCTGTAGCGGTAGATGCTAAAGATGGCACTGGTGCAATGAGTATCTGTAGTGAAAATTCTACCACTACCGTAGTCATAGCCGCTAATTTAGCTGGTTTTGGTAACGATGCTTTCAATGATGGCTGGTCGCTGATATGTACCTATTCCGCAACCGCTGGATCACTTGGTTTAGTCAGGGATATTACGGATTACACTTCTACGGGTGGTAACTTTGTTACTGCTGCGTGGACAACCGCCTTAACAGCGGGTGATTATGTAATGCTGGTTCCGAATTACCTGCTAACCTCTGATTACGGTGTTGTTGGTAAAAGGATCATATACTGTGATGATGGTGGTTCGGATGGTGAAGGTTCTACCTGGGAAAGTGCTAAGGTTACATTAGCCAAGGCTATTGCTGTCGTTGCTGCCGGTGATACTATCCTTATTGGTGAAAACCACTCGGAAAGCCTTACATCTGGCGGTGATACTTTGGCCGTAGCTGGTGTTACTATTCTCGGTATGGGTGAAGGCGATTCACGCCCATTGTTCATTATGGATGCTTCCAGTGATGAGCTTACGCTTAATGCTGCCGGTATCACGCTTAAAAATGTACGTTTTCAATCCAGTTCAACTGCCCAAACTTCATGTATTGTTCTCGGAGCTAATGGCGACGGTGTAACTATTGAGGATGTTTCATTTATCGAGGGTGTCGCTACTGGAGTTGATGAGTGGGTCGATGTTATCCAGGTCCCCACTACTGCGGTCGGTGCTACCATCAAGAATTGTACTTACTACAATACTCAGTCGTCTGGTCATGTGAATACTTTTGTTGACCTTACTGCGGCCACTATTTCCAACCCCTCTGTAATTGGTTGTACGGTATTCGGTGATTTTTCTGAAGCTCCTGTTTATGGTGGTGCTGCGGTTCCGACTAACATCCTGATCAAAGACAATGTCATTAGTAACACGGAAAGTGGACAACATGCTATTGAGTTCCAAAATACTGCGACGGGTGTTATTTCCGGTAATGTACTGTATTCAAGTACATTCGGTTCGATACTTGACCCTGGCTCTGCTTCATGCGTAGAGAACTATGCTACAAATGCGGTCAACACATCGGGCTATCTTGTGCCGGTTGTTAGTAAAAGAGCCGGTGACTCTTACGCGACAGAATGGGATGAAACTCTTTACCTTAGTGATGACGCATGGATAGTCGCCGGTGGGCCAATTCTGATAACCAGTATGGTTGGTCAGATTACGACCGCTTATAATGGTGGTCTAACTCGTACTTGGTGGTGTAATGCCGGTACAGCAACTCAAGATGTTGAGTTTACGGATTCTGTTGATATTGATGGATATACGGTTGGGGATAGAATCATTTTTACAAATGCTAATCCTGCGTTGCATACCGACTTGGCGGGAGCAGGTGCCAATATCGGTGCTTCATCGTTAATGAGTCCCTGGTTCTGTCCAATAGGTACGATAGAGGTGCTTGTTGAGGCACCTGCTGCTACGGCTGGTGATATAACGTGGTACATGACTTACATCCCATTGGTTGACGGCGTTACAGTAACACCTCAATAACTTTTAACGGGTGCGGGTTTAATCGCTCGCACCCATATTTTAAGGAGTATTCTTATGAAAAAGTTTATACCGATAATTTTATGCGGGTTGATAACCGCAGGGTTTTTGTTTGCGGGGGACGAAACGGTAGTTCTCACGAGGGGAAGCGATTCTCGCAAGAATGTCAACTACCCTGTCTGGGATGCTATTGTAACGGCAAGTCACGATGTTAATGATGTCAACGATGTTGTGCAGTCGGTATCCGTTAACGGCATTATCCAGAAAGTGATTTTGACCATTCCTGACTTTACTAACGGTATTACAGGGCAGGTCCTTATCAGGGATAACGAGGACCGGACTATTTTTGATTCAGGAGAACAGGCCAAAAACGCCAGTTATGCTTTTAGTCTCGCGGAGCCGGTTACCGGGACGATAGATGTGGTAATCGGGATCAGTGGCGCTGCAGGAGGGTCAGGAGGCTCGATCATTGTATCAATGAGGGGGATATAGATATGAAATGGCGAAGCTTGATATTAATGCTTGCCCTTGCCACTGTCGCCAGGGGTATCGATCAGAGGTATATCGCCCCACAGGTCAATACGGTTGATATGGTAGCCTATTACAAGCTCTGGGCGGGGTTCACCTCTGCCGACAGCGTTTTTGACTATAGCCTCAACGGTAACGCCGGGGCGGTAACTACTGCAACGCCGACATTCCCTGGATTCACCTTTGATGGTTCTGATGGCGTTATAATCGTAACGGCGGCTTCCGAGCTAACTATGGCTGATAAAAGCGGTACTACCTTTGCATGTTGGATGAATGCTGCAAGTGACGGAGAAAGCGATAGTGGTAGGATATTCCAAAAAGGTGATAATTTTTTATTTAATGTGCAAAGCGAAGCGGCCTCTTTAGTAAAGTTAAGGTCGGTATATGTTACAACTGGCGATGACGCCCAATCTGTCCTTGATACTGGGATATCAATAAACACATGGCATCACGTGGTTTCTGTCAGGGATGGAAATGATACTATAATCTACGTGGATGGAGTAGCTCCGGCACAAACACAGACTACCGCAGATACGGCCTTTGCCGATGATTCAAGTAATGATTTAGGGATCGGTAGGGAAACAGGTGATTCCAGGAATACTTTCGATGGCAAGCTCGATGATGTAATGTATTTCAAGACGGCCAAAACCGCAGTCGAAGTTCGCAACATTTATGAACTGACAAAATGGAGGTACAAAACCAATGAATAAAACAGATATTATAAACGCTGGTTTATTTGCTATTGGTTCTAAAAAGATATTTGCTCCGACAGATAATACCAAGTCGGCGAAGTTAGCTAATTCGATTTATCAGTTTTGCCGAGGGCTTGTATTCGAGATGCCGATAGATTGGGTTTGGTGTACGGCCAGAAGCGGCCAGCTTGCCCAGCTGGATGATCCGGCAACCGGATACGATCATCAATATGCAATGCCGGACAATGGGGTTCGGGTGTTGTCGATGGTTAGCGAAGATAGTGACGATATCGAATATACCTTTGAGGAAGGGGTATTTATCGAGGCGGGGGATCCGACAACGATAATAACAAAGACCATTCAAACAAACGTCGATGCCGCCGATGCCTTTGTTAAATATATCGTATTGATAGAAGATGAGGGAATGTACCCATCGTGGTTTGCGCAGTTGATATCACTTAATATCGCGGTCTATATATCCGAACCGATAAAACAGCACACACCGCACTATACGAAGGTTAAGGATATGCTTGCAAATGCTATAACTTTCGCAGAGGAAGCCAACGGAAGGCATAATGTGAAGGTTAATAAAAACACTCATCAAAACGACGATTACGGCAATAACGATCTTACCGACGCGGCAGTGATAGCAGGGGCCGTCAATAAAGATTTAAGCTTATAAGTTAAGAGCATAAAAAGTGGTTAACTAATTATGCGTAAAAGAGTTATAATTATATGTTTATGTATAGCTGCTCAGGCCTTGGGAACCCCGCCGAGAGATGTTTATCCCGAAGAGGAGATAAAACGATGCCGCAGCTCAACAGATTTGTTGATAGACAAGGGAACTGCGCAGGGCCAGGTTCTGTACTGGGATACGACAATACCATCGTGGACAGCATCAACTACACCGGCGGCGGCGGACAGGATAGCTTTCTGGGATAATTCGGCGACTAAAGTTACATGGCTAACGACTGGGGATGGACTGGCTATAACTGCAACAACAATAGCTGTATCAGTGGTAGACATTAACGAACAAACCAATCTTACGGTAACGGCTCCGATAACGTTAACCGGTGCTGATCTCGGCATTACGCTCGCAAAGAATATTGTGGCTGGAGTTGGTTTATCGGGCGGTGAGGATAATGTATTACCAGGTGCGGAGGCTGATACCACTTTGACTTTTGATGCGACTGAGCTGGATAGTATAACGTGGTCGGATGCTGCAGGCCCCATAGTAGCTTGGACGGTTGCTCTTAGTGGTGCAAATCAGACAATAACATTTGATGGTGATGTGGATGCAGTAATAATTGACCGTAACCTATCAGTTCAGATAGCTGCCGATGCAGATACTTTTACATCGACTAATGCCGTTGGTGGTTTTAACCAATTAGATAACCTAAAGACAACTGTATTACAGGCTATCGGTGCGGGGGGTATTACTCTGAAAAACGATGCTGGCGAAACGGGGGCGGCTGTTCTTGATAGTGCCGTTTTTAATGTTCCTGTCGGTCTCGTAGTTGACACTACCACTCTGGTAGTGGAGTCGTTGGACCATCGTGTGGGGATAGGGACGGCTACTCCAGAGTATCAGTTGGATGTCGGTGGAGACATACGAATGGGTCAGGCTAGCAATTTTTATGGTATAAATGCTAATGGTTCTACGTATGGTATAATGGGTTGGTTTGGTTTTGATATGTCCTTTGGTTCTGGTTCCTTTCCTGCCAATTTCAGACTATATGTCGGTCCAAATGGCCCTCATTTTTATATTAGAAATTCTACTGGCTACATTGGAATTGGAACTACAAGTCCATCCGCTAAGTTAGACATTGAAAATGGTGGTATTACAATGGGGGACGAAAGCACGTCTGGTGAAACAGAGGAACTTAAAATCTATGGCTACCGAGCAGGTGATGCTCTCCGTTCCCTCGAAATAGGCGTAGGTGTAGATGCTGCTGATACCGCTTCCTTTGATGGTCTGAGTAACTATTACTTTGATGGAAATATGGGTATTGGGACGGCGACGCCGGATTATAGACTTGACATTGATGCTGGAGAGATAGGGGAAGGTAACTATGATGGTTTGAGGATAGTTGACACTGGTTGGAAAGCGACCAGTC
>SDBU01003113.1_pt1 | contig 21357 bp, 15 predicted proteins | sample 2277071 | NCBI WGS metagenome assembly SDBU01 (sample SAMN10397929, study PRJNA504765) | marine sediment metagenome | isolation source: marine sediment core GS08_GC12, 126 cmbsf | place: Arctic Ocean: Gakkel Ridge, Loki's castle | collected 2008
TTGGTTCCATCCTGACTAAAATTCATAATGACGCGGTTTTTAATGATGCTATCATGAACATCTACGGCCGATTCCAACTGGCGTTTCTTTGCGATTTCTTTAAAGATGTCTTCATACCAGTTGATGATGTGATCCACCCGGCTGGAGTAGGAGACATGAATCACAGGCTTATCCTGCAGCAGTTTGTCCGTGGCAATATGGACCAAACACGCCGTTTTTCCGATGCCCTTTCGGGAAGCAAGGATCCCAATATTACCTTTTCCCAAGCCTCCTTGGATCGATTTTTCGAGTATCCTCAGGGGGCTTCTTTTTATCAATTCGGATTTGACCATGGTATTATCTCCTCTTTCAGTTAGCCTGAATAATTCATAAAAAATATCTATATTTCACGTAATACATATAATATCAAGGGTTTACATGAACTTTTTCGGTAAACACACAAATAACTTTGTTCTTCTATGTAATACTCTGTCATAATCGATATTTTTTCCCCTCCAGGCGAGACGATTTCACCATATCTGGGTTGTTGCGGCAGGTTCGCGGTGAAATACCACAGCTTCACCTACCGCGCCTACCATCTACGGCAAACTCGACTCGTGAATTATTCAGGTTCATAGATCCTTTTCTCTGTATTCAGTTTTTAATTCATCGGAAATATTGGCAGGGACTTTCCCAAATTTGAGAAACTCCATTGTAAATTCAGCTTTTCCCTGTGTCAGCGAGCGGAGGGTTGTGGAATAACCGAACATCTCACTTAGAGGCACCTTCGCATCCACACGGGCAAAAACGCCATCTTCGACCGAACTGATTATTATTCCCCGCCTCTGATTGATCGTGGCAAAAACATTTCCTGCAAATTCTGAAGGGCCTTCCACAGAGACCTTCATTATCGGTTCAAGGATCTGGGGTTTGGCTTTTGCATAGGCCTGCTTAAAGGCCGCTCGGGCAGCGGCCTTAAACGCAAGATCGGAAGAATCCACAGGATGGGACTTTCCATCAAGGAGAACGACTTTAATCCCAACGACAGGGAAACCGATGAGAGCACCTTTTTTCATTGCGAATTGAAACCCTTTATCGCATGACGGTATAAATTCCTTGGGGATATTTCCACCTTTTACCTCATTTATGAATTCATAGAGTCCTTCTGCTAAAGGTTCAATGTATCCTTTTACGCGGCCGAACTGTCCCGCTCCACCGGTTTGTTTTTTGTGTGTGTAATCAAAATCCACACGCTGGCTAATGGCCTCTCGATAGGCAACCTCCGGTTTTCCTGTATCGACATTCACACTGTATTCTCTCCTCATACGTTCCACATACACATCCAGATGAAGTTCTCCCATCCCCTGAATTATGGTCTGGTTGGATTCCGGATCGACATACGTTCGAAAGGTGGGATCTTCTTTGGTAAACCGGTTCAGCGCGCGAGCCAGCTTATCGGCGGCTTTCCCGTCTGCCGGAATGATAGCCAAAGAAATAACGGGATCCGGAACATAGATCGCGGTCATGGACAGCTTCAGACCCGGCTTGACAAAAGTGTCACCAGAAGCGCAGTCGATTCCGAACAGGGCCACGATATCTCCACAACCGGCTTCATGGATATCCTGCATGCTGTGGGCATGCATCCGGATGAGCCGCCCTACCCGGAAACTCTTACCGGACCGGGGATTGTACAATTCATCCCCTTTCTGGACGGACCCCTGGTAGATCCGGATATAGGTCAACTGTCCGTACGGTCCATCCTCAAGTTTAAAAGCAAGGGCGACCGTCTCTGCATTGGGATCGGATTCCAGTTTGATTTCTCTGTTCTCATGCTCAAGGTCAGTGGCAAAATTATCCACTTCCCCCGGATTGGGAAGATAGTGGACGGCCGCATCCAGTAGGGTTTGGATGCCTTTATTTTTGTAAGCAGAGCCCATAAAAACCGGGGTCATTTTTCTAGAGATTGTCCCAAGTCTCACAGCCTCCCGAATTTGATCCTCGGTGGCTCTCTCTTCCAGGAAAGCCTCCATAAGCTCATCGGAAAACATGGACACGGCATCCAGCATGTCTTCCCGCTTTGTTTCGGCCTCAGATTGTAAGTCTGCGGGGATATCAGTTATTCTTACAATTTCTCCGCCTTCTCCATCAAAATAGACAGCCTTCATGGACACCAGATCGATAACTCCTTCAAATTTATCCTCAAGACCTATCGGGATTTGCATGAGCACGGCATTGTGTCCGAGTTTCTCATCCAGCTGATCTCTGACTTTGTAGGGATCACTCCCGACCCTATCACACTTGTTGATAAAAGCAATGGTCGGGACTTTGTGCCGCTTCAACTGCCTGTCGACGGTGATGGATTGGGACTGGACACCACTCACCGAACATAGAACAAGGATGCCCCCGTCAAGCACACGTAGAGATCTCTCCACCTCGATAGTAAAATCGACATGGCCCGGAGTGTCGATGATATTTATGGAATGGCCAAGCCACTCAACCCGGGTGGCCGCTGAGGTGATTGTGATCCCGCGTTCCTTCTCCAATTCCATAGAATCCATCGTCGCTCCCACTCCATCTTTGCCGTGTACTTCGTGCATCTTGTGAATCTTTTTCGTGTAGAAAAGGATCCGCTCTGTCAGAGTCGTTTTTCCGGAATCGATGTGAGCGCTGATTCCGATATTTCGCATTTTAGATATATCTGTATTCATAGAAACTTATCCTACGCTGTCCAAGTAACCAGGGAATGTTGCTGACTCCCTATGCCAGCTTTGTAGTTTGTAAAAAATTGATTATAGCTCATTTTCTCGATAGAATCAATTCCAATTCTCCCATCATAGGCTCATAGGAAAAAGTGACACTGCATATAACGGATAATTCCAGATGTTTCCATCATGCTTGAAATTCATGGGCGTTGCCCGTGATAAAACCTCTGATTGATATTTTTCACCATATATTCTCAGGCTCTTCTTTTTCCGGCTCATCCCGGATTTCACTTCAAGTGGATAAATCTTCTCATCAAATGACAGAACAAAATCCACTTCCGCCGTGCTCTGGCTTGTCCAGTAAAAAAGCTCCCGGAATCCATTGGCCAACAACTCCTGCGCTACATAATTTTCGGTATATGCCCCAAAGTATTCAGAAAACAGGCTGTTTCCCAAGACAATGGTCTTTTGTGAAAGATCCAACATTGCTCCAAGTAATCCTGTATCGAAAAGATACAGCTTAAAGTTATTTTCGTCTCTATATCCGCCCAGAGGAAGTTTAGGTGTTTTTACATTGGTGACTTTGTTAACGAGGCCTGAGTCGACAAGCCATTGAATAGAATCGAGATAGTCTCTCCCCCGTGCATATTTGGAAATTTCCGTGTACTTGAACTTTTTATTCTCCTTCGCCAGGAGCCCGGGAATTGCCTCCCAAATACCGGTGATTTTTATTGCTTCCGGTTTGGAAGTATGCTTTGAAAAATCCATTGGATAAGAACGTAAGATATCATTCTGAACCGCACGCACTTTATCCAAATCTTGGTTGTATGCATAATGTTTGATCGCCTCGGGCATTCCTCCGATGTAAAAATACAGCCTAAGTTGAAATATCAGTTCCTCATGAAAAGCGGCCTCAATGGGCTCAAAATCTCTCTTCTGTCTCAAATATTCACGGAGACCGGTTTTACCCATTCCTTCTAGATATTCACCGAAAGAAAAAGGATGGAGATCCAGGAAAGTAACCTTACCGACAGGGAAGGGGGTGGATCGACCTACTTTGAGTCCAAGGAGAGACCCCGCCGCCACTAAATGATAGTCATTGGCATTTTCCTGGAAATATTTCAATGAAGTGATGGCTTCCGGACAGTCCTGAATTTCATCAAAGATCAGAAGTGTATCTCCAGGAGCAATTTTTTCTTCCAGATATATGGACAATTTCTCAATGATATGGGGGGGGGAGATTCTCCCCTTGAAAAAATCATTAAGGCTTTTATCCTCTTCAAAACTGAAATAGGCCACATGTTTATATTCTTTCTTTCCGAATTCCTTCAGGATGTATGTCTTCCCGACTTGACGTGCCCCGCTCAAAATGAGCGGTTTGCGATCCTCACTCTGTTTCCAGTCGACAAGTGTTTGATAAATGTCACGCTTCATATTGCCAGCATACAACAAAACGTGAATAATTAATATATTTAAGTGCTAATTATGTGTAATATTATATTATTTATGTCTGATAATTGTGAAATTTGGCCCAAAAGTTACTCGAAGGCAGTCATAGCACGGAGCAGAGCCAGCTCAATGCCTTTTTCGGACATTGAATGGCCGGCCCTTCGACAATCCCTTTTTATTCCTTTTTCCTGTATAATGCTTTTCAAATCACATGATTTATTCAAATTACGTAGGGAGATCATTCATGAAAAAGATGTCTATTTATACTGCACTCTGTTTGCTTTTATTCGGATTGTCCGGGTATGCCCAGGTCAAACCAGATGGACAAAAAGCAATGGATCATATCCGTTATCTTGCATCTGACGCGATGAAAGGACGAAAGTCGGCTACGCCGGAATACCAAAAAGCCGCCGAATATGTGGCCGCCAAAATGAAAGAATACGGGCTTAAACCCGGCGGAGACGAAGGCACCTACTTCCAGCAGGTAGAATTCGAGAACTGGAGAAACTTCGCCCCGCCGACCCGCTTAGACATCCTCTATCCTAAACCCATAAAATTTGTCCCGGGCCGGAACGCGGATTTTTCTCCACTCAACGGCACAGGATCGGGTATGGTTAAGGGCCATCTTGTTTTTGCCGGATACGGATTGATTTCTGAAGAAAACAATTGGGATGACTACAAAGATCTCGATGTGAAGGGAAAAATTGTGCTTCTCATTCCTGGCACTCCTGAATTCTTGTTAGATCTTACATTCAAAGAAAAATCCGTGGAGAAAAAGATTATGACGGCCGTAGAAAGGGAAGCCGTGGGGGTCATCTTCATGAATATCGGGGAAAGGATTCGCAGTCCCAGGCGAAAAAAGGACGATAAAACGAAGACCTGGCCGGAAGACTTTTTGATCCTTTCGGCAAACAGCCAAGCACTGGACCGATTTTTTTACATGGACAATCTCAGCTGGAGAACACTGGTCAGCCGCACGCTCAGGGAGAAAAAATCTTATACCGCCGAGCTTGATATCGAGGTTGAAATGGAAGCTCACTTCACCCAGGAGGACAGGACAGCCCCCAACGTCATTGGAATTCTTCCGGGAAAGCACCCTGAACTAAAGGACGAGTGTATCATTATCGGCGGTCATCTCGATCATCTGGGCATCAGTTTAAATGGCCTCATCAACAACGGGGCCGACGACAATGCCTCTGCTGTGGCCGTCATTTTGGAACTGGCCCGGATTTTTAACCTCAATCACTTTCAGCCAGACCGGAGTCTTGTGTTTGCCACCTGGGCCGGTGAAGAGATGGGTCTTGTCGGATCGCGGTACTATACAGAGCATCCCCTGTTTCCTCTGGAAAAGACCGCTGTCTATATGAACATGGATATGGTTGGCCTTGGGGATGAGGATCTGTTTGTCGGAGGCATGTGGGAATTTTCTGATTTTTACGATCTTATCAAGGAGAACATGAGTGAAGATCTGAAAGCAAAACTCCATTATAGATTAAACTACCGCAGTTCGGACCACAGATCATTCATTCGCAAGGGCGTCACCTCTATCAGCTTAAGATCGGGCAATCCTCTCACACGAGAACTGGATGATGAACATCCTGAATACCACTACCCCGGAGACACTCTTGATATTATCCAGCCGGAACTCCTTCAACTGGCTGCTGAGTACCACCAAGAAATCATCTCCTTTTTAGCCGATACAAAAGAAAATCTCCTCGATCCCATCCATCACACGAATTTTATTCATAAGGATGCGACTCTTGTCGATATGCACTGCGATACGATCGGGAGATTTCTCGAAGGCCAGGATCTCACACGAGATAACTCCCAAGGACACATCGATATTCCAAAGCTCAAGCAGGGCGCTGTGGATTTGCAGATCTTTGCATGTTATGTCGCCCCCCCTCAAAATGAAACACAAAAAAATCAGGCTGCCAACCTGGCTATTGTCCAGATCGACGCCGTTCATCAGCTGATCGATGAAAACCCGGATGACCTTCTCTTGATCCTGGATCCTGTTGATCTCAGACAGCTTCGCGGGACCAGAAAGACCGGTGTTTTCATCGGGATAGAGGGCGGATACGCCATAGAGAATGATCTTCGACTGCTGCGCAGTTTCTACCGCAGTGGTGTCAGATTGATGACATTAACTCACTGGACACACACGGATTGGGCCGATGCCTCGGGTGACCCCGAGCCGACATACTGGGGGCTTACGGAGTTCGGTGAAAAGGTTGTCCAGGAAATGAATCAATTGGGCATGATTATCGATGTCTCTCATGCCCATGAGGAAACTTTTTGGGATGTGATTAAACTGACAGATTCTCCCATTGTCGCGTCCCATTCCTGCGCCCGTGCCCTCTCGGACCATCACCGGAACATGTCAGACGAGATGCTTAAAGCCCTGGCTAAAAACGGCGGTGTGATCGGCATCAATTTTTACCCCGAATTTCTCAACGCCGGAGACGACGAAAATTCCACTTCCCTTGTTGATGTCAAAACCGTGGTGGACCATATCGATCATGTTGTAAAAGTTACAGGCAAGGCAGATTATGTGGGCTTGGGATCCGATTTTGACGGCATCGGCAGCCCACCTGTGGGTCTGGAGAACGTGGGATTAATGGCCAATATCACAGCAGAACTCGTAAAACGAGGGTATGAGGACGCCGATATCAGAAAGATCCTTGGAGGCAATTTCCTGAGAGTTTTCCGGGAAGTGAGCCGCAGGAACAATTAAATCGCAAGGAGGAATCATGAAAAAAATATTTCTTGGAATACTGGTTTTGTTCATTTTATCTTTCTCCATTCAGGCTGATGCACCGCAAAAGGGCCTTAAGGTCTTTATCTCAGTCGACATGGAAGGCGTAAGCGGTGTGATCAACTGGGAAGATGTCAGCCGGAACGGCAAAGACTACGGTCTTTTCCGGAAGCTCATGACACAGGAAGCTAATGCCGCAATAAGAGGGGCACTTGATGCAGGTGCCACCGAGATTCTCGTTCGCGATTCCCACGGCAGTGCCAGGAACATACTGCCGGATTTGCTTGATCAGGATGCCATCCTACTGAGAGACTGGTCCGGCGGCCCCATGAGTATGATGGAGGGAATCGACGAGACTTTTGATGCCGTTATTTTTATCGGGTATCACGCCCGTGAAGGCACTCCAGACGCGGTCCTGAAACACACAATGACTGGACAAATCGATGTCTTTATCAATGGAAAGAATATGCCCGAAGCAGGGATCAACGGTGCAGCGGCAGGTTATTATGGAGTTCCCGTCGTTATGGTTGCCGGCGATACTGCCATTGTCAAACAGTGTAGAGACATTTTTGGCGATATTGAGGGCGTCGCTGTCAAGGAAAGCATCGGTACGGCTGCAAAGATGCTTCACCCAAAGAAAGCCCAGCAGCTCATCAGGCAGAAAACCAAAGAGGCCTTATCCAACTTAAGCAAGTACAGCCCCTTAAAACTCCAGACTCCTATCACCATGGAGATCGTCTATAAAGATGAAATTGATGCCCATAGAGCCTCATGGTTTCCAGGAGCGAAAAAAACTGGAGAAAGGTCTGTTTCCTACACACATGAGGATTATTTAGAAATTTTAAAGTTCTTCATGTTTGTCAGCTAAAAAATTTGAATCGTATGAACAATCAGACTGAAAGCAGCGGCTTAAAGCGCAAATTGGGGCTTTTTCCCACGACCAATATCGTCGTTGCCAACATGATCGGCGCGGGAATCTTCACGATTTCCGGATTTCTTATGATGGACTTGCTCAATCCGATTTTAATGATAACACTTTGGATTGTCGGAGGGATCATTGCTCTCTGCGGTGCACTGGCCTACGGAGAACTCGGAGCCGCCATCCCGGAAGCCGGCGGAGAATATACTTTTCTCTCAAGATTATACAATCCCATGATTGGTTTTTTGAGTGGATGGGTTTCGTTTTTTGTCGGTTTCTCAGCCCCTATTGCCGCCTCGGCCCTCGGATTTTCGGAATATTTCCTTGGCATTTTTGGAGAAAAGGCAGAAGCCGTGTTCATCAAAAAAACCTGCGCCATTTTGATCATTGTCATTTTTACTCTTATCCATAGGAGAGGCCTGGAACTCGGATCCAAAGTCCAGAATTCTTTGACTGTTTTAAAAGTGGCTCTGATCGTAGGGCTTGTCTTTTTTGGATTTCTCTTGGGAAAGGGGAATATGAATCATTTCTCACTGGGAAGTACATTTAATTTCGATTTTTCAGGCTGGAAAACGATCGGTCTCTCACTCATGTGGATCATGTTCGCCTATGCCGGATGGAATGCCTCCGCTTATATCGGATCAGAAGTGAAAAACCCGGCTAAAAATCTTCCACGTTCCCTTCTCCTGGGGACTGGGATCGTCTTATTCCTCTATATCTGTCTCAACTTTTTCTATGTTTATGCCGTTCCGCCTGCTGATATGGGAGGAGTGATGAATATCGGAGCCCTCGCCGCGGGCAATCTCTTCGGGAAATCGTTTGAAAGCGTGCTTTCGGTATTGATCTCATTTGCTCTTTTTTCTTCCTTGAGTGCCTTTATTATTCTCGGCCCGCGTGTTTACTATTCGATGGCCAAAGACCGCGCATTTTTCAAATTCGCAGGTGAAGTCCATCCCAAGTTCGGCGTTCCATCCAAATCGATAATGCTGCAGGGAGGGATAGCCGTTATAATGGTATTCTTCGGCACGTTCACTCAGCTGCTCACCTATATGGGATTTTCCCTTGGAATCTTTCCTATCCTGGCTGTTCTTGGGGTATTTAAATTGAGACGGACAAACAAAAGTGTCTCCAGGCTCCCGGGATTTCCTGTCACATCTCTTGTTTACGTTTTAACGGGAGTCAGTATACTCGTTCTGGCCTATTTTGAAAGACCCATCGAATCGTCGATTGCGATTGGAACGGTCCTCATTGGAATCCCTGCCTACTTCATATTCAAAAGAAAATATAAAAAACAGGAATAAATTAATTCTTTATTGCAAGCTGACGCTGAATAATGTGATACTGGACAGCCATAGAAAGCCCCACTTCCCTCGACCAATATTCCCCATTGTGACCCCCTTTTGACTGGGCATAAGTAAACGGGATGTTGTTCTCCTCTAAAACCCGAATAAAATTTCGTGCGCCGGTTATCAATCCATCTTCTGTCCCACAGTCGATATAGATATGAGGAAGTTTGTCTTTGGGGATCTGAAGGACTAGCTTAAAAGAATCGTAAGTGTCACAATTTTCTTCTGTCAGAAAGATCTGTCCTTTTAGTGAGCGCTCGGCCTGACTGGAGAATCCCTCTATACCGATGTTCGGATCCGGCTTTTCTGATATCTTCTCCTCCACATCACCCAAGGTTTTTCACCCTTTATGAGTCTCTCTTTCTGACTCCGGGAATATCCGATAACACCGCTGTGGCTCCCGATTGAACAGAACAATTCCGGATGCTTCAACCCCAGCATGATCGCTCCGTATCCGCCCATTGAAAGCCCATTGATAGCTCGGCCTTCTCTTCGATTGATTGTCCTGTATGTGCCATCCACATGAGGGATCAAATCCTTGATGATATAGTCTTCCCAGTTATTCTTCTGGCCGCTTTCACTCTTGGCCCAGTTGACATACCAGGAGTTCCCCACATCCGGCATGACCACAATAAGTTCATAGGCCGAAGCATATCCTGGAACTTCAAGACGAGCCCATGCCCTGTAATTACTGGTGAGCCCATGGAGGAGATAAAGAACAGGATACCTCTTTTTTGTGGATTCATAATCTTCAGGCAGATAGATGTTGTATTTCATCGTCCGGCTGACTGATTCAGAGTGAAAATCGACTGTTTTGACCTCACCAATAGCCGACAGCACTGTTACAAGAATAAAAACAAAGACCATCACGAATACCCATTTTATCCGATGATAAATTGATTTTTTGTTATGTTTCATATCTCCTCCTTTCACTTGACCCCCTGAATCCCTGACCCCTTGAATCCTATTATTCCTTTTTACTCTTTTATAGATGCTCCTAAAATATATTTATCTCTGTTGATCTATTTTCAAGATTGTCTTCAGCAGAACGTTAGCCCCGTTAACAATATCCGACATTCGTGAAAACTCTTCGGGAGAATGGCTGACTCCCCCGACACTCGGGATAAAGATCATCCCCGTGGGAGCTATTTTGGCCATATCCTGGGCATCATGGCCGGCGCCGCTGGGCATAAAATGAGCGGTCAAACCCAATTCCTCAACCGAATCGGCAATATGCCTTCTGATAGCCGGATCTGTTGGTGCCGGAATGGCCATAGCATCGATGGGATCAAATGTTATCTCTGTGCCTGTTTTTTGAGAGATGATGGCCGCTTCTTCTTCAATTTTTTTATAGAGAGATTGGATCTTATCGGCAGACAGGTCCCGAAGCTCCAGACTCATCACTACTTTCCCAGGTATAACATTGGGCGCCCCCGGTTCGGCATTGATGCGGCCGACCGTCCCTACTTGACTACCTTCGACACCGGTAACAATCCTATTCACGGCTAAAATCAATTGAGCCGCTGCCATAAGGGCATCCTGCCTCATATTCATCGGCGTAGTTCCGGCATGATTCGCATATCCCTTGATGGTCACATCCCACCAGGCGATCCCTACAATTCCCTCGACAACACCTATGTCAATATCTTTCATTTCCAGAATCCGCCCCTGTTCGATATGGATCTCAAGAAAAGCTCTTATATCTCCCTTTTGGCGTTTAACGCTGTCCAGATTGTCCGGATCCCCACCGAGAACCCAGATCCCCTCCCGGACGGTCTTGCCGCTGTGGCTCTTTTCTTTGAGCGCTTCAGAGCTCAATGTTCCATTCATCGCCCGGCTTCCTACAAGCCCCCCCTCTTCATCCGTAAACACAATCACCTCTAAAGGATGGCGGGTTTGAATTTTATTCTCCATAAGAACCCGGACACACTCAATCGCACTCAGGACACCAACAGCCCCATCATACTTTCCACCGTGCGGGACGGTATCGATGTGTGATCCGAACATAATCGGAGGCAGAGAATTTTCGCTCCCTTCTAGGCGGCCCAATATATTTCCAGCCGCATCTATCTGAACAGCCAACCCTGTGGCCTTCATAAGAGTTGTGATGTATTCGCGCGCTTGAACATCTTCCTCGCTGTATGCGACACGATGTACACCACCTTCAGGTGTTTTCCCGAATTCCGCCAGTTTGGTAATTTGCTGCTCTATTCGTTTGGCATTGATCTTTAAATTTTTCATTGTCTGTCCTTCCCCGCAGAAGAAAAAAATTGGATTGACCATCGTAAGCATAAACAATCCAAGGATTAATACTCGGTAAAATCTTTGCATCTTTGACCTCCCTCAGTCTTGGGCTAACTCGAGAATGTTGGTTTGGGGGCTGTAGCTATTTTCCAGCCGGGTAAGAAATGGGCGAAAAGACGCCTCGATCACAAACGGAAGGCCCCCATGCCAAGGGATTCGAAGGACATCGCTTTCCAGGGCCTGAATCTCAGCAAGGAAGGCCCCTCTCCATTCGTCTTCCGCAGGTGTTGTTGCGGGAGAATCCAGCTGAGGCAGTTGATTCTTGAGCATAGAAAGAATCAATAGGTTGATCTTTTCGGTCATTTTCACATTGCGTTCCTCAAGATTGTTTTCTCTGTCCCAATCATCGAATCTCCACTCTTTGTCGTCCTGGACAAGCTGAAAACCCGGTCCATCCCCAGGAGGCTTCTCGAGCATGGAATAATAGGAGAGAATATAAATGTACATATACTCCCCCAATCCTATCTCAACCTCAAGAAGGGCTTGACTGCGTTGGGTATAAAAATCACCAATCCCGGGAATCAAACCAATAGCCGCCTTAACAGCTCGAAGCCCCCGGCCGGGTCTCCTGACATCTTCTCCGCCTTCCTGCTTCCGCACAGTATCGAGAATGTAGATAGAATGATCCAATTTTTCTCGGGCAGTTGCCATACTCTCTCTGACATAGAGAAAGTCTTCCATACTCTCATATGAAATGCGTCCATCAGAAGGAGGCGTATAATCTTCAATTTCACCATAGAGATCTTTTAGAGAATTCGTCAATTCTCCAGTCTCTTCGAATTTATAGACTATGTCCTTTACGAAGAAAAATCCAAGAACCAACAGGATCAAAAGAATAACCACTATGACGCCGCAGCCAATACCGCAGCCAATAAACCAATTTTTTGTGGATTTCTCCATCGTCACTGTCTCCTATAAGCTTCCCGAATTAATGTAAGTGAATATATGCTGACGCAATTGTTTGCTCGAAAAGGCTGCCGTCCAATGCCCTTTGTCCAGAACAGTGACAGGATGCCCGTCATAGCTTTCCTTCTGTCTTTCATAACGGAACAGCTGGTCGTACCTGCCCAGCAGAGGGAATACATTGTCGCTGTTAACACCTCTGAAATCCTTCTCGAAATCCAGCTTTTCATTGACGATTCCCCTATTGTCATGAAAAATTTTAGCCACTCTCTTGTAAGCCGAAGTCATAAAGACATCGCTCAGAGACGCCCCCGCATACAGGGGGATATAGACATCAGCAGTGTTGAAATACGCCCTGTGTAGGTTGGCCGCCAAACCGCCCAGGCTGACTCCTGAGACAATCACCCGGCCTTTTCCAGTCGATTTCAAATAATCGACAAGAAAGTCGATCAATTTTGCCGAAACAGAAAGCATAGCTGTGAAACTCGTCAAATATCCCATCCTTTTGGCATATTTTAAGATTGATCCTTTGTGAAATGGGGCACGAAGAGCGATCAGGTTTGCCTCTATTGGTTCTCGATAGGATACAAAAATATCACGGAAAGTATTTTTCATATACCAACGAAAATTAAATGGACGTTCAAGACTTCCGTGGTGATAGATGATAGAGGGATAGTCCTCCCCTTTCCACTGGTGGATCAAGAATGCCGGATCCATGGCTCCAGCGGCTGTTTCAGCCTCCACTTCATATTCTCCCTCCCCTAATATCTTGGGAATTTTAAGTTTAATATTCTTGAGATGCTCAACATATGTAGGACTTTCAATGCTCTTGGAAAAAATTTTATTATTAGTCACAAGAACTTCAGTGCCTTTGATGGAGATGTGATCGATCAGTGAGTGGATATTCATTTCTTTACTTACAGCTTTACGCTGCATAAGATGGTTTCATTTTAAAGAATTCCGAAACTTAAATAAAGAGACCTCTTTTTGTTGGCTTGACTTTTAGTGGAGGTGGTGGTAATTCAATCATTCGTAATGTCCGGACACACGTGGAGGACTAAATGACAAAAAAAATTCACCCAGCCTTATCTTTTTTTGCCATGCTGCTTTTTCTCTTTAATGGATGCGCAAATCAAACATCTGGGATAGAAGACGCTCTGGCAAGTATTACGGCGGAGGATTTAAAAAAAGACGTGGAAATTCTCTCCTCTGACGAATTCGAAGGACGCTCACCCGCTTCCAAGGGAGAAGAGTTAACGATAGAGTTCCTAAAAAACGAATTCCAGGCCCTGGGACTTAAGCAAGGAAATAAGGACAGTTTTTTCCAGGAAGTCCCATTGGTCAAGATCACTTCAACACCGACCAAGACTTTGGAAATCTCTGGAAAAAATATTTCTAATAAATTCCAGTACGGGAATGAATTTGTGAGCACAACAATGCAAATTGTTGATGAGGTTTCCCTTAGAGATTCCGAGATGATCTATGTCGGGTACGGCATCGTCGCTCCGGAATACGGCTGGAATGACTATGAGGGCATCGATGTGAAGGGAAAAACCGTCGTCATTCAGGTGAATGATCCCGGATTTGCGATTCAAGATCCGGATCTTTTTAACGGCCGCGCCATGACCTATTACGGCAGATGGACCTACAAGTATGAAGAAGCCGCACGTCAGGGAGCTGCCGGCGCTCTCGTCATTCATGAAACTGAACCAGCCGCTTACGGTTGGGATGTCGTGCACAATGGCTGGACCGGGCCTCAATTCCTCATGGAAAGCCCGGACAACAATATGTCTCGATGTGCCGTGGAGGGTTGGATCACCTTGCAGACGACTCAGGCAATTTTCAAACAAGCCGGACTCGATTTTAGCGCATTAAAAACTGACGCCGCACAAAAAGGATTTTCTGCTATTAATATGGGACTCAAGGCAAACTTAACCCTATCCAACTCCATTGAACACTCCCTCTCCCACAACGTGATCGCCCTTCTCCCCGGTTCCGAGCGACCCGAGGAACTGATCATTTACATGGCTCACTGGGACCACTTTGCCCCGGATCCCAGCCTCGAAGGCGACCAGATTTTTAACGGCGCTCTGGACAATGCGACCGGAACAGCAGCTCTGATCGAACTGGCTGAAGCATTTCTGAAGTTGGAGACCCCTCCAGCCCGGTCGATCGCCTTTATGGCCGTAACCGCAGAGGAACAGGGGCTTCTTGGCTCGAAATATTATGCAGACAATCCCATCTATCCTCTGACAAACACCGTAGCCTCCATAAATATGGATTCCCTCAATATTTATGGAAGAATGAAAGACATCACGGTTATCGGTTTCGGGCAGTCCGAACTGGATGACTACGTCATAGAGGAAGCCGCCGCACAGAACCGGACGGTCATGCCGGATCCCAAACCGGAACGAGGATCATTCTACCGCTCCGATCACTTTCCCTTTGCCAAACAGGGAGTGCCCGCTCTCTATACGAGTATGGGAGTCGATCATGTGGAGCACGGGAAAGAATGGACTCTGGCCAAAAGGGACGAGTACATCAAAAACAATTACCATAAACCTTCAGATGAATATGATCCGAACTGGGATCTCAGCGGTGCCATCGAAGATTTACAGCTACTTTTTAAGATCGGATACAGGTTGAGCATGGAATCCTTTTTTCCGAATTGGAAAGAAGGGAGTGAGTTCAAAGCCAAAAGAGATGCCGACATGGCTGAAAAAAAATAAAACTAGGATCGTTTTCAGGAAAACACTATTTTATAAGGTTCTTCTCCCGATTAGTTGATGCAGATTATGCAAAGGATTCGAGGATTCAAGAGTTCTAGGGTTCAAGGAGCCAATCAACTCTTTTGGAGATGATCCTTATTTAATCCCTTTGAGCGCTCTTGCGGGAAGAAAGATAATGGTTTTAAATAGATCCAAGACAGCCGTGACCGTGATCCCTATTAGGCGAAAAGGAATTAAAAGAACCCAGATAATGGGGTAGAGAATAAGGGCTAAAAGTGCAAGAGGCCAACAGAGGACCAAAAGAATAAACCAAAATAAAATTTTCATATTTTGTTCTTTTCCTCACTCTATAATACGAAAATTAACCGAAAAAGATCACATCTCTTTCAAGAAATAACTTAAGAAGAACTCTTTTCTTGACTCAATGAAACGGAGAGCCAAAGTTTGAGGTTTTTCGGCATCCCGGGTCGTCCTCCTCCAGGCATTTGACCCATTCCCCCACGGCCTCCCATCCCGGGATTTCCTCCTCCCGCAGGTCTCCTCATGCCACCGGTTTTTCTCCGGGGAGATTGTCCCATATCTCTGCGAGGGCTGGTTTCTATTCCAATCCCAAAAGAGCTTCCAGGCCGAACATTGATGGCATAAGGCCGATCCGATCTATTCATAAGAGGAATTTTAAGTTCGTAGACAAGCTTGCCGCTGGAAAAACTCATGGCCACATCAATCCCTTTAGCCTCGGCCTTTCTCATCCTCTGCTTTTCCTTTTGGTTTGGCCCCAGAATTTCCAGTTCATTGAAGGACAAAGGAAACGTGCGCTGGAGTTTCTCTATATCCGGCTCTTCCGCAAATTCAGCAGGCGGCTCTCTCCTTCCTTGAGATCCAAAGGGGAACCGGAGTCCAAAAACTTTTTTCCTCCCTCCTTTCGGATCAAACCATACGGTCAATCCCTGCCTCATCACCTGCATCCGAACGAGAGGATTCTCCACTACCGCACAGATATATAGATAGTCTAAATCATTGGTTATCCCCACAGAAACCTTGAACTCTTCCACATAGGTAAGCGTATCCAGCCAATCCATACTCCGCCCATCCACTTCAATATCTCTGTCCTTCCACCGGCTCTTGAACTCATATTTTTCGCAGGAAACAAAGACAAAACTCATAATCAAACCGAGAACACCGAATAATAGAAATTTTGATACAAGACCACCTTCCCGAAAAAATACTCTCTCTGCCATTATTGTGTCCTCCTAAAAAATATTACCATATTTAATTGGGGACAGTCTCCAATTAAATAGCAAATATCGTGCCAACTCTCCTCTTCAACAAAAAACCAACAAACCATAGCTACACTGTCCTTCTCTGTGGACAATTGATCATAAATTATAATTAAAGGGTCAATAATTAAAGGGACATCATACTTAATTCAAAATGAATTAAGTATGATGTCCCTTTAATTATTGACTCGAGGCAGAAAAAAATAATAGTATTAAGACACTTAAAAAACTGAAAAAAGGAGGCCGATTCTATGGCTTATGAAATGAAATGCCCTTTGTGTGGTCAGGAAATGAATGTTGATGTTGAAACAGAGGCTGAAGCCAGTGAACTTATTCTTGCTGAAGGTATCAAACATGTGGAAGAGGCACACAAAAATCTGCCGATGGATAGAGATATGCTTAAGCAGCTGATCCAAACCAACATGAAAAAAACATAAGCTACGCTGACCTCGATCAAATCAACTTTATCAAACAAATAAGGAAAACTTACATGAAATTTAAACCCATCCTAATCCCATTTTTGGCACTATTTTTGTTTTTAGTTCCTCCCTTCGGGCACAGTCAGTCCAATAATCCCTTTAAAACTCCACTAACCCAGGAAATCCTCGACATTCTCGTCAACGAAGTCTCAGGACAGATCATCTTCAATAATGAAGTGATTCTTGCCGGGGCACCGTGGATCAGGGATGCAGCAGAATTTTCAGGAACCCTCTATGAATCTCAAAAGATAGTCGAGATCGCTAAGAGTTACGGGATCGAAACCATCCGCATCGACCAATTCAAACGCGACCGGGAATTCAGCTATGCGTTTGAGGGAGAATTCTGGATCATCAAGCCCGAAAAAAAACTTGTCGCCCGCTTAGAAGCCGATGCAGCCCTTGTGGCCAGCGGGTCTTCATCTGTGGATATCACCGGGGATCTCATCTATATCCCCCCAATCAGGGGAAGTGAGATAAAAGCACTCCAGGAAGCCGGGATTCAGGAACAATACGAGGGCAAAATCGCCTTGATGTGGTCCCATGCGAGAGGAAGTCTCGCCAAAGCCCTGGACGCAGCAGGAATCAAAGGTGTCATTTCCTTTCGAGCCCAGGACCGTTATCTAGATCCCGATCAGGTCGTCTATTCGGGGGGATCATACTCAGAAATGAACAACTTGAAATTCGGATTCACGATCTCCTGGCGGCAGTGGACACAACTCCTTGAAGACGTGGAAAAAGGAAGGAAAATCACCGTCCGCGGGAAAACAAGGATCGAAAAATTCCCGGATAAATTCGAAAACGTCTTCGCCTGGATTCCGGGAACTGAACCCGATAAAAAGGGGATCATATTTTCCGGACATCTCTATGAGGGATACACCAAACGAGGAGCCAACGACAATATAAGTGGATGTGTGGTGCAGTTGGAAATTTTAAGAACCCTAACAAAGCTCATCGAAAACGGCACCCTCCCAAAACCGCGAAGAACGATCTATTTTCTCTGGCCCAATGAAATATCGGGCACATATGAGCATTTTACACAGCATCCTGGATTTGCGGAAAAAATCAGCACGAACATCAATATGGATATGGTGGGTGAAGGTTTGCGAAAAAACAACGCCATTCTGACAATGAGTGAAAACACTAACCACCTTCCGAGCTACCTGGACGGATTGAGCGAATCTCTTTGCAATTATGTCTGGCGCATGAACGATATTGTGTACCTTCCCGGCTCTCCGCGAAACCGGTACGGGCAGATCTTTCCGGTCCCCATATGGGAGAAAAACGGTTCACGAGACGCCTTCCGGTATGACCTCCAAAGCCCTTCAGGCGGGAGCGACCACATCTGCTTCAACAACCCCTCCATTGCCGTACCGGGGATCAGTTTCTGTGCCTGGCCTGACCAGTGGTATCATGCCGACACCGATACTCCCGACAAATCCGATCCCACCCAGCTCAAAAGAATGGCCTTTATCGGAGCCGCCATGGCCTGGGCCACCGCCAACTGCACGGACGAGGTTTTAGAAATCCTTCTCGATGAGGTCTCGGATTTCGGATACGAACGTGTCGCAAGACAAGAACTTTCACAAGCCATGAAGCTTATCAATCATGCAGAAGCCAAAACTCTTCAGGATTCAACTCTCAAAGCCCTTAATCTCATCAGCTTTGCCTGCAGCCGTGAATTAGAGGCCGTTCAAACGACAGAAGACATCTTCACCGGGTCCGAAAAAGCCAAGCTTCTTGTCAACAGCCATCTCCAGCAGTGGAAGCAGTACGAAACGGCGTTGAGAAATCAATTGATGGAATACAGCCGCTTCCAAGCTCAGAAACTGGGTGCTAAAATTCCTAAAGAACCACAAATCACCAAATTGGAAAAATCATACAATAAAGTGATTCCGGCTCTTCTCCCAAATGTAAAGGGCCAAAAATTCAATCCCAGCCAGACAGAGGAATACAGTGAATTCATGAAAGACAATCCCGACTTCAACAAAGAGCTCAAGGTGGACCGCAGACAGCAGAGATTCATACTCAACTACATCAACGGCCGCCGGTCGGTGACAAAAATCCGCAGCTGCGTGCTGGCCGAATCGGGAAAAGACTTGAATTTCGACAACCTCCTCAAGTACCTCGATTTTCTTAAAACAATCGACTGGATCACCTATTAAAATGAAACGCAGTTCTATTTTCATTCTGCTGCTTATCATCTCGGTTGTCTTTCTTTCTTTTTATCTGAAAAAAACCATCTCTCCTACCGAAAAAAGTAAAACACAAACCAAAGTCGACAAAATTTTTGAAACTTGGGATAAATCCGATTCACCCGGTGCAGCTCTTGCCATTGTCAAAGGGAAGAAGGTCGTTTACTCACAAGGATACGGTTCGGCAAATTTAGAATACGATATTCCGATTACGCCAAAAACTGTTTTCCACGTGGCCTCTGTTTCAAAACAATTTACGGCTTTTGCCGTAACCATACTGGCCGAATCGGGAAAACTTTCTCTGGATGATGATATCCGCCTCCACCTTCCTGAAATCCCCGATTTCGGGAAAACCATAACGATCCGTCACCTACTCCACCATATCTCGGGTCTGCGGGATCAGTGGGAACTTCTGGCTATGGCCGGATGGCGGCTGGATGATGTGATCACAAAAAATCACATTCTCAAAATGGTCAAGCGTCAGAAAGATCTCAATTTTGATCCCGGAGAGGAATACCTTTACTGCAACACAGGTTTTACACTTCTGGCCGAAATCGTCGGGAGGATCACGAAAAAAACCTTCCCTGACTGGACACAAGAAAACATTTTTGATCCTCTGGATATGACCAACACACATTTTCATGACGATCATGAAAAAATCGTAAAAAACAGAGCTTATTCCTATTCTCCTCAGGGAGAGGGATTTAGAAAAAGGGTGTTGAGTTATGCCAACGTGGGGGCCACAAGCCTCTTTACGACAGTCGAGGACTTGGCCAGATGGGTGATGAATTTCGAAAGTAAAGTCATCGCTAATGATACGGTTATGGCACAGATGCACGAACAAGGGAGACTGAACAGCGGTGAAAAAATCAATTATGCGTTCGGACTGTCAATTGGCGAATACAAAGGACTCAAAACAGTTGGCCACGGCGGCTCGGATGCAGGATTTAGAAGCCAGGTCGTGCGATTTCCCGAAGAGGATTTTGCCGTGATCGTACTCTCCAACCTCTCCGCCATCAGCACAAACCGCCTGGCTATGCAGGTGGCCGATATTTATCTGGCAAAAAAAATCAAAGAAAAAAAGCCCTCAAAAAAGAAAGCCGAAAGGGCAAGTGTCGAACTCGATCTGAAAATTCTTGAATCTTATGAAGGTCTGTATCAGATCCGGCCGGATTATGTCCTCACTATTAAAAAACAAGACAAACAGCTGACAGTCCAGGGCACGGGAGGGCGTAAATATGTCCTCTATGCAGAATCAGAGAGGCTGTTTTTCAGGCGCAATGCAAATTTCGAGATTACATTCGAAATCAACAACGTTGGACACATCATAAAAATCACAATCCGGGACAACGAAAGAGAACTCGAAGGAAGAAAAACCGTACCCGTTCAGCTTACCGTGGAACAGTTGGCCGAATACACCGGAGAATATTACAGCCGTGAACTCGACACATTTTATAGGATTGTCATGAATGAAGACCGCCTCATCGCTACCCACCGGAAACATGACGATTTTCCCTTAACAGTGATCACTCCGGACTATTATTCCGGGACAGAATGGTTCTTCAGGAAAGTCCACTTCACTCGGGATAACACCAACAGCATCAACGGATTCTTGGTGACGGGAAGCCGCGTCCGAAACCTTCGCTTCACGAAACAATAATACCTTCGTATATATTGCCGTTCGATTCCGGCGGAATACAGTCGTGTGATCTGGGCTGGGCATATACAAATCCATCAGATATCTACACGCTCTCTTGTAGGCTTCGGCCGTGCTGACCTCCATGGTTTTGCGGATTTTATTTGCTTATAATGTGATGGTCCACCAATGTAATGTCAACACCGCAATGGATTCGTGCACCAAAGCCTAGGCGGTCGCCCCTTGACATCTATTTCCCTATTTAATAACATTCAGTTCCGTATTGGAAATTTCATCCCTTTATAATTAAGATTTAACATCAAAATAGAAAAAATTTTATAGGTGCCAGAATGTGGGAAGAAACACTTGACGATATTGATTTGAAATCTCAACCTAAAAGCTTTCTAAGCAATCTTCCTTTTTTTAGAGAAAAGAAAGATTCCTTTCTTATTTTCTTTATCATCATAAGCAGCGTTTTGATCTTAATTATTTCTTTTGAATTCAGGATTTTCCACTTTTGGGCTGAATTTCTTGGTAGCAATCTTTTCCTGAGAATTTCTACTTACCCGTTATTGATTTCGGCAGCCGTCATTGTCTCTGGTATGATTTTCCGCACAATTCTCTGGTTTCGTTATAAACCTTTAACAGTGAAACCTGGAGAAAATTTGAATTGGCCTTTTGTTT